>Ga0209589_1002032_pt1 | contig 34512 bp, 39 predicted proteins | sample CowpeawhiteBW_FD_187525 | JGI IMG/M metagenome (GOLD analysis project Ga0209589, IMG submission 187525) | Root nodule microbial communities of legume samples collected from California USA - Cow pea white BW (SPAdes) (version 2) | ecosystem: Host-associated > Plants > Roots > Nodule | place: USA...
TGTTGGTGAGCTAGCAGAACCGGCTAGGTGTGATACACCAGTCCCCCAGCCTTTAAGTGTGGTGAACAGTGTTAAGGCTTGGAATTTGCAAGTGTCAGAAGGTAGGTGAAAGGGCGTCAGGTGGTCACATCGTTAAAGTTTTGGCGCCGTCGTTCTGTTTTCTTTTAGGTGTCATATCCTTCATAATGATGGTGTCGATTGGTCTGGGGTTTCATTTTGGCGGGAAGAGTTTTAGTCGTTTGGGATCGAGGGCTATAAATATGGGTTTGAAAGCAACAAAGGGTTTACTTGGTTCATTTGTGAGAGTTTCGAATTCAGAGATCTTGTGCGCATCATATTGTCCGACTAGTTCCCAAATTCAGCCGACATCTTCCCGTAAAAACGAAAACAGGTATGTCTAGTAGCGATAGCACATCGTTATCTACGTCTAATAGTAGTGAAAGTACTGAGTCGGATAGGAGTAGGGATGAACGGCTTGGCAGAGAGGGTATGAGTTCTGGAGTGGGTACAAGCGGGATGCCGATGGAAGTGGTTAGGGAAGTTCGAGAGGATCCTCCCGAGGAGCTGGAGGAGAGTAACTGGCCGGCCAAGGGCGGCTATGGATGGGTCGCTGCTGATGTTCGTGACCAGTCATCATTGTTTAGGTGGTCTCGCCTGTTAAACTCTTGGTTAAACTGCACACCCGTCATGTCTAGGGGGGTCAGCGGAGATATTGTTTCCCTGGAGAGGGTGAGCGCCATCGACTGGGTATGTCACGGGCGGGAAGAGGCCAACTGAAGAGATAGCGGACTGCATGATAAGGTGAGACTTGTGCCTAACTTATCTTATTTGTTCTCTGCAGGTACAATTTCAATTCAAAAACATATATATTAAAAATATATTTCAAATTACAAGAAAAATAATTTATTTCAACGAATTTTTCAATCAATTATTTATTACGATATTTTAAAAGCATAATTTTTAAATTTATATTTAAAATTAATAACTACTATTTGATTTCACAATAGAACTATAAATTTTTCATTATTTATTTTTTTCCAAACCAAAATAATTTATCAATTTGTATATTTAACTTACTTTTTTAAATATTAAATAAACAAAAAAATATTACAACACCACCTTAAAATTACTAATTTTATATAATAGTTATTATACTTCTATTGTAATTCATAATTTTTTTCCTATCTTCTAATATAAAAAAATAACACAAAAAATTCCAAATAAAATTTTAAGATTTATTTTTACATTTTCAAATAACACCTAAAAAACTATTAATATATTTTCACTACATCAAATTTTTTCTTCTTTTCATTCCTCCAATTTTAAAAAAACGAAAAAAAGAAATAAAAAATTCTGTTTAAAATTCTATTTTTCAAAAATTGAATTCTGATAGAAAAAAGACAAAAAAAAGGTATAATTATTGATTTGGTACCCAAATTTTTTGGTTAAGTTCAATTTGGTCTCCAAACTTTCGGTTTGTTCAATTTAGTACCTCAATTATCTAAAAGGATACAATTTGGTCATCTTTGTTAGGTTAGAGTTAACACTATGTTTGTATAGAACACATGTCAAGCCATGGAATTTTTTTTTTCAATTTTTTTTTGTAAAAAATTATAAACTACCACGTGTCAGTTTTCCGTCGTGCCACGTGACAGCTTACAATCATGACATGTGGTAGTGATAATAGTTGTTTTCAATTTAGTCGTCTGTTTAAATTTTTGGTTCAATTTAGTAGCTCAATTCTTTAAAACGATCCAATTTTGTCCTCTCCAATTTGAGACCAAATTAGTAAGAAGCTTAATTACAACTTATATATACATGTTACAATAATTTTTTTTAATATATACCTCAAATCATTTCACCTAAATACTTAAATTATTTTATTTTTTACATTTTTTACCTTTGTAATTTTTTACACTTGAAAGTCTTTACACTTGTAAAAAATAATAAAATAATTTAAATATTTAGATGTAGTGATTTGATGTATAAATTGAAAACAATTATATTAACATGTATATATAAGTTATAATTAATTCTTAGTTACTAATTTAGTCTCAAATTGGAAATGACAAAATTGGATCGTTTTAAAGAATTAGGGTACTAAATTGAACCAAAAATTTAAATAGAGGACTAAATTCAAAACAACTATTGCCATTGCAACATGTCATGATTGTTTAAATTTTTTGAAAAAAAAATTAGAAATAAAAAAAAAAGACTTTAAAAAAATTTAAAAAATTTAAAATTCCACGGCTTAACACGTGTCCTATACGGACATGGTGTTAACTCCAACTTAACGGAGAGGATCAAGTTGAATATTTTAAAATAATTGGGACACTAAATTAAACAAACCAAAAGTATGGAGACCAAATTAAACTTAACTAAAAAATAAGGATACCAAATCAATAATTATACCAAAAAAAATAATGAAACTCACGTTAGAATTTGACTTCCAAGAACCAAATTCTAACATGAAAACCAAAAATGTGCTAATAATATAAATACACGGTACAATGTGCTGCTATTCTTGTAGTTTTTTTTTCGTATGCTAAAGTGGAAAAAGAATCTCTCCAAAGACATATAAGATCACGTTCAACACCTGTAACAAGCACACATCTAATGTCAGATTCAGAACCATTGGTTATCACCTCTTCCCCATTGGTTTCTTCCATTAACCTTCTCCTCCACATTGGTATCATCCATTAACCTTCGTACTTCTCCTTCTTCATAACTAAAATTGCCATGTTCCTCTTCTTCATCAGATGCCACCACCAAATTTATCATAGAATTAATCTCACCAACGTCTTTCACACTTTACAACTTCGTCAAGACACCGAAAAACCATTGCGGCGGGGATTCAAGGAATCATATTATCCCATTCCATTGGGCTCTCTATAACCTCCATCAATCATGTACACCACAAGAGCAACATTCATCCCCACCACTGAACACAATTCTCCTTCACCCTGGAATTAAAAACACCATAACCATCATCACAACGCCTGAGCACATTCATCCATCAACCTTCAACCCTTCCACCTTCACAATCGGACCACCCATCATCATCATCTTTTCATTCTTCATATATCCTAAAAAAAAACTTCATCCTTAACACAGGATTTATCACCGTAATCACCTTTTGATAGGGAAAGAAAAAAAAATCCTAAATTGGAGGTTAGGATCAAGCATCCTAAAGAGAGAGAAATATATTATGAAAATTATACGTTTTGTCCTATTCATATGAGGATTACAATGCTTATATAAGGTGAACCATAACAGAATTGTAACAGAGAGCAAATAACAACTTTCAGTATATGAATGATAACTTTCTACTAATAGATTTGGCGAATATTTAGTGTTCGTAGTCGTCCCAATTAGATGGTCGTTTGGTGATGTGTTTAGGCCCAATTCTGTCATCATTCTTAGGCCCATTCGTGACATTGGGTTCATCCTTAGTATCAATAACAACTTCAGTACTTATTGGGTCGTGGTGATAGTGAGCTGATAATAAATCCCAAGACTCCCAAGTGGTATCTTCTGGTGGGAGACCGTGCCATTGAACAAGAACTAGGCGCCAATGGGGTACAAAAATATCATCCGAGAACATAGGAGGAAGCTCTTGTGGAGGAGGATGTGGGCCACAATGTGGTTTGAGCAGAGAGCAATGAAATACTGGGTGGATTTTGGCAAAATCTGGTAAGGCCAAACGATAAGCAACAAGACCAATGGCTTCAATAATTTTAAAAGGACCGTAGAGCGTTTCCAAAACTTCTGATATCGAGAACCGAAGACGGAAAATTATCGATATGAACAAGGTTTGACATACACCCATTCACCAACTTTGTAAGAGACAACACGACGATGAGTGTCAGCAAAATGTTTCATAGATCGTTGCGCTTTGGTAAGTTGACAGGCCAAATAAGCGATCAGATCTTCGCGAGATGATAATAAGTAGTCAACAACTTCAACGGAATAAGAGCTTGAGAGGTAATGAACGATGGTTGGAGGAGGTTTTCCATATGTGGTATGATAAGGAGAAATACCAATAATGGAATGGGTGACAGTGTTATAACACCACTCATCAAGGCTAAGGAACTTGGTCCATTGGGATGGATTATTATGAACAAAAGCATGAAGATATTGCTCAAGAATACAATTCAAGACCGTAGTTTGACTGTTATTTTGAGGATGGTACGCGATACTCATTAGAAGTTTGGTGCCATTAAGTCGGAATAGGTGTTGCCAAAAATGACTGATAAAAATGGGGTCTCGATCAGAAATCAAACTTTTAGGAAAACCATGAAGTTTGTAGACCATGTCTAGGAAAAGCTGGGCAACTTTGCTTGTTGTAAAGTGTGCCGAAGGAGTGCCAAAAGGAGCCCCTTTTGTGAATCGATCAACCACTATGAGAATCACAAAAAAAACTGAAGAAGAAGGAAGGCCGATGATAAAATCAAGGACAATATCCTCCCACGGAGCAAAGAGTGGTAGTATAGGTTGAAGTAAACCAAGGGTTTTATGAGCAATATATTTGGTTTGTAAGCATCTAGAACATTTATAAATGAAATGTTGAACATCCTTTCTCATTCCTGGCCAAATAAAATTTGCGGACAGACGGCTAAGAGTTTTTGTGACACCCATATGACTACCGAGGGGAGACGCGTGGAACTCAGTCAAGAGGAGGGGGAATGAAGGAGCAACTTTTTGGTACCCAAAATACGTCCTTTGTGAAGTATTAAACTATTACAATCTTGTAATCCTAGTAAGAATCTAAGGACATAGATATTTGTTGGCACAAGGTGTTAAATTCCTCCAAAGTGGCCAATTCCTTCTTCAGATCATCGAGGAATTGGAATTGTGGAATAAAGAGGATCCAATGGGCGGAAGCCATATCAGGATTGTGAATACATGAAAGAGCATAAGCAACAAGGTTGTGCTTTCTGGCCTTGTATTTAATTATGTAGTCATTTCTGAGAAGTTTAGCGAAATAGACATATTGCTCCGGGGTTTGGATAACTTGGTTCATCAAATCCTTTAAACTGCATGGTCAGTGAGGATGAAAAAAGGGTGACCCAAAAGGTATTGGCGCTAACGCTTGACTATAGTGGTGATGGCGTGATGTTCCTGAATATAAGTGGAGGAACGTAGAAGCTTGGGACAAAATTGTTTGCTGAAATAAGCGATAGGGTGGTTATGTTGAGACAAAACAACACCCATGCCAAAACCAGAGGCATCTGCTTCAACAAAAAATGGAGAGGAGAAATCTGGGAGGGTCAGGACAAAAACTCTAGTCATAGCACGTTTAAGAGCCTCAAAGGCCACCTGTGGATCGGAACTCCACTAGAAGCAGTCGCTACGAAGTAAAGAAGTCAAAGGAAAAGCAAGTTTAGCATAATCCTTAATGAAACGATGATAAAACCCCGTTAGGCTTAGAAATCCACGTAGGGACTTCAAAGAAGATGGTGTGGGCCATGCAAGCATGGCATCAATTTTGGAAGGAACCGGCTCCACTCTTGCACCGAAGATAATATGACCTAAGTATTCGATTTTTGATTGTCCAAAAACACATTTTGAATATTTGAGAAAAAATTGGCCTTGTTGGAGTAAACAAAAAACCAACTGAAGATGACGAATGTGTTCCTCAAAAGTCTTGCTGAAAATAAGGATATCATCAAACAAAATGACGACGAAGTAGCGCAAGTAAGGACGGAGTAACTCATTCATCGTTGCTTGAAAAGTGGAGGGGGCGTTGCAAAGCCCGAATGGCATCACTAGATATTCATAGTGGTCGTGATGGGTACGAAATGCTTTTTATTAACTGATGAAGGATTAACTTGTTTTCTTTTAGAGTTATGAATATGGTGAAGTTGTTTACGAAAGCTTTTTGAAGAAGAGAGTTGAATTCAAACTTAAAGACACACGGCAATAACAACACTTAAAGAGCAAAATGAAAGAAGAAACAATAAAAATGGAAAGCAAAGGAGATGATCAATGGAAGAAGCACGCCACTCATAGGGGGGATCTAAGCCAACCAAACCTTAGAGATGAGTGATGGTGCCACCACTTGCAAGCAAGATAAGGAAAAGGTGAGTTCACTTCTAGGAAGGAGAGCTCAAGGAAATTTGGTGGTTGAATGCACAAAGTTTATAACAAAATGATCAACCCTTTTACAAGACAAGGAGCACCCTTTAAATAGGAGTTCATAGGGGTCCTTTAGCAAATACAAAAACATGAAAAGGATGAACTAGCAAACCCTAAACCTAACGTGAAAGTGCATTCTCGGCCAAGTGAAGCAATTTGATTGGTGGATGCATTCCCATGAGGATTCTAGGCCAAAAGAGGAAGGAGACCAGTAGCCTTCATTGGAATAAAGCAAAAAGGCAAAAGGAGACAAGGTACGTGTCTACTTTTGCTTTTACTTTATGCTTTTTGCTTTTCTCTCTCTTCCACTTCATCCATGTGCTCCAATCACCATATGCCACCTAGCTATGCTCTACTCTCTCTTATTTACTTACAAAACAAGATAAAGAAGGGATTAGCATGTTGGTTTAAGTTAATATAATCTTGGTCAAAAGGTCAACTTTGGGTCAAAGTCAACAAGTCAACAAAAATAAGTCAACTAGAAACCAACTTAGGGTATTCAAACTAAAGTAATGCAAAACAAAGATAAAGATGATGGAATAGAAGACTCCCCTCTAGACATGCTTCTAGGGATCCTTCTTGAGGGAGCTTCTAAGGAGGTGGTCACGTCGTCATCATTAACATCCTCGAAAGCCATTCGAATCTGATGAAAACCTTAGGCCAAATCGAGCTTAGAGAACCATTTTGTAGAATGAAGGTCATCAAGGAGCTCGTCAATGGTAGGTATAGAAAACCTATCCTTGATAGTAATAATGTTAAGGGCTTGGTAATCAATGTAGATACGCCATGTCTCGGCATTCTTGCGAACAAGGAGGATCAGTGATGAATATGGGCTACGACTTGGTTGAATTAAGCCATCACGAAGCATGTCATCAATTTGGGCTGATTTGTTGTTTCAAAAAATGGGGATAATAGTAGGGGCGGACATTGACAGGGGAGGCATCTAGTATCAAATGGATATGGTGGTCAGTGGGTCGCGATGGAGGTAAGGAGTAAGGGGTATGGAAAAGAGAGGCAAACTGTTGGAGTAGGTGTTGTAATAGAGGGGAAAGTTGAGTAAGGGGCTCTGGGAAAGGGTTTTGGGGTAAAAAGGGTTCAGTAGAATCAAGCCCAACAAGAATGTGAAAATAAGCAGCGATTCCATTGGTTTGGGCCAAGCGTTTAACTTGATGATGATTTATCTCGGTGGGGACCAAATTGGATCCACCCTAGATTTCAACCCATTCAGCATCGTTCATGAAAAGCATCGTGAGATGGGAATAATCAATGATGATAGGCCAAGGGTTTTAAGCCAATCGACTCCGAGGACTAAATCAACACCGGCAAGGTCCATGACAAGAAGGTCCACTGAAAAAGAATGAGTCTGAAGGATGACGAGAATGTTTTCACAAATATTTGTACAGCTAAGACGAACACCATTTCCAACCATGACGGCTAGGGGCGTAGTGACGTGGGAAGTAAGGCCAAGAAAACGAACCACACGTGCTTGGATGAAATTGTGAGTACTACCGCCATCAATCAAAACGACTACCTCGTGACCATGTATTGAACCCAATACACGAAAGGTTTCGGGAGCTGTGTGACCCAATAAAGCGTGCAAACTGATTTGGGCTGAAAAGGGATCAGGAGCATCTGCTGAATTGTTAGAATTACGGTTATCAAGAGATGGGATGGTATTAGGAACATGGTCAAGAGAAATATCCTTGTAGGCGACTAAGAGAAGAAAATGGGATTTGCATTATCATCGCAATTGTAACAAAGACCTTTGTCACAACAGGCAGTGAGTTTAGTGGGAGTCAAACATTTAAGGGACGACATTTGGGGGGCGAGTAAGAGAGCTGGGGTGGGAGAAGGTAATAATAGGGGTATAGAGGATAAAGGGAGAGCAGGGATAACCACTGGTACCAACTGAGAGTAGGGTCGTCAAGGTAAAACGCATCAATCCGAAGACGATTGGCGTCTGAAGTACCATGGTAATAAAAAAATTGGGAAATCTTGAAAATCCAAGACACAACATTTGTCCCATCAAAACGAGGAACATCCAATTTCATGCGTGGACCGGGTTATGGAGACGAAGGTGGGGTGGTGGCAAAAGGACATTCAAGGGTGGTGATTTAATGAATAAGATCATCAAGTTTGGAGTGGAGGGAGCTTTGATCATTGGTGACAGTAATTTGAGCTTGGGTAAGTTGGCAACAACTTCCTAAAGGCAAGAAAGGTCTTGGCCTATTGGTGAGCACGAGTTTCAACCATGGGAGAAAAATCAATGAAAGCACCAAATTGATAGGGAAAGAAAAAAAAGAATCCTAAATTAGAGGTCAGGATCGATCCTCTTAAAGAGAGAGAAATATATTCTGAAGAGTATATGCTTTGTCCTATTCATATGAGTATTACAATGCTTATATAAGGTGAACCATAACAGAGTTGTAACAGAGAGCAAATAACAACTTTCACTATATGAATGGCAGTTGTCTACTAATAGATTTGGCAAAAATTTAGTGTTCGTAGTCCTCCCAATTAGATGGCCGTTTGGTGATGCGTTTAGGCCTAATTCCTTCATCATTCTTAGACCCATTCGTGACATTGGGTTCATCCTCAGTATCAATAACAACTTCAGTACTTATTAGGTCGTGGTTCCTATCACCTTCTTTCTCAACCAATCATCTTCACTCACATTTTCCACCGCATTTACCCTCACCACTCTATTCTCTTTCACCTATACACACATAACACAATCATTCATCCCCATCCAATCAAACACAGAACAGAGAAAAGGAAGGGAAATGGAAGAAAAAGTGTGATAGCAAAAGTAAGAGAAACCCAAGACCACCAGTAGAAGCTTCGAAAGGTAAGCACTGCACCACCTTAATATTTGAGTGATTTAAGTGAACTTTAATATTTGAATGAATATGATGTAGATGTGTTGTGTTTGATCTGTTCCCTCTTCCATACTTGAATGCCATGAACGACCATGATATAGTTGTGTGTTTGTTGTATTTACATGTTCGGTTCACGATTTATATATTCGGTTCACGATTCAAATGTGCTCCAATGCCATGTGGTCAGTCAAGTGTTTAACCATCATCTTGACTGATCATGGTATAGGTAGCACAACCAAAAACCATACTACCCAACCAAATCCTCACAGTCTCACCATAAAGCATCCATCATTCTATGTCACAAGCCTGTAACATCCCTAAGGGAAATTACTTAAATAAAATAAATAAATACAAATTGAAATCAATACGACGTAATTTTATTATTCCTAAAAATGCGAGAAATTTAAAATTCATATAATGCGCTTAAAACTCCAAATTACAAATCCATAAAACCATGAAAGTTATACAAGTTCTCAAAAAAACTAAAGGAAAACTAAAATCGTAGATAAACAAAGTCAAAATCCTAGCTCGACATCCTAAGCTAGCCTCTCTCTCCGTCTCAAGCGTCAACAACATCACTTGTAGCATCATCTACTCCCGTGTAAAGAATTACACGATTATCGCCAAACACACACAAAAAGGGTGAGCTTATAAAATAAATAAAACAACATATCAATTAACATAATGAAAACAATACACCCATCTGACTCATCCTAGTTAGTTCTTGGCCAAGACCTTAATCCTCAAGGCTTTTTAACCTTCACAACACACAAATAGTTAGCCTCAGATTCAGGGTTTATGATGCTCACACGAACCTGCCCGCTTGTGGTCCTACCTCTACAAACCTCCCCGCTCGTATTCCTACTCTACGAACCTCCCCGCTTGTATTCCTACTCTATGGACCTGCCCGCCCGTAGTCCAACACACGTGATCCACTAGCTACGTACCTCCCCTCACGCAGCATCTCTCAAGTGTAAGCATGAAACATACGAACCTACCTCACTCGTATCTCCACACGAGAGTAACAGGATATGAACCTCCCCGTTCATATCATCACGTGTTCACCACCATCCATGAACCTACCCGCTCATGGGACAACATCCCCTTATCCAAGTATCGCATCACTGCGTAAAAGCAACACACGCAAGCCACTGACCGCAGCATTATCGCCTGGCGCAGCCCAAGTGCCACCAGGCAAAACCTGTGCAGATCGCGTGGCAGAACATCCTCGTCGCCATGCGCTAGGCTCCAACAAAACCAATGGTTTAGGATCCTCCGCCTAGCGAACCCCACCCTGTTGCCAGGCGCCGCTCTTTTCAGGAACCTCCCTAATACTCTCATCGCCAAGCGGTCCCCGTCGCATCACCAGGTGCTATGACAGTAGCACAGCAGTGACTGATTTTCTTGCACACAACAGAGCACATTAAGTTATACCACCAAAATACCCCCACAATAATCATATTCTCTCATTCAGCATTCTCTGATTTGTGAAGTCTTGCCACACTATACATGGTCCATTACCTATATTTCGATATCCTAATTCAATCTAGTCATGACTTGGGATTTATCAAGCTTGTTATCACTTTCCAATAATTTGTTCTAACTTAACGACATTAACACATCATCCCGCGCATCCAAGTCAATAACTGGTTATTTTCTTTTACAATAGTACCACAACCTCTATTAACTTTCTTGTCCCTTAAGTCTATACGTACTATGATTCATAACTTGACGACTAATGCATAATTATCATACTTCTCCTAAAGTACCCCTACATAACACATCTTTTCCAGTACCTACACTCTCAATCAAATTCATACATTCTCTAATTCCTAGTGCCACTCCCGCTTTAATTCCAACTATACTTTAGCATACATATACCATTACTCTTCTTAAAAATCTCCTTCTCATTCTACACCTATGCCTTTAATCTCCCCATTTTCATTCACTAAATTCCAAATTTATTTCAATTATCAAAGCTCTCTCTCTCTCTCACACACACAGCCAACTACACCATTGTACCAAACTAGGTCTACCCACCGTCATCGCTTGACGACCAGCGAGGAGCCATCAGACGGTGTATCAGTACCTGGCCAAAAAACTCATGTTTCTACACTTACAAGGAACTCGAATTGCCCAGAATTCGGTCCAGATTCCCATTTTTTCTAGAGCACAACAAACCCCATACAATTTATTAACTCTACTCCCAATCATTTATACTTTACGCAACATAAAATTTTCACATACATCTTCATACCCCGAAAACCTAATATTCATTGAATTCCTTAGTTTGAATTATGATTCATCTTTTTTTCATCCACAATTGTAATTCGAAATCACCCTAATAGTAGGAATATCATGGTATTTTGCAATCACACAAACATAGGAGTCTATTGAAAGATAAGCATATCATGAAATATACAAAAATGCAACAAAACAGTGACAAACAACGTGCATCGCCAGGCGGTTCCGTCTCATCGCCAGGCAGTTCATGACAGAACCCAAAATTTGGATAAAAACTTATGTGCCGCCTATGCCTGCCAGGCGGTTTCTGGGCAAAAACCCAGAATTATGCAGAAAACAACATAAATAGAATAGGGTTCATACAATTATGTTTATCCAAGGCACAATATATTGAACACGATTAAAAACATGTATAACCAGCTCCCCTTAACCAAATTTCCTTGCTCAAATTCAAATTTGGTACGCGTCCTTAGCCAAAACTCTCTTAGTCTTTGCTTCCACTTCAACAATGGCTTTCTTCCTCACTCTCTCTACTACCAGCACACACTCTTCTGTAAAAAAAATTCTCTGCCCAATCACTCACACGACAGGCAGCCCTTCTTTCTCCTCCAAAACCCTTCTCTCACTCAATTACTACCCTAATTGTGATTAACCCCAAAACCGAAATTGCCATTAAGTTTTATGTTAATGGTTAATCAAAGACCATTATTTGGTTGTCTCTAGCCCACTAAGCTGCCTCCCTTGGCAGCTAGGGTTTTCTGCCTTTTCATCTCCATGCCAAAAGAAAATTTGGCAAAAAAGAAGGTTTAGTTTCATGCCCAGCAAGGTTTGAACACACAACCACTAAATTTCAAAGTCAATACACAACCAATTCAACCAATACATATTCATGATAATTCCTATAATTTTAGGAATACATTATCACTACTGACATTCAAGCATAACCTTAAAATAATGTGCATATTAAAATATCATACAATTAGCATACATAGGACTCAAACCCAAGTCCTTTCACACAACCAAGTACTCTCAACCACTCGAGCTAGTACTTTTTCACGTCGTAACAATTCGCATTAAATACATTAAAGGCTGCTACTACCTGCATTTATTAAATAATTATTTATTTAATTATTTAAATTTCTCGGATCTTACATTGTCCCACCTTAAAAGGTTTTCGTCCTCAAAAATTTGACTTACAGGGAAACAAGTGTGGATAGGATTGCCTCATGTGATCCTCCATCTCGCAAGTCATCTCCTGAGTAGCCTCGTCCCAAAGTACTTTCACTGTCTAGATCTCCTTTCCTCGTAGATTCTTCACTTGGGAGTCTAGTATTCTGACCGGTCCTACATTCACCGTCAGATCATCCCTAATCTGATTGTCATCTGACTCCAGCACATGTAAGGGGTCTGCTACGTATTTCCTCAATTAAGAAACATGAAATACATTGTGCAAGTTCGCCAAGTGCGGTGGCAGGGCAATCTCATAAGCTGTAGTGCTGATCCTCCTCAAAATCTGATATGACACAACAAATCTCAGAGTTAACTTCCTTGATTTGATAGCCCTCACAATGTCAAAGGTCGTCTCCTCTTATCTGTATAGGACTCTTGTCTACTTTGAGTCGCTCGCATTCGCTCCTGAATCGCCTTGACCTTATCAAAGGTCTACTGTAAAAATTCTTGTCCCAATACTGAATACTCACCATCCTGATTCCAACATAGTGGTGTCCTACATCGTCGCCCATACAAGGCCTCATATGGTGTCATCCCAATACTGGAGTGATAGTTTTTGTTGTACGTGAATTCCACTAAAGAAAGCATTTCACTCCAACTCCCCATACGATCCAACACACAGGATCGTAATAAATCCTCCACTGACTGTTTAATGTTCCCATACAAGGCCTCATATGGTGCCATCCCAATGCTGGAGTGATCCTTTAATGTTTACATATTAAGAAGATGATTATCAAGAAAATATTCCAATAAGAGAATCTCATTCCAAAAGTAAAACAAGGATAAGAATTCGTATTTCTTTGAGGGAACTTATATCATTTATAATCCAAGAAAGGTCTATGGAGTTTGGTAACATTATTAATGTGTGTCGATTGTTCAACCAATTTTTGGTTAATTGTTACACAATGATTTAAACACAACAATTGTCTTTCATTACAGCAATCAAATGTTAATACATTGTGATATTCTTAACGAATTACAAGAGGTTATTAACAGAAGAGATACTAATCTTTCTTTATTTGGAAGACTTATAGTCTTGCTTGCTTCATTTACTAGTGGCACAAGGTATATATTTAATAATTGTCAAGACTTTATGGCAATTTGTAACAATTTGGATATCCTAATTTGTTCATAACTATAACATGCAATGTTAATTGGAGTGAAATACATGATTTTTTTTTAGCAAGAGGGTTACCCGCTTCAGATAGACTTGATATTATTTGTAAAGTCTTTGATGAAACTTGATGAATTGATGACAATTTTTTTTCTAAAAAATTATTTCTTTAGAAAAGTTATGGCAGGTATGTTCTATATATAATGATATATGGTATATATATTTATAAAATTACGAAACTTATAATTGTAGTTATTTTTGTTCATATAATCAGGAATGTACAGAATAAGATTGTGAAAAAGAGAGTTACCTAATGCTCATATACTATTGTGGTTAGATGGAGAAAGCAAACTAAAGAATTCAACAAATATGGATAAAGTAATATCAACTAAATTGCCAAATGCATATTTGTACCCAAAATTGAAAAAAATTATTTCAAGTAACATGATTCATGGCCCATGTGGACTTGTAAGATTTAATTCACTATGCATGAAGGAAGGTAGATGTTCAAAATTTTATTCAAAGAAATTTTTAAGTTGCACTACAATTGATGAAGAAAGATATCCTTGTTATAGAAGACGTGATGATGGTAAATTTGTTGAAAAAATGAAACTAAATTGGACAATACCAATGTTGTTCCTTACAATCCAATTGTTCTAGTGAGGTATTAAGCTTATGACAGTACAAAGTATTGCAACAAGAAAAATTTAATCAAGTATTTGTTCAAATATGTGAATAAAGGTCCGAACAGAGCTACAACTAAAATAACTAACCCCTATGCAAAATTTAACAAAGAAACTATTATCGATGAAATAAAGAGGTATTATGATTGTAAATATTTATCACCAAGCAAAGTAGCTTGTAGAATATTTGGTTTTGACATCCACCACAAATGACCTACTGTTCAAATATTAACATTACTTTCTTCTAGTCGAGCAATCAACTTTGTTTAAAGATGATAATGAAATTAGTGTTATCTTCAATAGACAGAAACATAGTAACACAATGTTTCTAGCTTGGTTTGAAGCTAATAAAATTTATGTAGAAGGACAAAATTTGACTTATGCTAAATTTTCAACCAAAGAATGAAAACTAAGGAAGAAAAGTTACAACATTGACATACTTACTTATATTGCTCCATGATCTAGAGACCTATATTATTTGAGAATATTATTGATTATTCAAAATTGATGTATTGATTATAAGAGCATAAAGATAATCAATGAACAAATTTTTGAAACATATCAAGAAGCTTGCTATGCTTTAGGATTATTGGTTGATGACAAAGAATTTATTGATATTATAAAAGAAGCAAGTGAAATTGTTTATGGATATTAGCTTAGAAGATTGTTTGTTACATTATTAGACATGAATACAATTTTCAAACTTATGTAGTTCAAGTCTTTTCTTCTTTTGGTACAAATTCCATCACACAAGATACTAAAAGTAGAATTCCAAACTATATTAGGTTTGGACATTGTATTCATGTCTAATAATGTAACACAATCTTCTAAGTTGATATATAGAGGCAAATTCACTTGTTTCTTTGATTGCATCAATAAATTCGTTGTCATCAGCCAATAATTCCAAAGTATAGCAACTTTCTTGGTATGTCTCAAAAATTTTTCCATCAATTGTCTTAAACAACATACTTCGATAAATATGATACATAAGTATGATAAATATGATGCAGTCTACCACAACATAAATCACATAGGATTTTCAATATTTTGGTTGAAAAAAGTTCAATTTGTTGACAAAAAGAAGAAGATGGACATCTTCCTTCAATAAGGAGTTTTGATAATGATGATGACTTATGAAGAAGTACGAAAGACTTAATGATGATGCATGAAAAAATGTTAAAGACTTAAAAGAATGCTTGAATCATGAGATACATTGAAGACTTAGGGGTTTAGTTGTTTAGGTTTTGTAATCTGTGTATGTTATTTTAAATAGTTAAATTAGTATGTCAAGATAAGCAAAACCCATGCAGTAGAGCACCAAGAGAACTTTATTTATTTGCAAAACTCACTACAATAATCGATTATTCTCATTGATAATCGATTATCTCAGTTAATACTGATTTTTGAGAAAAGCCTTTGTGATAATCGATTATCACTACTGATAATCGATTATTACCTACTGATAATAGATTATCCTGACTAATAATAGATTATCACAGCAAGAAAAAAAAATGCTTTATAAAAGTTTCTGTGATAAATGGAGATGGGAGTTCATTTTCACAAAATATAGAAGTTAGAGAAATTTGAGTACTTGAGAACTCTCTGTGGGAAGCCTTTGAAAAACCTAGTGTGGGTAGAGCGATAACTTTCATCAAGTGGGATCTTAAGTGATTGAGTGTTGTTGTTGTTGCTAGGAGAAGCCGATCATCCTTTGTGTGATTCAAAGGAGGTTTTCATTCCTTGTGTGATTCAATGAAGGTGTTTCTTCATCTCTTGTGTGATTCAAGAGAGGTGTTCATCCCTTATGGATTTCAAGGATGGTGTTTTCTAAACCACCATATTTCTTATCATTGATTGTAATTTTGGTTTATTTTAGTGATCGAGTTAATCTCGTTTTTGAGAGATTAACAACTAAACATAGGGTCTTCTAATCCGAGCGAGTATAAATACGTTGTGCAATTTTGTATTCTATACTCTCTTTATATTACTATGATTATTAAAATAAAGGAAAGAATTTTAATTGATCTTTGATATTAAAAGGGAAACTTTTTTAAAGCACAATGTTTATTAAGAAACCAATTTACCATCCCTCTTTGTTTTTGTCCAAACGCTAATTATTTTGTTGCATGTTTTCAACACAATTCAAATGGCTTTCTTGATACTATATCAATCAAACAAATTTGCAGAAAAATAATAACACAATATTTCTATACAAAACTACAACAACCATCCTCTAACGTTTTAGTAAACAATATGATAATACATTCTTTATTTACAATACTAAAATAAGGTTTGAATGAAATTATTATTTTCTGTCGATAATATTTATCACTTAAAACCAATGATTGATTCAACTTTCATTGTAATCTATTTATATATATTCATAGTAATTGAACTTAAAGTATGTTAAAATAGCTTCAAAGTAATTTCATTAATACCAAATAAAACTATACATATTGATAAAGGATTATCTTATTTCCTTACAAGAATATGGAATATGGTGAAGAGTTGTTTAAGAAAACTCAAGGAAATCCCCACTGGACATTAAGATAGCAAGCTATCTAGATGTGAAGGTTCCTTTCCAAGAGTCCAATAGGAGAAAGAAATAGATTGTAGTTCTTAAAAATGAAAATAACAATAGAAACACTAAACGAAAATGCAATGAAAGAAGAAAAATAAAGTAAAATGGAAGAGAAGAGAGTAATGGTTATGGAACTGGAGCACGCCACTCATAGAGGGGGAAAAGCCAAACCAAGCTCTAGAGATGAGTGATATGGTGTCGTCACTTGCATAAGCAAGATAAGGCAAGAGTTCTTCCGCTCTTAGAAGGAGGGTTTAGCTCGCGGAAAAAATGGTTGAGACAAGAGTGATTTTGATTCAAAATGTTCATCCCTTTTACACTTGGTAGAGCTCCCCTTAAATAGATAGTCTTAGGGGTCTCTAAGCAAAATACAAAAGTTGTAAAGCTCCACCTATCATGCTTGTCTCTACAAAATTAACCTACAAAAACAACTTATATAAGGATTAACATGTTGGCTTAAGTTTAATTAATTTTGGTCAATGAGTCAACCATAGTCAAAAGTCAACAAGTCAACAAAAATTAAGTCAACCAAGCCAACTTAGGGGAATCATGCAATTAAGATGGAAAATAAAGAAATGGACATAGAAGAAGGATCCTCCCCTTTAGTCATGCTTCTAGTAATTCTCCTTGGGGAAGTCTCCATGGTTCTTTGAGTGGTCAATCCTTCATCACATATGCATTGTTGAAAATATAAAAAGTTCTAGCTTGACGAAGTACAAAAGTAACACATATCAAAATAGTACTATTGCTACATCGGGTTGTTCCAAAAAACAACATAAACAACTTTTAATTAAAAATTACAATATGCTAGCACTTTGACATTTTGACTGTTTTTCATTTGGTCAACTTCAAACACTAGGTCCATAGTTTCATCAAATCCATGAGCAATACAAAATTCCTTCCAACCACTTCCAATTTTGTGAGACTTCTTTAGATGATTTCTCAACACTAGTTTGCACTTGACTCTCTTATGCAGTTAATGAAGAACAATGTTTTTAAATCTTCCTTGACGAAGATAATTACCAAAATCAGCTTTGGCAAATCCTAAAAAAGGATAAGTGGATTGATTAAACAAAAAATAAAAATTTAATCACATAATAAAATTAAATATATTAAACATAAATATAAATAAAAATATGCAAAAATGCATTTTCGATCCTTTAAAAAGGGATTCATTTGCCACAAGTCTTTTAAAAATCTTCCAACAGACAAAGGTTTGCATTTATTGGGAAAACAGTGATATGGAAGCAAGAATGTTCGACATATCCAAAATAAATATTGTGGTCACCTTGTAGTTCATAAAGGTTCCTTAAATCAGGCCACCCACCAATTAACAATGGTTTCTCTAAATTCTTGTTATACATTACAACATGTTTATTGCCTTCAACATCCTTAAAGTCCACTAGTGATCAAGATCATGATCATAAAGAATGGTGAATGCACAATCAACGAACCCAACGACCTCCAAAAATTCACACTTTTAAACAAAAACCTAGATTAGTTCAATAAAAATGTTGCTATTCATTTGATAACGGTGATCAAAATAAAAAGAAAAGAAGTTTTTTTTTAAAACAACAAATGAATGAAAATATTTAAAAAAACATACCTCGTCCTTCAGGTGAATAATGGAGAATTGGTACCTAGTCATTTTGTTAATTACTTCTTCTTCATTGAAATTATTCTCTATTTGGTTGGAGTTTGAGCACAAAAGAAAATGAATGATAGTAGAAATAGTGTTGGAAGAATGGAGAATATGGTTGAACTGATTGTTATGGCTGATGCTTCGGATGGAATCTTAAGATATTTTTCAACAAGTGACATTATTACTCTTTTTGGAAACAGATAGATAATTAAAAGAAAATATATCATAAGTAAAAAATAATAATTAATATTATTAGTATAGTTAGTATTTTAGTATTTTAGTATATTAGATTATTTTATGACATAAAATATCATCAAATCATTAATAAATAATAATATATAATCAAAATATAAAATTATATATATATATTACATTATTATGAAAAATATATCAAAAATAATATACAACTGATACAATAAAAAATAATATATAAAAACATTGTGTTCATTAAAATTTAAGATCAACCATGACGAATTAAAAAAAAAGTGTAAATGATATTTTGGTATCAAATACTTTAAATTGAATTTATAATTGATGTAATTCATAAAATATTATAATCAATCTAAATTTAAATTTATATATTTATATTTATATGGCTAACATTTGTTAAGGTGAGCACACAAATAAAAATAATTCAAATTTTATATTCTTATCGTAAATGGCAGCCAATTTTGTTGAGACAACTTAAAAACTATCAACAATTATTTGGTTAGCCAATAAATCATCTTTATCAAAATGAAAAAAAAAATAAACAATGTAAATTTATAAATTCGTTTTTCAGAAAAACAATTTCATTTGGAATTGTAGAAATTCATGTTAAAAAGTAGTTAAAAATTTATAAGTATTTGTAGTAACTTTATGTAGCTGGCAATCACTTTTACTGACACAACTTGAAAAATGTCAATAATTATTTGGTAAACTAGCCGATATAAAATAAATGAAACATAATTAAAACAAAAAATAAAATGAATCAAAGTAAGGCGCATAAAATCATTAACAAAAAAGTTGTAGTTCATTTCAAATAAAGACAAACAGATGCCTAGACATATGTCTAGACATATCACAATCAAAAATTGTAATCAAATAAATTGTCTTCAAATACAAAAAGTAAATTTATCTCTGAAATCACTCATTTTTTCTTTTTAATATTTCTCTTCAAAAGCTTCAATGCAACATTGTCTTCTTTAATTGAGTCAATTGATATAGTCTTCGTTGCAGATTCCCTCTTTAGTGAAATGTTTTCATCATCAGTCGTTGCATTATCTTTGGTTAACTCAAGTGACTGGGATCCACACTCAATTGTTTCGTTGGTAAATTTTGCTAATAAATCCTATAATAAATGTTACAACCAAATAAGCTCAATAAAAAACTTCAACGTGTAACAAAATAGATTAAGATCTAAATTATATCTCTGCAATATCCACATTTGACTCATTGATTAGACGTTGCTTTTCCTTGTCGAACTCTTCATTCCCAACATATACATCCTTTAAGAAGGTATTGACAAATATATCGTCAATACCGAAACATGTTTACCATTGTTCATATATTAATTTTTTTTTAAAAATAGATCTCACCACTGACTTCATGCAATAATCATTGAACTTTTGAATTATATTATCATCAACATATACTTTCTTAACTCTAAAAGACTGTTCAAGTTTGAAACTCTGATCATTCCTACTTTTGACTTTAAACAAGAGACTTTTATCTACTAATTGAGCAAACTCCATTGGCAACTTGCTAGAAGCATTAATCTACGATTACAAAATAAGTTCATATCATATTCAAAAATGTTTTTGCAATGGTCAATAAATAAATATATATATATATATATATATTTATATATATATATATTGTAAAGTAGACCTTATCATGACTTTCTAACATATCAGCATAAGATTTCTTGAAAAGGATGGTTGCATCCCTATTAACAAGCACAAATGTGATTAAATAAAACGTCGCATACTTAAAATATCCAAAGAGTACGAAGTTTAGGGTATGAAAGTTTACAATTATCCAATCATCTCAACACTGAAATAAAGGCACTACATGGCCTAGAACAAAATACAACAGTTCAACAATGGCTTAAAAGACTTGCCCATAAATAGAAAGATTACAGAAATAACTAAGACTTCTTCAAACGTGGACTCAATAGTGAGCCTAATACCCATCCACGATCATCAAGCTGCAGCCTCCCCATTGTCACTGCGATTGCCACGAGTTCCCACATCTGCTCACATCAATAAATTGATGATCATCGCAAAAGGAGAAAAACCCCACACAAACATACAAGCAAAAAGGAGGGTAAGCTAGATTAAAAAAGATTCTTTCATCATACAACTCAACATGTCGTTCATAAATCAAGCTTATATATCAAACATAAACAAGTGATAGTAAACAAAGTTAAGACTTTAAGACTCGGCCATCCGGATACATATAATGAGGCACCACCACTAAACCTTCGTGGAATTACGTCTTGGCCGTGAGGCACCACCATGACACCTTCGTGGAATTACGTCCTTACATGAGGCACCACTACGAAACCTTCGTGGAATTACGTCTTGTTCGTGAGGCACTACCACAAAACCTTCATGAAATTATGTCCTGGTCATGAGGCACCAACACGAAACCTTCGTGAAATTACGTCCTTACATGAGGCACCACCATGAACTCTCACTGAGTGATTCATGGAATTATGCCCATTAGATGAGGCACCACCATCAACTCTCACCACGAGGTTCATGGAATTACGTCCATTAGATGAGGCACCACCATGAACTCTCACCACGAGGTTCATGGAATTACGTCCGTTAGATAAGGTACCACCATGAACTCTCACCAGGAAGGTCATGGAATTACGTCCTACCCATACCTTATCCATGTTTCACCAATAATCATAGGGTTCTCATGCATACCAATTTCATGCCAATATATATAACCAACCATCCAAATATTTCATTCCAAACTCATCAATTCCAACCCATACAATTAGATATTTCATGCATATTCACATGCTTCATACTTTAAATAGAGTACTCTAACCAATCATACGACCAACGCCCAAAAACATGAAAAAGAACACAAATTTCTACACTAGTATCGCTCAAGATAGGGACTCTCGCTTCGGCGAAAGAGGTCTTCTGCTTAAGCTACACATCCTCGCTTAGGCGAGATTGCCAACAGAAAAACACAACAGGGTTCGCGAGTTCTCGCTTGGGCGAGACCTCCTCGCCTGAGCGAGACCACCCCTCGCCCAAAGGTGAGTTCGCTCGCCTGAGCTATAGTTGCAGTGAAACACCTCAGGCTCCAACGCGTTCTTGCTTAGGCGAGCCCCTCTCGCCTGTTGAGATGAACCCTCTCTCAAAACGAAAGCTCTTCGCTTGAGCGAGAGCTCGAGCAGAAAACCTTGGCAAGTTGTTGTGAATCTCGCCTGGGCGAGGCATGCTCGCTTGGGCGAGAAAACCAGTACCCACCACTGTTCTTGTAACATCCTGGTAGGATATTACTTATATAAATAAAATAAACAATTTATCGAAATTAAAGTTCTTATTTATTATCAAATCATTTTCCAAAAATGCGGGAAATTTAAAATTTTAAAACTTAATAATCGCGGTATAAGGTCAAACATTCATAATCGGTCTTTGTAATTCCAAAGTCAATACAGTAAAAACCAATAATTGAATTACATGAAAATTTTAATAAAACAAGTCTTTATAAATCCCCATGTAATATGCTTCCGCTCTGCGTCACTAAGCATGTCTTGGCTCACCTGTAACATCATCTGTTCCCGGATAATAATTTACCTGATCATCGCCACACACAAATAGATAGGGTGAGCTATGCACATAGATAAAAATAAATATGAATAAACCCATCCAAAACACCCATAATTATTTATCTTTTTAACATAAACACCCACTTTCCCACACTCATAACCACTATGATTTTATGCATGTATTCTTGATCATGGGACTATATTGTGCTCCCACGACCCTCCTCGCTCGTGGTCCAACCTACAACCCTATCCCGCTCGTAGTCCTACTTCACAGACTCCATCGCCCGTCATCTGAACTCCTCGCTAGGACTCGAACACGTATACCCGCCTTTCCTACTATGAACTCCCTCACTCAGCATTCTCAAGTTTGAGCATGAAATGAACTCCCTTGCTCACTCATCCCAACCAAGAGTACCTCCGGTGAACTAAACCGTTCACGTTCCACATGCGGTCCACCCATCACGAACTCCTCGCGTGTGACTCAAACCAAGCACATCACAGATCACCTATGGACTTAGTCCTTTAAGCCCAACATCACAATCATATGCACATTATTCAAGACATTTTTGGATAACATAGCAAACCCCAGCTTAATCAGACATTGTGAGCACGAATCTTCACTATTCTCACTTAGGCGAGAAGCCTCCGCCCAAGCGAGTATGTCCATCTCGCTCAAGCTAATCTCCCTCGCCTGAGCGAGTGAGTTATAGTGGCGAGACCTTCTCGCTTGAGCGAGAGACTCTTTTGCCCAAACAACCAATCCCTCGCTTGAACGAGGATTCAAACAAAAGAAGAGCCATATTTCCTCGCAGGCTCGCTTGGGCGAGCCATTCTTGCCTGAGCGAGGTAACGTGTCGCTCAACACCAAATTTGGTTGCCTGAGCGAGACGCTCAGACCAGAACCAAGGACGAGTTTCTGCAATTTTTGCTTAGGCGAGAGTGACTCGCTTAGGCAAAAATTGAAGAGATGTTCCCCTATTCACTCATGCAAACCATCAAAACCATACCAAAACACGACTCAATCATTACCAAGCAGTCTATAATGGCTAGAAACCTCTCAGGCATGATTTCGACTTAGAAAACACTCGAAAATCGCAAATAACCCTAATCCCTAGCCTTCCCATATTGTTTCACACACCTAACAACTTAAGAACACAATCACACAGCATAACACATGGTATTCATACATTTATGAATATAATCACACACAGAATCATTGCACAAAAATAAAAAGACGAATTCAGCTTCCCCTAACCTGGAATCCTTGCTTAAAGTTTGGGAAATTAAGTGTTCCTTTGATCACCAATGACTTGCCTCAAGCTTTCTCCCAATTCAACCTCTTATTGCACTAAATTCTCACCATACACCCTCCAATTTCGTGTTCTCTCTCTTATGCAACAAAACAACCCTAAAAGCCTTCTCTCTCCCTTACTTAGTCACTAAATATTGCCTTAATGAGAGGTAAATTGTGCAAAAACGAAAAAATTACTTTATGCATACTTAATGGTCATTAAATTTGTGGTTTATACTAATTTTTCGGCCCCCTTGGCTGCTCCTTACTCTAGGTTTTCCCTTTCCCTTTCACATTACAGCCAAACTAAATTTAGCAAAAATAAAATTTAATTCATGTCTATCAAGGTTTGAACACACAACCATCTAATCATCAAGTCAATGCCTAACCATTGTGCCAAATTTGTATTTCTTACCAATTCATACAATCCTAAGATTAAGTGATCACTCACCATGATCCATCACATTATTAAAACAATATAAGTAAAAACACATAAATGGCATACGTAGGACTCGAACCCAAATCCTCTTTGTAACACCCCAATTTTGGATATTACTAGATAAAGCATAAATCATGAAATTTCTTTTGGAAATCCAACATACATTATATAAAGTTCCCAAGCGTGGGGAAATTTAGAACTTTTCTCGCGATAATTAAAATATAATACTTCATCCTTATTACAAGTTCATAATAGAGAAAACATCATAAGGTCTATTACAAAATGCATGAAAATGAAAATATATAAAAATCTCCCATCGAAGGCCCCCGCTCCATCGCTATGCATCAGTATTCTCACCTTAAGTAACATCTGCTCCCACGTAACAAGTCACGTGATCATCGCCAAACACAAACACACAAACAGAAAGGGTGAGTTGAAAAAGAACAATGGTACAAACAATAAGATAATAAGAATTGACCCTCACCCAATCTAACTTAGTCAATTTTTGTTTATTGACTTTTTCTTCTTTATTTTTTGTTATAACAATATACTCCCAATCTCATAACCTTTATGAGAAAGGTCCATCCACAACCTTGGTCCTGAGGGATTATACTGCTCCCACGAACCTACCCGCTCGTGGTCCAACTCTACGTACCTCCCCGCCCGTAGTCCAACTCTACGAACCTGCCCGCTCGTAGTCCAACATGCGTGAACACCTACTATGAACCTCCCTGCTTATAGTAGCCTCAAGTGTGAGCATGGAACATACGAACCTCCCTCCCCGCTCGTATCCCCACACAAGAGTACAAAAGATATGAACCTCCCCGCCTGCATCAATCACGCATCTCAAATCTCTGTCACGAACCTCCCCGCTCGTAACCAATCCAACATATCTCTGACCAAACTATCAAGAAAAGAAAACGTCTATGCAAATCGATCTGCAAAGGACCCCTATCCCTGTGCTTCCGCTTGGCGCTTCCCCATGAGCCGCTAGGCGAACAAGCCCCAGACCGCCTAGTGATGTCCCTCTGCCGTCGGGTACCAGTGTCTCTCTGATTCGTGGCTCATCGCCTGGTGGAGCTTCTCCTACCGCCAGGCGCCACACCAGTAAAAATAGTCTTCTACTGGTTTAGGCACTTCCAAGGATTTACAATCGCACCTAATCACTTAGTATCACATTCCAGATCACCAATTTCGAGCATTTACAACACTACAATTACAAATTCATCAACTAACAAGCATCAACCAAAGCAAGTACTCATACATTTACATTTGTAGTTTACACACACATACAAGGATCAATTCCCTACTTAAGGCGGCACTGCAGCAGTATTCCAATAAGACCATTACCTCACCACTTTTCGAGTATACTACTTTCATATCGCAAAATTCCAACATACAGATTATTAAGGACACACATCACCACCCTTCATATGTTCTATCTCAATACTAATATGACACCTTAACGGTTATATATCAAACATTCCGTATAGACACAATTTCATACCAACAATCTGAGCACACATACAATCTTACCAAGGCTATCCTGCTGGAATACTCGTTCAAGTGTCTCATGCCTCCATAATACAGTTCATACATCAACCCAACCCATTTGATAACTCTTACATCACACAATTACCCTCATTTTATAATAATAGTCATCCCCAACACCTATAACTTTAATTTTGTTTCCCCACTGAGCACGCCAACCCACTAGACATGCCAAGCCACTGTTGACAGCTCGAGATCGCCTGGCGGCATATTAGATACCGTTGGGCGGCGCACCAGGAATTCCAGAACCATCCAGATTCCCTCGTATCTGCAGAAATCTATTATCCCTAATTTTCCCAATTCAATTTCTCATCACAGATTCAACCACATGCATTCACACATTTAGCACACACTGTTCAATTTTATACAAAGTGATTAAGGATTCACGTACATCACAAATAGCAATCGCACATAACCCATAGAAATCATGCGTTTGTACACAACCCCATATTTATCAGATTCCCACCCACAAGTTCAACATCATCCAATCACGCCAAGGAACCTATTATCAATATTATATAATTACAGTAATCCAAACATATCACAAAAGCATCAAAACGCATTAAATCACGCAACTCCAGTGCACGTTGCCTGGTAGTTCGTCACAGAGCTCCGGAATTTGATCAGAAATGGTTATGTCGCCTCGCGGAGCATTCTTAGCCGCCAGGCGATTTCTGGGCAGATGTCCAGAATTTATGAAAATTCACGTGAAAGGGAAAAGAACTCAACTAGCAAGCCATAGCATCATTCCAGAACAGTAAAAACACAATTAACAAACATGGACAACTCCCTTTACCTGATTTCCTTACTCCAATTGCAATTAAAATGATTTGTGCTTGTTGTCCAAAGCCTCCTCTAAGTGAATCTTCTTCAACTCCCTTCAACCCTCACTCTCTCCCTCTAGACCACGTTATTTCCAGTCCCATCTTTGTTTGTCTTGGCTATCACACTCTCTAACTCTTTGCTTTCTCACACACTCTCTTCTCTCTCACCAATTCAGCCCAAATTAAATAAAAATAAAAGGAAAACGAAATTAGTTTAAATTTTAAGTTTAATGGCCATTACTCTTGGTTACTGCACCTAATTGACGCCTCTCGGATTTCTTAGGGAATTTCTATAGTTTCTAGATTTTCCATCACTTAACAAAACATAAAAATATATAGGGTCCATTTTCTTTAACCCAAGATTCGAACCCATATCCTTCCAACCCCTCAACCACATGCAAACCCACAAACCAATCACCTTATTCGTGTCAATTCAGCCATTCGTATGAACTTTAATCATGCTTTCACATTCATAATATAATTGCAAAATAAAACCGAATTAAATAAATTTACTAATGACATGCTCAAGACTTGAACCCAAGTCCCCTCAACATAATCAAGTGCTCTAAACCACTTAGGTTAACATTTTTTCTTGTCTAGGGTTTATCAAAGAACTCCCTTGAGATAGTCTCAACCCTTCATTTCTTATACTTTATTAATTATTAATTGTATGAATTTCCTAGGTCTTACACTCTTAACATACCCAAGTACTCCCAACCACTTGAGCTAGTACTTTTTCACATCATACCAATTAACATTTCATGTCATCAAGGTTCCCACTACCCGCATTTATTAATTATTTATTTAGTTAATTAATTATTTTCACGGGTTTTACATTTTCCCCACCTAAAAAGAATTTTCGTCCTCGAAAATAGAACTTACAAGAAAACAAGTGAGGATAAGACTTCCTCATGAGATCGTCCATCTCCCACGTCATCTCTTGTGTCGTCTCATTTCAAAGTACCTTCATCGTCCTTATCTCTTTGCCTCTCAGTTGCTTAACTTGAGCAACCAATATGCGAACCGGTCCGACTGGCATGGTCAGATCCTCAAGTACTTGCACTTCATTTGTCTCTAACACATGATCTGGACTTGCAATGTATTTCCTCAATTGCGAGACATGAAACACATTATGCAAGTTGGCTAGGTGGGGTGGTAAGGCAATCTCATATGTCGTTGTTCCAATCCTTACTGTAATCTAATAAGGTCTTATAAATGTTGGAGCCAATTTCCTTGATTTAAGAACCCTTCTAATACCCGTCATTAGAGTACCCAGGAGAAATACATGATCTCCTTCATCAAACTCCAATGGTCGTCTCCTCTTATCAGCATAAGACTTCTGCCTACTCTAGGTGGCTCGTATCCGATCCTGGATTAATTTGACTTTACTAGTCGTCTGTTGCAAGAAATCGAGACCAAGTACAAAAGCCTCACCATCTTGATACCAACATAGTGGAGTTCTACACCTCCTTCAATACAGTGCCTCATATGGCGCCATGCCAATACTAGAGCGGTAACTATTATTGTAGGTGAATTCCACCAAGGGTAACACATCATTCCAGTTTCCCAAGAGGTCCAGCACACATGACCTCAATAAATCCTCTAAAGATTGGATAGTCCACTCAGATTGGCCATTCGTCTGAGGGTGATAAGCTGAGATCATTCTCAACTGTGTACCCAACACCGCTTGTAATAATTGCCAAAACCGTGATGTAAATCTAGGATCCCGGTCTCACACTATGCTTTCTAGCACTCCATGTAACCTCACCACTTTTCGCACATACAATTTTACGAGCTTGTCCATGGACCATTTCTGATTCATAGGCAGGAAATGTGCACAGTTCGTCAGTCTATCTACTATCACCCACACTGAATCATGGCCCTTCGTCGATCTCGGGAGATGTGTCACGAAATCCATCGAAATACTATCCCACTTCCATCTATATGCGTCCAGTGGTTGTAGGGTACCTCCCTGTGTCTAATGTCCAATTTTGGCCTTTTGACAAACCAAACATTGAGCAATAAAGTCAGCCACATCCGCCTTCATTCTATTCCACTAGAAAGACTCATTCAAATCTTTATACATCTTAGTCATACTTGGATGTATGCTAAGACGACTATTATGAACCTCCTTCAGAATCTGCCTCCTGAATATCGTTCCTCCAGGTACGCACACTCTACCTTTGAAACGCAAAATGTCGTCCGTCCCCTTCTAATAATCTTTCCCCTACTCTATACCCAGCCACTCCGCAAACTATTATAACTCCATGTCACTTTCTGTGCCACTCTAATTTCTTCTAGAAATTCATTGGTAACCTTTAATAGGCTGCACTAAATGAAATCTTATCCTAACTGCATTCCTAAATTCAGTTCTCGGAATTTCTCAAGTAACTCCAACTTCTTCATCATCATGCATGACATGTGAGCCTTCTTCCTGCTTAAGGCGTCAGCTACAACATTTGCCTTGCCCGAATGATAGAGCAATTCAAAGTCGTAGTCCTTCAGATACTCCATCCACCGTCTCTGTCTCATATTAAGTTCCATCTGGTCAAACAAGTACTTCAAGCTTTTATGGTCACTGAATACTTGAAATTGGGAGCCGTACAGATAATGCCTCCATAACTTAAGAGCAAACACGGTAGCTGATAACTCCAAGTCATGAGTCAGGTAATTCTTCTCATGTATCTTCAATTGCCGAGAAGCATAAGCCATTGGCCTCCTTCCTTGCATCAGTACACACCTCAATCCTTGGTATGAAGCATCACAGAACACCTCAAAATTTCTTAGCGGTGTTTGGGATCACAAGTACTGGGCGGTAGTCAAACATCTCTTCATATTCTCAAAGCACTCTTCAAACTTTTCAGTCCAGGAGAATCATTGATCTTTCCGTGTAAGTTGCGTCAGTGGGCTCACTTTCTTTGAAAATCCCTCTACAAACCTTCTGTAGTAACCTGTCAGACCCAAGAAACTTCTTACTTCAGTCACAGTCATAGGTCGTTCCCACTTCAGCATAGTTTCTATTTTGGTCGAATCCAATGCGATGCCTTTGGCTCAGATTACATGTTCGAGAAATTGCACTTCTTCTTGCCAAAACTCGCACTTCGACAACTTCCCATACAGCTAATGCTCCCTGAGTATCTCCAATACCACTCTCAAATGATCAGCATGTTCTTCCCGATTCCTCGAGTAGATAAGAATGTCGTCAATGAAGACAACGACAAACTTATCCAACCAAGGTCGGAAAATCCTATTCATGTAATCCATGAATATTGCGGGTGCATTTGTCACTCCAAATGACATCACCACATATTCATAGTGGTCGTATCTGGACCTGAATGCTGTCTTTTGCACGTCCTCCGATTTAACCAGAATCTGATGATACCCCGACCTCAAGTCTATTTTGGAGAACACCATTGTTGCCTTCAACTGATCTAACAAGTCGTCGATCCTTGGCAGTGGATACTTGTTCTTGACAGTCAATTTATTCAGCTGCCTATAATCCCAACAAAGCCGTGAACTGCCATCGTTTTTCTTCACCAATAGTACTGGAGTTCCCCACGGTGATGCACTTGGTCGGATGAACTGCTTTTCTAGTAGCTCCTCAATTTGCTTCTTGAGTTCTGCCAACTCTGTAGGTGCCATTTTGTATTAGGCCATAGATACTGGACCTGCACCAAGAATTAGATCAATAGTGAAGTCGATGTCTCGACTCGACGTTAATCCTGACACTTCATCCGGAAAGACATCCGCATATTCGCTGGCCACTGGTATGGACTGGACCATCTCTAATGCACTTTTACTTTAGGATTTGGCCACCACCATAAATCATGTGGCCCCTCTCCGTAGCTCCTTCACTACTTCCTGAGTTGAGATTAACTCCAACCCTTCATGTTCTAGGAATACCAAACTGTGTCGTCAACAATCGATCATGATGTGGTTGTTAGACAACCAATCCATCCCCAATATAACATCCAATCACTGTAGAGGAAAGCACACCAGGTTCACTTTGAATCTGCGACCTGCCACCTCAATCGAACATCTCACACAGACCAAACTAGTAGCTACCTAACCCGAAGATGGAGTTAAAACCAGCAACTTAGTCCAAGTCACGTTTCTCCAAGCTCAGTTTCAACACACATGCATCAGAAATAAACGAATGTGTTGCTCTAGAATCAAACAATACAAGCACGCTATGCCCCACAAGTAAACAAGGTTCAAGTATTAGATTACCCACTGAGTAGCTTCTATAGTGGTCAAAGCAAAGACCCTTCCAGTAGCTCTAGGTCTCTCTGATGCAGGAGCTGGTAATTTCTTCACCGCACTAGTCTTCTTATCTAGGGATTGGTTAGCAAAATGCCTGACCTGATCGCATATGAAGCATTTGCGACTTCTCCCCTATTCGCTAGTTTGACTTTTCAAATGCGGGCAATTCCTCTTTAGATGCGCTCCCCCACATTAAAAACATTTAAAATCTCCAGAGCTAGTAGGGGGACGGTTGTATGGCTTCTTCATCTGCCTAGCCTCTACGACATTCCTCTAGTGTCTAATAACTGGACCAGGGCCGTTCTCAAGATGCTCAGCACTCTTGGCCTGTTCCAAAAAGAATGGAAATCTTTTCTCCCTTAAAGGCATTACCACCTTCTTCAACTCATGTTTGAGTCCCCTCTCAAACTTCAGACATCGTCATTCCTCGGTAATTACTTGCGAGTAGTATCTTGCCAGATGTTCAAACTTGTTCACATATTCCGGCACTGTCATGTCCCCCTATTACAATGCGAGAAATTCAGCTTCCTTATCCTGCCTAGCTGTGCCAGGGAAATATTTCTCAAGAAAACGAGTCCTGAAGTTGGTCCAGTTCACCTATTCTTCCCAGGTCTACATTTGCTGCTGCATTCCCGCCCACCAGTACTTGACGTCGTCATTCAGAGAGAAGGTGGCAAACAAGAGCTTCTACTCATCAAATTAAAGTGTTTCTCACATTTGCGGAGCCATGCATCCACTTCATTAGGAGAGGCTTTGCCAGTGAACTTTGTTGGCTTGTGCCTTAGAAATTCCTCCACAATTGGTGCCCTAATTGGCACAATCACTACTCTAGGCACCATCTTGTGGATAGCCTTCGCGATGTCGTCAGAGTCATTTCCATTCCTTCTCCTGCTGTTAGCAGCCATAGCCTGAATACGCCACATTTTCAACTGTTAAGAGTTAATTCACTTGGTTAAACAAAACCACTCACACCTTTACAACATATAACTCAATTACAACAAACAAACAATGATAAGCTCACTCCTCAAAAGCCCCAAAATGTTTTTAAAAAATATTTTCAAAACTTTTGCTCTGATACCAACTGTAGCATCCTGGTAGGATATTACTTATATAAATAAAATAAACAATTTATCGGAATTAAAGTTCTTATTTATTGTACCACACCAAGCCAACTTAACAAAATAATAATAAAACGATCATCATACCTATACGCCAAATCATTCAAGTAACCGGCCTGGGCTAGGTTGACCTAAGCCTAGCCGGCCTGAACCAGAAACATAAACGTCAAGAGGAATAACCTGCCTAAGACAACATATAAGCAATACAAACTACCAAAGGTAGTAGTCGGTTTAGGCCGACAACCTTAATACACTTGGCGAAATCAAAGCCCCCTGATATCCAATGAGCCCACAATAATCGACCTAAGGGCCTGGATCAGAGCCCAGGCCCACTTACAGCCCAAACTAGCGCCCAAGCTAGGGCCCGGCCCATGACATGACCAGACATAATTAATACTCTATAAATACACATGGACCCTAGTAATTAAAGGTACGCATTCATTACTCCATTAATCACCTTATTTGACTTTTTGAGAGCTTTGACTGACTTGAGCTTCGGAGTCCCTTCTGCAGGTAACCCCTCCTGGGTCCAAGCAGACATGTGCCAACCGGGAAGAAGCCAACTGAAGAGATAGCGGACTGCATAGGCAAGGTGACACTTGTGCCTAACTTATCTTGTTTGTTCTCTGCAGGAACAATTGGCGCCCACCGTGGGGCACGAGACGACACCTTACTACCCGTTTTTCTCGAAAGATGGATTACACTCGTAGTAGAGCTGGAGTTAACAAACAAGCTGATGCTGGTCCCTCAGGACCCACTAACATCACCCCAGATCTGGCCGCCATCCTAGACGGTCAGGCCAAAATGCAACAGGAGCTGGCAGATCTGAAGAAACGTAGCGTTGATGAGATGGAGGCACTACGACAAGAAAATTCTCGCCTCAGGCGAAAGATCGAGGGCGATCCCACTCTGAAGGGAAAAGCCAAGGACACATCTGAAGCCGCAAGATCCCCGGCTTTCCAGCCCACAGAAGAAGAAAGCGAATACAACCCCACCCCTCACACCTTCACCACCACCCAACAAACACCCATTCCCTCCACCCATCCCACTCACTTCCCCTCCACCCAACCAGGGCACACCGCAGCCCCCACCCCTACTGCTACCCTCCCCGCCACCCAAGTCCCCTACAATATACCCACCACCCTACACACTACCCATGTTCCACCTTACAACCCACACTACCTCCCTACAACCCACATCCCCCCTCACAACTTCACCTCCACCTTTCCCATTCTTGTCCACCATCCCATTCCCCCCATCCGCTACCACCCCACCAGCCTAAACGTCACCACCCCTTCACCGACTTCATCGCCAACACCCCCCTCCTCGCCTAGTGGGAACCCTTCACACTGGACCGCTACACCGGTGAAACCGACCCTGACGAACATCTTAAAGTCTACATCACCCATGTCGCCCTGTACACATCCCAAGATGTAGTCTTTTGCAAAGCCTTCCCTACCACCCTAAAAGGCCTTGCTCTAGAATGGTTTACAACCCTACCACCCTACTCCATCGACAGCTTTGTTCTTAACCCATTTCGTTGGCAGCTTCCCACATCAAACTACTACAATCTCCCTCTTGGGCATCACACAAGAACAAGGTGAACCACTCAGGGCATTTATCGACTGTTTCAGTAAGGCAGCCCTTCGTACCCCACACCTCAACCAGGAAATGATCCTCCAATGTATGGCACTCACCCTCCAACCCGGCCTTTTCGCCAATAATGTCTACCTCCACCCACCTGCCTCTATGCACGAGCTCAAGCTGCGTGCGGCCGACTATGTTCGCATGGAGGAAATGCAGACCCTCCACACCAAATTCTGCAATGACTATGCAGCCACCACCGCCAACCCCACCCCGTAACCCCCCCGCCCCGATACCCACCCACGCGAGCCCCGCCAACCCCGCTTTACCAGATATGTCCCCCTTAGTGTACCCAGATCCCGCCTCCTTGATGAGGCCTTGCAAGCTGACCTCATTCCACCACCACACAAAACGACCACTCCCCCTAATGCTGATATGACCAAATATTGCCGCTACCACCGAAACCATGGCCACATTACAGAAGACTGCAAAGCACTCTAGGATAAAATTGAAGAACTGGTCCATGTTGGTCACTTTCGCCGCTTCATCCGTAGAGATGATCATCCTTCTCGAGCCCGTCACACCCCTCGATCTCGTCACACCCCTCGATCTGACCACAAGTGCCCGCCACACGACTCTCACCACGACAGACGCCCCGCCCAACCCGCTAACTAAGATCCCCAACCGGCTCGCACCAACATCACCCCCGCCGATCCTCCCCTACGTGGCACTATCAACACCATCTCTGGTGGCTTCACTAGTGGAGGATCCACCTGTTCTGCCAGAAAGAAACACCTCCGCCATATTCAATCCATCAACCATATTACCCATTCCCATCACAGACGCCGCATGCCTCCCATCATCTTCAGAGACGACGACTTTCACGACCTCTACCACCAAGACGACCCCATGGTCATCACTATTGAAATCGAAAACTACGCAGTCAAGAAATTCCTTGTTGACCAGGTGATGAGTTCAAATTTTTGCCCTGATTTAATATTTAAATTTGGGGATTTAATTGAATTTCCTGTGCTTAAAGATTGATTTAATTAGGATTTGTGATTATTGGATTTATTGAGTAAGTTTGGTAAAAGTGGCGTAAAAATTGATTTTAGTTGCATAAAATATTATTGGATATTCTAACGTTTGTTAA
>Ga0209589_1002034_pt1 | contig 34510 bp, 32 predicted proteins | sample CowpeawhiteBW_FD_187525 | JGI IMG/M metagenome (GOLD analysis project Ga0209589, IMG submission 187525) | Root nodule microbial communities of legume samples collected from California USA - Cow pea white BW (SPAdes) (version 2) | ecosystem: Host-associated > Plants > Roots > Nodule | place: USA...
GACGTAATTCCATGACCCCTGTTAGTGGGTGTTCATGGTGGTGCCCCATCTATATAATTTGGTAAGGATTCAAGGTAAGGTTGCATCTTGACACTCTAAGGAGTCAGTTAGTCTCACTTAGAGCGGATTGACTCTTGTGGTGAGAGTAGCAGGAGGCCTGAAACTCATTAAGGGCTAACCTTATGTGTGGAGGATTGGAAACATTGTAACACTTAGCTCGGGGGTGAGCAGAGATATCCACCACAAGTGCAAGCATCCGCTGAATCCGACCTAATTATACATATCTGGATGAGTCGAGTCGAGTCTTAGTGTATTGATTTGAAAGTCATAACATGCCTTGATGATATGTGTATATTTGACCGTGAAAGTATATCTGATTGTATGATAAATTTTCTTTTGGCTCTAGCTTACCTTTCTGTTTGTTTGTTGTGTGTTTCATCTGTGTGGTTCTCTCTTTTGCGATGATCATCAACTTTTTGATGTGAGCAGATGCGAGGAACATTCGGGGTCAACAGGGAGGTGACAGTTCCGCTGCTTAACCTTTGGATTGGCTTCGGTTGTTGAACTATTTATTTTAGGGCTATGGCCCATGTACTAGTCTATCTTTTAAATTCCTATTAGCTTACTGTTGAATCTTGTACCTGGTTTGTTTTTGGCATCGTGGTGTGCCTTAGATAATTTTAAGGATTTATGTTTAAACTACAGGACTGCGCTGCTATATTAATTTAGTGTTACGCTTTCTTTAATTATGTTTATTAGTTAAATAGGGTGTTACACATGGTATTCGCTAATTCACACAAAAAATTAAAAAAACAAAATAACCATTATCTCACTTAACTGATTACCTCACTCACTGTGTAGAGTCTACAATTTGACACATAAACATTTTTTTTTTACAATATCAACGAAATAACCATTTCTCTATTATCAAACATATTACATTACAATATTATATTACATTACAATGTTATATTACATTACAATATTGTATTACATTATAATATTAATTGTGAATGTAAATATTTTACATATTTTATACATTTACTAATTTATATATTTGTTATTATTAATTATAATAATAGTAATCATTTCAATTAGTAATTAATAATTTCAATAAATATTCTACTGGAATTAGTAAACAATGGACACATGTCATGGTTTATATATAAGAGATAACAATATTTTTAATTTAATTTTAATAAAACTAAATATGAATTAAGATATAAAGATGATTAATGATAAAGTAACTCATTTTTGTAACATCTCATTTAAAAAGATAAATCTAATTGAATAAAACGTCGCATACTCAAAATATCCATAGAGCACGGAGTTTAGGGCATGAAAGTTTGCAGTCATCCAATCATCCGAACACGGGAAATAGAGGCACTACATTGTCTAGAGCAAAATACAACAGTTCAACAGTGGTTCAAGGACTTGCCCATGACAGGGGATTTACAAAACTAAATAAAACTTCTTCAAATATGGGCTCAATAGTGAGCCTAACACCCATCCATGATCATCAAGTTGTAGCATCCCCACTGTCACTACGATCGCCAGGGGTCCTCACATCTGCTCACATCAATAAATTGATGATCATCGCAAAAGAGGAAAACCACACACAGAACATACAAGCAAACAAAGGGGTAAGCTAGAGTAAAAGATTTTTATCATACAACCAAACATGTGATTCACGGTCAAGAATACATATCAGTCATCCAAATATGTGGTAGCAAACAATTTAAGACTTTAAGACTCAACTATCCGGATACATATAATGAGGCACCACCACGAAACCTTACCAAGAGGGTCATAGAATTACGTCCTAACCATGAGGCACCACCATTAAAACTTCGTGGAATTACGTCTTGGTCGTGAGGCACCACCACGAAACCTTCGTGGAATTACGTCCTGGCCGTGAGGCACCACCATGAACTCTCACCACGAGGTTCATGGAATAACATCTATTAGATGAGACACCACAATGAACTCTCACCACGAGGTTCAAGGAATTTCATCCATTAGATGAGGCACCACCATGAACTCTCACTAGGAGGGTCCATGGGATTACGTCCATTAGATGAGGCACCACCATGATCTTCCACTAGGAGGGTCCATAGGATTACGTCCTACCCATTCCTTGTCCATGTTTCACCAACCAATCATAGAGTTCCCATGCATACCAATCTCATGTCAATATATATAAATAACCAATCATCCAAACATATATCATACCAAGCTCATGCCAAACATATCAATTCCAACCCATACAATCAGATATTTCATGCATATTCACATACTTCATACTTTAAATAGGGTACTCTAACCAATCATACAACCAACACCCAAAAAGAACATGAAAAAGAACACAAATTCCCGCACCAGTCTCGCTCAAGCTAGGGACCATCGCTTAGGAAAAAAAGGGTCTTTCGCTCAAGCTGTAGGTCCTCGCTTAGGCGAGACTGCCAATAGAAAACACAGCAGGGTTCGCGAGTTCTCAATTGGGCGAGACTTCCTCGCCTGAGCGAGACCACCCCTCGCCTAAAGGTGAGATCCCTCGCCTCGACTACAACTACGCGAAACACCTCAGGCTCCCACGCGTTCTCGCTTAGGCGAGCCCCTCTCGCCTGAGCGAGATGACCCCTTGCTCAAAACGAAAGCTCTCCGCCTGAGCGAGAGTTCGAGGCAGGATCCAAAGTAAGGTTATGATATTTTCGCCTAGGCGAGACCAGTCCGCTTGGGCAAAAACAACAAATATCGCCATTGTTCTAACATGCATTAATAGACATTTCCAAACCAAACAATACATTAAGGCATACCATACATCCACAGTAGCACACAAACCATGTAAATACGAGACAAAGCTAAAAATGGGTAGATTTACGGAAAAAGATGAAAGGCCCTAACTTCCCTTACCTGGAAAAAGGCTATCAAAAGACTCATATACCCAAACAACTGGGTACAACAGCTCTAGGAGCAGATTTGTGAGCTGGAAAATAGTGAAAGGGAGAGGAAACAAGGTTATCATGACGAACCTCTATTAGCTCACGAAAACCAGCTGGGAAAGAACGAAGATGAGATGAAAAACAACTTATGTGGAACAGTGGAATAGAAAAGGGTTGAGCAGCTAGCTTGAAGATGAGAGACCCTATATTTGTTTTTAGTTTCAATTTAGTCCCAATTTTTGTAAAAGTGAAACAATATTGTCCCTCCTTAAATTGACACTCAATTTAGTTTTTGTATAAATCTTATGATAATATTCTTACTAAATTAACATTTTTATTAAATATTTGTAGAAATATTTTTAAACAATTTTTTTTAGTTTTATTATTAAACAAAGTTAAACCCCAAACTTAATTTCAACCATTACTAATTTTGTCATCATATATAAAGACATCAAGTGTATCATATTATACAGACTTAGTGAAGATTAAAAATAAAATAATTTGTCACACATAAGTTTAGAAACTAAATTTCAAGTTTAAAACAAAACCAAAATTTAATGTTTTGTATAGAATTTAAAGTTAAATTAAAATATTTCTAGAAATATTTAATAAAAACGTTAATTTTAGTAAGAATATCACCATAACATTTATAAAAAATGTTATAAAAAAATGGGACTAAATTGAAAATAAAAACAAATATAGGGACCAAATTGAATCATTTTGACACATAGCACAACTATAAAGTGACACGTGGAAAAAATAAAAAAATTCAAAAAAATTCAAAAAACCATAAATTGACATGTGGCGTTGACTTTAACATTGTCTGGTCAAACTAACGGTAAAGACTAAATTAAATCATTTTTAAGAAAATGAGGACCAAATTGAGACAAAAAAAAAACTTAAGGACCAAACTGATATTACTTGACAAATAGAAGGACTAAAAGAGTAATTTAACCAATTTTAATGAAATATACTTTTTCATATACTAATTAAAGTTATAATATATCACTTGATCAAAATCACACAAAGAAAAAAAAAAACTAATAATAATAGAATTTTACCATAGATCTTTCATCTTTTGAACTTCAATATATGTTGGATGGTGATAAAAACGATTGATGGTAATTAAATTAAATTATTATATAATGGTAAATAAAATTTATTTATACAATTATAGTGATAAAATTACACATATGATAATGAGTTGGAAAATAAAAACAATTATATTAAAAATATAAAAATAGTATTTTACATGATAATAATAATAATAAACATAAATAAAAATGTTAACAAAAAGATCAAATGTGTTTCTTAGAAAAAAATTTGATATACCATTAAATGAAATTGCACAAAGGAAAACGTATGTATAATTGAGAGTATAATAAAATGAAAAATACCTTAGAGATATAAGAAAACTTTTAAAATATCAATCTAGTTGATGGTTGAAGATAAGGAAAATTATTTTATTGAAACTAACACTACAAAAAATATTGATATTTGAGAAGGTTAAAACAACAAATTTTAGCGGTTAAAAACCATCACAATTATACAATTATACATGTCAATAACAGTTCATGACAAAAATATCCTAACTGCTAGTATTGTTATCAGAAAAGAAAAAAAATAATATCGGTTAAAAACCGCTATAAAATATAGTATAATTTGATTATATTTTATCATATTTTGACGTTTAAAAATTGTCACAAAATGTAGTTTAATTTGATTATAATTTATCATATTTTGATGATTAAAAAATCATTATACAATATATCATAACTTCACACCTAAAATCTATCAAAAATTATTTGAAATATTTTTTTAATTTTTTAAAACTCCAAAAAATATTTATTAATTATTAGACGAACTTCACAATTCATTTTTTTTCTTTTATGTTATATTATTAGACAAAATCAAGTTTTAATTAATCATCTCATACATTTATGCCTTTAATCTACCATAATTTTAGAATCATACAAAGCATAAATAATCTAATTATGACATAATAATAAATTTAACATGTCTCTCAAAACACCTTTTAAAAAAACTAAATAGTAAGAATTTTTTTTGCCATAAATATATAATAAACTTAATTAATTCCTTACTAAAACTCTAACTACAAACACAATGAATAAAATAAACTATTTTCTTTTCTATTTGTCATATGATTTGATATAATTGAATGAGTATTCAACTCTGTCCTAATAAAAACAAAAGAGAGTAAACAAGTACTTGACATTGAAGCTACAACAAATGTGTGTTGACTATATGTGTTGACTGAGAATAATAATAGTAATCAATTTTGTAAGTATGACAGAAAAAAAAACTTTGAAATAATAATTAATTTTAGTAAATAGTAATTATTAGTAATTATATTCACCAAATACAAATTTATAAAATTAAAAATTATTGGTTACTAAAATAGTCATTATTATGAATAAATTATAATTGGTCTTTAAATTAGTTATTATGGTTTTGTTTACCAAAGGAAATTGGTTACTAAAAATTAGCTACCTAGGTATTGGCTACCAAAGTGAATTGATTTTTAAATTAGTCTTTAATTAATTAATGACCAATTTTGTGATTAATTATAATTTTTTATTTATAATAGTGACTATTTTAGTAACTAAATATTTTTTAATTTTATAAATTAGTATCTAAATTAGTCACTATAATAATGACTAACTATTTTTTATTTCTAAAATTGGTTTCTAATTGAGAATTTTATTGTACAGTAACATATAGGAATGTCAAAAAAATTCGTACCCGCCAATATCTGCGGATAAAACGTGCAACGAATAGGAAACGAATATTAAAAATGGATACTCGCTACCCGCAGGTACGAGTATTTTTGATACCCGCATATTAACAGGGCGGGTACGAGTATCATAGTATCCGTACCCATGGATACCCGTACCCGCTAAACTTTAATTCACAAAAATACGCTCATATATATATATATATATATATATATATATATATATATTAGTAAAAAATATTCTGGCCTAATTTTTTCTAAGCTGCACATCTTATCTTGTCTTCTGTCTTCATTCTTCCAGCTTCAAGAATTGGTAAGTTGTCTTCTTCCAGGTACATCCCTTGACATTCTTCTCTTTCCTTTCTATGAAATTGGGCATATACATCAAACCCTATATAGACAGTGATGTTTATGGTATGCTTGTTGTCAAATGATGGAGTTAACTTTTAAGAATTGAATTTTATTAATTTCTAAGAATTTAAAAATATGGTTTCATATGGTTTTTCTTATTTAATTAATTTTCTGGTTTATTATTTCAATGTTTCATAAGTTTCGTATGAATTGAAAATTATTATCATATGACTTCTATCAAATACATACGAAACATCAAATAAACCTAACAAAATTTGATTAAAAGGACTAAATCCACATATATCAAAAGATGAAGGACTAAATTGGTCTAAAGTTTCGAAATGGACTAATTTTAAAATTCACTGAAAGTTAAGGGACCAAAAACATATTTAACCCTTATTTTAATAGCAGGGGACACAATTTTGGTTTCTCAAGATTAATTACAAGTATAATTTATGTATACTCACTTTATAAATTGTTTTTACAACCTCTTTGATAGAATTTTGTATAGTAGAAACATTAAAAAGTCACCTAGTTTTGTGCATTTGTAATATTCTAAATTAATGATGTCTACGAATTTATATAAATTATTTAAATATTTATTGGTTTGTTGTTTAACATGTTTACGGAAAGAATTTCTAATCCCAATGAATGTGATGAACAAGCGAAAAATGCCTCTAATGTGGTGAATCAAATGGAGGGGAATCAAATAATGTTATTGTGAATGAAGGTGATGAAGTTAGTAATTTTTTTAATATTTCATTCAAAAATAAACTACAATATAAATCGTTAGTGATTTTGTATTGGTTTATTTTTCAGGAATCAATAAGAGAAAGTGGGCTTGTCGATACAAACACTAATTAAACAATTTCTATTGTGTTTAACGTCATTTTATATTTACTTTTATAATTATTTGGATTTGTATGAACTTGAGTTTATTTAAACTTTATTTAAAATTTATGATAGTGATGTATTTTATTTTATTTTATTTGAATTTATGATTAAATATTTTTTTTTAAAATAATTTTGTAAATACCCGCGGGTACGCGTGTAACAGATACCCGACGAATATAGATATGGGTACAAGACGAATATTTATCCAGCGGGTAAGGTATATAGGAGCTACTACCCGTAGTACCCTACCTGCCCCGTTCACATCCCTAATAACATATATTCCTCCGTGACTGCATTTGATCATTATTAAATTTGTTTACACCTGCAAATAATATAATGTATTTGTTTTGTCAAATATATTCCAAATATTTATATGTTTCGGAAACTAAATATTGTATATAAGTTGTTTTACTCACCATTTTCAGTTATGAAAATCAAAGGGTTGTTATATTTTTCTTTAGTATACATTACAAGATCATGAATTCCTCTTGGACAAACATACAACCAATCGTAAGCAATCTGTATAATTATAAAATGAAAAGGTTAATTAGCTTCATACTTCATTAAAGGGATTAAACCAAAGTAAATTTGCAAGTTTAGTGGGAGTATACACATACCTTTATACCAATGGGCTTCCCATTACGCTCAACTGCAGTTATTAACACATAAGACAAGCCAATGTTAACCATGATCAAACACAAGATATATAAGAAATTTAGTAATTTGATGAAAAGTGTTGTAGATTGATTACTTACATTCAGAAATGAAATGACTAAAGAATCAGTTACATAGTATGGTTGAGCATTGCTTAAATGAAATGTCTTCTGTTGTACCAAGCTTTCTAAGAAATATCTTATCTTCATAGTGTGTTTAGTTGAGGAAATTTAAAAGAGTAATTCATTTATTTGGAGAATTTGAATTTCTTTCAAGTAAAATGACTTGTTTGGATAAGAAAATTAGAAGGAAATCGAAATTAAGGAATTTTGAGAAGGTATTTCAAATCACTAAAATAATAGAATTTGAAATTCACTCAAAAAAGAAGAAAATTGAAATTCCACAATTTATGAAATTTCTCATTATTCAATATTAGAGGTGTCAATCTGGCCTAGATGACCTAGACAGGTCAGACCAACCCGATGACATACAAGGGTCGGGCTGACCTGACGATCCAATATCGGACAAGATCGACAACAAAGACGGGCCAAGCGGGCCAATAATCAAGGCGGGTCGGGGGGGCTCGACTATCAAAATGGGACTGACAACCTAGACAAGACAAAATGACCTAAACAAGCTCGATGACCCATACGGGTCGGGCAGGCTTGAAGACCACACGGGCTGCATGGGCCTGACAACCAAGACAGGTCGGACAGGCCCGATGACCTAGACAGATTGGGTTGGGTAGACAACTTTAACGGACCCGACGACCTAGACAGACTTGATTGGCCTGACGACCCAGACGGGCTTTATCAGCCGGTGATCTAGACGAACCCACTATAACAAAAATCACTATAGACAACAACATAAAAACATAGCCTAAAGCATAAAAACCGTCGTGGCCTAAAATTTAGGCTACGATTTTTCAACCGTGAATTAGGTTGGCATGGCTATAAGTAATAAGCCACGATTTTTTATATGACCACATTTTCAAAACCGTGGATTAAAATATTAGGAATGACCACAATTTTCGACCTGCATCAGACCATACTTATAAATGTGTTGTCTTTAATTTTAAACCACATTTATTAAACTATTGATTTACACAATAAGTTTTTTTTTTCGTATAAATGGCTTATACAAGACTTGAAGATAAAAAATTCTTTATATAGTGTAAAAAAATTTCAACATGTGATATATTTTAATAAAAATTAATTAAGTACAACGTAATACAAAAAAATATTGATTTAAACTAGCCAAATTTAGCTGAAATCCAAGACTTGTAAGAAATATTCTCTAACAAATGGGATAGTCATACTATTTCAATATAACCCTACATTGTCCTCTGTCATTTCTAACAGTGAAAGTCACTATCTTAGCTCCACGAGAAGACTAAAAAACCTAAGGCTTCCTTCAGGCCAAGCGAGAATTTATGACTTTGTATCCAACTTGAATTATCAGTAAAGGTCAGTTCCCCTAATGTTCCAACTCCTTCTTGAGTGTCACTTGCAAGTCCCAGTTAATAAAGATCTTCTTCCTTCACATTCTTTTGTCACGTGGCTTTTAGTGACCTCGACAACGATTCTGACGACCCATATGACACGAATGGTGTAGACAATGTAGGCGGCGGTGCAAACGGTGATGCAGACGACAATATATGGATTACACGAAAGACGACAATCTTCTCTTCAAGTTCATTCTTTTTGTACTTGATTGTTGTGGAGTAATAATGTTTATTGAATCCGTGGAGCAGAGCCTAAAAGGAGATTGGAAAAACAATAAGTAACAATAAAAAGAAAAAATAGAGCTACTTTTAGAATGAAATAAAGGAACACCCACTTGGATAGATGGCTTGTTTAGATGACCCAAATTGGAAGTTGTTTGTCGTGGTTCCTAACCAAGCATCATAGTTTGTGGATTAAACAACTAACATAAATTACCACTTTTGCCTTTAACATTACTAATGGGATCTACCACCACAACCACTGCCCATTGATTTAAAGCCTTGAAACTCTGCATTAGAATATATTACATATAACTATCTAATGTCAACGAAGTTAATTACGTAAGGAGTTAATTATGTAATCCGCTAACATTGATTGGCAAATTATTTGGTCATTAAAATCAGCAAAGTCTATGCTAATTTTGTATTGTAAATGTTATCCTCTTTTATTAGGATACACCGCAGACTAATTGTATATATGGCAGTTTAGATATTTAAAAGGTAGTACATATGTATGTATTCAATATATATGAGAGAATTATCCAAGAGGAGAACACACAGTTTTACTGACAATTTTCTAAAGTCTAACATGGTATCAAACTCGATTAAGATCACATCCTAATTCTAGTTTTTATTCAGCCCTATCTTTTCATTTTTGCCCTTTTCCTCATTCAGATTATGTCTTCGAAGAAATATGAAGTTTTGTTCATTCGCCTTAATGGTAAGACCTATTCCGCTTGGGCATTCCAATTCGAGATCTTCGTCAAAGGAAAAAACTTTGAGGTCACATCGATGGCAGCACATTGGTTCCTGTAAGATATGTAGAATTTAATTAATTAATAAATAATTAATTAATAAATGCGGGTAGAGAAAATCTTTATGACATTAAATTCTAATTTGTATGACATAGAAAAGTACTAGTTTAAGTGGTTGAGTGTACTTAATTGTATGAGAGTACTTGGGTTCAAATTTTAGGTATGTGTAACATTTGTGTGTATTTATTTGTTATTGTTTTAAAAATATGTTAATCATGTAGTGGAATAATATAATATTTGAATTATATTAGTTAGTAAGAAACATGAATTGGCTTGATTGTTTAGCATTGATTTTACTTTGGCATGATTGTGAGTTCGAGCCTTAGGGAACCCAAATTAAATTTCGTTTTTTGCTATTTTTTTTTGGCTTTGGCTTGAACTTGAAGGTTTAAAGGAAAACCCTAATGGACATGGCAGCCAAGGGTGGCTGAAAAACATAATTGAATTAGGACATTGAATGGTAATTAACTTAGGATTAATGCCATTTTCGTTTTTTTTTTCATTAAACCCACATTAAGACCACTTAAAAGGCCATTTTGAGGTAAGAGAGAAGGTTTGGTTGGGTTGTCATTGTGGTTGCAGAAGAGAGCACAAATTTTTGGATTTTTTGTGAGTTTTGAGTGAGGTTTTGAGGACTGAGTTGAGAGAAAAACAAAGGAGGACATTGGTGATCAAGGGAGAACTTGCAAGAGTCAAAGCTAAGCTAAGGAAACCAGGTTAGAGGAACTTTACGCGTTAAGTTCATGTTTAATTTTGATTGGTATGATGATTAGAGTACCTTACACGTTAACCTTATTTTAAATGTGATTGGCATGCTAAATAGGATAATTTCATGTGTTGATTATTTTATGTCTGATTGGCATGCTAAGTATGGTATGATTATGTATGAATTGTATATTCTATTTTTAAAGTTTGTAGTTCTGGGAAATTTCCAGAATTAGTTTAGTTGATGGTGAACTGCCGCCAGACTATATTTTCCTTACTAGGCCATTTAGGGTTCCTGCAAAGGAACCACCTGCCAAACTAGTGTAAAAATAGCTTGTTTGACCAACGTTGACTGCCCTTGCCCAGAGTTGACTAGTTGACCAATGTTGACTCTTTGACAGTTCCTTGAGAGACTGTCACATGCCAGAGTAGTCTTTCTCCCCATTAGGGTTTGGTTGCCGTGAGTGGTTCAGGCGAGATTATGGTGGTTGTCGCGGTGGCTGCGGAGTTGACGCGAAAGGTGTTGTTGGGTCCGCGACTATCGCCGGGAAGTGGCGTCAGGTCTGCATTCTCGAGCGGGAATGGTGGTTGCGCGAGGGGCTCGCGGCGGCCGGTCACGGTGGTGCTGCCATTGAAGGATCGAGTGTGGCGACTTCGCATTCGAGCATGGTGCTGCCATGAACGTTGCCACAAAGAAGAAGGTGCAGCAGCCTTCGTGTTCGCGAATGCGGGTGAGGTTCCGGCAGCTCGTGCGAGAAGAGGGTGCAGCCATGGATTCCGACGTGAGCTCGAGTGGTGGTTGATACAGGCGCGAACCCCGACGTCAGCAGTAGGGGTTGCGTTTCTGACGATGGCGCAACATAAATGAGGCGTTCCAGCGAGCTCGACGAGGTGCGAAGATGGTGAAATCGTGGAGTTTTTCGACAACGTGATGATGGAGGAAGAAAGAGGCGCGAAGAAGATGAAGTGGAATGTCGTTTGGGGTTGTTGTAGATGACGAAGATGGTGGCACGACGGAGCCAGCGTGAGTGCAGTGGTGGTCGGAGGTGGGCGAGCCGACGAGATTGTGCGAGAAGATGGTGGTTCGCGTGGAAGAGGCGGTTGTCGGAGGTTGGCAATCCAGCGAGATTATGTGAGAAAGTGGTGGTTCGCGTAGAGGAGGCAGGTCGACGGAGAGGTAGTGACGGTCGGCGTCGGAGGTGGCAGCTACAAAGTGTGGCGGTTGCGGAGTGGGTTGGTGCGGAAGAGAGAGAAGGAAAGATTAGGGTTAGGGTTTGTGTTGGGAAGGAGATGATGATGTGGCAAACATTGATTGGTGATTTGAGTTAGTGGAGGATTGATGATGTGGCAAACTGTCATTGGTTAATTTAGTAAGTGAAGGATTGCGACGTGGTGAAATTTGGTGGACTAGATTTTAAGTGACATTAGGGGTGCAGCTTAGTAAAAAGAAGGGGTGCAGAACAGAAATTGAAAGTTAAATTACAGAAGGGGATGTAAACTTGAAAACAGGGGGTGTAGTTAGCTCCAGAAACGTTTTTTTTTTCAGAAATAGATATTACAATTGGAAAAAAGGGGTGTAAACATGAGAACTAGGCGTGCATTTAGTACCTGAACTATTTCTCTCCAAAATTCTTATTTTGGAACTTATTTTATGACTTAAAATATTCACTATTCATAATCTTAAGGACTTAAATCAAATTTTAGTTGCGTTATTTAACTTAGGATTATCCAAACAAATATGATGCAACTAATATCATTTCTTATGCGCGAAAATAATGTTAAGTTCCCAAAATTTAAATATTTAATATGAACAAAGGTTCGACCATCACACCTTCCAGGCAGTTTGGAAGCACGCAGCACCTGGTGGTACGTGTCCCCCACCAGGCGATTTTACTGCAGCAGTATTGGTATTCTTGATTCTGTGGGCGATATCTACAAGGCTTATGGTGATGCTTCAAAGGTGGGATTGCTAGTGTTCCTTGAGTTGTGGCTCGACACGTATCCCTTGAGTTGTGGCTCGGGATAGGGGTTAAAGCACGTGGTATTCCTTGAGTTGTGGCTCGGAATAACATCTCTTGAGTTATGGCTCGGGATGGTGGATGAACACGAGAAACTCTTGAGTTGTGGCTCGGGTTGGCGAGTGTTGTCGGTGTGAGTGTGCTGGTTGTGGCCAGTACGGATGGGTTCAGATAGATTGCCCTCCTTAGTAGTTGACTGACGAGTTTGGTAGTCTTGGGACGTTGCGAACTATATTCGTATTTGGGAACTCCATTTGGCGTTACAGTGTATGATCCGTAACATGGTTTCCCGCACTTGCTCTATCGGTTGTGGTCGATAGGTATAGCAGCAAGTCACCTCGAAGTAATCACTAGAAGATGTAGAACACGAATGACCTAGTTGTGGCCAAGTGGTATGCATTAAAAGGGATGGAATTCATTTGGGATGAATGTGTTGCCTATATATAAATGTGTTGTATATATGCATATATACTGGTATATGTTTTATCTGTTAAGCTCACCTTATCTGCTTGTGTTTGGCGATGATCGTGTACGCGGTACACGTGAGCAGATGATGTTGATGCAGGTGGTGTTGGTGAGACTTAGTCATGGAGCGGGGATAGCATGGGAGCTATAAATATATTTTATGTTTTGGAAATAAATTGTAAACTCTTATGAGAGGATTTTATATCATTTTCAATTTTATAGACTATGAATTTTGGAATTTGGAAGTAGTAAAGTTTTAAATTTCCCGCGCTTTATGGGAAATGAAGTATTATTAATTACGATGTAATTATTGTTTTATCTATTTTATTTAATTAAATATGTAATATCCTGACGAGATGTTACAGTTCCTAATAAAGAAATCGAGAAGGATGACCATGCTAAACGGGAGGTCCACGATGCTCAAGTCATGGCCTGGATCATCGGCTCTGTTGACCCACCATTGTTTTTAATCTTCGACCTTTCAAGATCGCGATAATCATATGGGTCTACCTGAAGCAAATTTACCATCAAAACAACATCGCTCTACATTTCCACCTTGAACATGACATTGTAGTTGTGCAACAAGATAATATGTCCATCTTATAATTTAATTCCCAATTCACAAATCTTTGGTCTAAATACATTGTTATCATGTACTAAAATTTGCCTCCTGAAGGTCTTGGTTTTGTTCAATTAGTTCATGAAACCACTAAAAGAGATCAATTTCTTATGAAATTAAGATATGATTTTGAAGGTGTTTGTTCCAATCTCATGAATCAAGATTCGGTCTCTGTTTTGGATGCATGCCTTAATCAGTTGTTTCATGAAGAATAACGCCTCTTCACATAATCAACCATGGACTATAAAAAATAATCACTTGTTCTCGTGGCCTACACTGCACAAGGAAAGCCACAAAATTGTGATTTGAGTGTTGTTTAAAGTTTCTGTTGCAAGAAATTTGGTCATTATGCTTCTAATTGTGTTCACAAATTCTATAATTGCTGCAACATAGATAGGCACATACTCAAAGATTGTCCCACGAAGTTGCCCAAGAAATTTGTCACTGCTTTCACTACCTCTATTAGTTTTTCCATTCAAACTCCTTCTACTCCAACAACTTTTGTTCAACAATCTACACCTGTGCCTACTCATCCCTTGACCCTAGAGATGGTTCAACAAATGATTGTTTTCGCATTTTCTGCTTTGGGCATTTCAGGTAAAAATATTTTCATGACTTTGATTCTGGTTTAACCATATGACCAACAATCCCTAACTCCTTAATAATAACACTAAATATTCTAGAAATCTCACGATTCATACTACTGATGGAAATCATTTGCCTAGAACAAATATTGGAGATATTTCTTATTCTCTCACTGATGTCTTGGTCTCTCCTGGCTTCATTACTAATCTCATTTATATTGGTCAATTAATTGATAATAATTGTCATGTCAAATTATCAAACTCTAGTTATCTTGTGCAAGATCAACGATTAGGGAAAATCATTGCGAAGGGGCCTAAAGTTGGACTTCTTTTTCGTCTTCATTTACCTTTGTCTTCCGGTAGTGACTTACCTTTTATTTCTTGTAATTATGGTCATTTAGATTACCATTTGTGGTATAAGCGTCTTGGACATCCAAATTCACATGTACTTCATGCTATGCTTAAATCTAGTTTTCTTGGCAATAAAGATTCCCCATCTCTTCATGTTATTCAATTTGATTGCATTTCTTGTAAGCTTGGCAAAAGTAAAATTTTACCATTTCCAAAACATCAATCAATTGTAGGAAAACCTATTGATATGATCCATAGTGATGTATGGGAGATAACCCTTGTTCCTTCTCATGCTAAGTACAAATACTTTGTCATTTTTGTTGACGATTATAGTCGTTTAACATGGGTCTATTTCTTGTGGTCTAAACATGAAGATTCTCTACATTCAAACTTTATCTTGCTTATGTTTAGACCCAATTTTCTTCCAAAATTAAAATTATGTGATATGATAATGGAGGGAGTATACATCTCATTTATTTCAAGTCATGGTATTATATCTCAACGGTCTTATCCTTCTACTCCCTAACAAAATGAGGTAGCTGAAAGGAAAAATTGTCATTTATTAGATATTGTTTGTACTCTTTTGTTGGAATCTTTTGTGCCCTCCAGGTTTTGGTGTGAAGTTATATCCACTATGGTTCACCTTATCAATCGTTTGCCATCCCCATCATTAAATAATGATTCTCCTTTTACTCGGTTGTTCGGCCATCCACTTGACTATTCCACTCTTCGTACCTTTGGTTGTATGTGTTCTGTCTATCTTTCTTCACTTGAATGTCATAAACTCACTGCCAAATCTATTGCATGTGTTTTTCTTGGCTATTCTTCTCACCAAAAGGTTTTTATATGTTATGATTTCCATTTTCATCGGATTCACGTCTCTAGAAATGTCATTTTCTTAGAAAATAAATATTATTTTGCCAGTCACCATGACTCTCCTCCTTCTCCAATTTCTGTTTTGCCAATGTTTTCTAATTCTTTGGCAAACTTATGTGTTGGTTTTAGGTTAACATGCATGAACACTCTAATAATAACGTGGTTAATTTTATTTTGAGTATGATTTTAATTAAAAAGATTGGGTTAGGTTGTTTACATGGTTTCAATTTTTATAAGAAATAAAAAATAAATGTGTTCCAAGAATTAAGTATGAAATATAAATTCATTATATAACAAACAAATTTACACTTTTTGCACAATTATGTGTAGGTTTTAGGTTAATTTTCATGAATACTCACAAATGATGACGTGATTAATTTTATTTTAAGTAACATTGGGAAAGGTTGTTCACATGGTTTTAATTGTTTTTTAAATAGAAAAATTTGTTCCAAGAATTAAGTACAAAATATAATTATGTGAGAAACGAGGTTATAGTTTTTTCACACTTATGTGCATGTATTAGGTTAACATGAATGAATACTTAAATGATAACATGGTTAATTTTATTTTGAGTATGATTATTAATAAAAAAAAAATTGGGTTAGGTTGGTCACATGGTTTCAATTTCTTTTAAATAACCAATTGTGTTTCAAGAATAAATATCAAATGGGTTTACAATTTTTGCATGATTATGTCTAGGTTTTAGGTTAACTTGCATGAACATTCATAGATCATGACGTGATCACTAGTGTAGTAAGGGCTTTTGGTCCCGGTTGTTTTTTATATTCTGTCCTGGTTCCAGAACCGAGGCATATTGGGGTGAGGCAAAAAAAGGCGGCTTTTGGCCTCGGGTGTCAACCGAAGCCATATGGATACTTTTCTGCCTCGGTTCTCTGAGGACCTGAAGCCATAGGGGTACTTCGCTCGCGCCACCATTAGCATTGTTGCGCTCGTCCTTGCCACCGAGATCGTCGGCAAACTTGTTGCGGCCAAACCTTCACCAACACTAAACGAGCAACCCACCGCGACGCCCAGACCCATGGTGTGCTACCACTACACGGTCTGGATGCAACAACGACAAATCACCATGAACCAGTAGAGCCAAGAGATCCAAAGATCCAGCACCTCCACCGTCGTTCGAAGAAGAACTGCAAGCCACCATCGCGGACAACCCCACCACTATGACCACCAAATCATGCCTTTGTCGCGAGCCGCGAGCACGCCTCCTCCGCCAATGACGAACCAAACACCATCGCACGAGAAAACGAAGATGAGAATGCCTCTACCGCGTGCAGAGTGTTCGTGCAGGGACGAAGGTGAACAATGCAAAGTCGCGAATTTGGGAACCTAAATAGGGCATATGGCCTCAGTTCAATTAATAACCGAGGCCTAAAGTCCCTTTATGGCCTCGGTCAATAAAGACTCGAAGCCAAATGTGACGACGCTTGTGACATTTTGAAATTAGGGTTAATTAGGGTTATTGGGCTGGTTTATAGGCCTCAGTTCTTTTTAAACCGAGGCCTAAAGTCCCTTTGTGGCCTCGGTCAATAAACACCGGAAGCCAAAAGTGCTGACGCTGATGGCATTTTTGAAATTTTGGTTACTGGGCTGCCTTATAAGTTTAAGTTCTTTTGCAACCGAGGCCTAAAACCTCTTACTGCACCGGTTTTGCACAGACCCGAGACAATATAGTTGGACGAAATTGCAAAAATGCCACCGCCTCCTTATAGGCTTCAGTTCCGCTATAACCGAGACCTATAAGGCGAAGTAAAATGTCAAATCTGCATTAGTGGATTTATTTTGAGTATGATTATTAATAAAAGAAAGTTGTTAAGGTTATTCACATGGTTTTAATTGTTTTTTAAATAACCAATTGTGTTTCAAGGATTAAGTAGCAAATATAATTTTATAATGTGACAAACGGAGTTATAGTTTTTGCACACTTATATGTAGGTTGTAGGTTAACAGGCATGACATTTAAATGATAATGTTGTTAATTTTATTGTAAGTATGATTATTAACTTAGAAAAATTGGGTTAGGCTTTTCACATGGTTTCAATTTTTTATAAGAAAAAAATAACGTGTTCCAAAAATTAAGTATCAAATAAATTAAGTATCAAATATATATTCATTATATGACAAACAGATTTACAGTTTTGGCACTATTATGTATAGGTTTTAGGTTAATTTGCATGAACACGATGATGATGTGATTAATTTTATTTTGAGTAGTATTATTAATAAAAAATTGGGTAAGGTTTTTCACATGATTTGATTTTTTTTTAAATAACAAAATATGATCCAAGAATTAAGTAGCAAAAATAAATTCATTATGTGACAAATTGGATTATAATTTTTGCACACTTATATGTAGGTATCAGGTTAACATGCATGAACACTCAAGTGATACATGGTTAATTTTATTTTGTGTATGATTATTAATAAAAAAAATTAGGTAAGGTTGTTCACATGATTTCTGTACCGGATCTGGTCAACTTAACCATATAAATGACAACCCTTACATATATGCCGGAAACAACCCAAGTACACGACTTGGGCCGGCATGGACTCAAACTCATAACTGAACGAAGGCTAAAGTAACAACAAAACGGCCAACCTAGGACAGTGTGCGGCCAAGGACGACATCCGACAAGTTGAGAAGTAAACGGATCAGACCGCTCTTAAAGACTTAGTAAAATGGAAGCCCCCGCGTTCAATAGGTCTTAAGGGCCTGGGTTAGGGCCCAGGCCCACTCATAGCCCAAGCTAGAGCCCAAGTCAAGGCCCGGCCCATGGGATAATCAGACATCATTAATGCTCTATAAATACGCGTGGACCCCAATAATTAAAGGTACGCATTCATTAATCACAAATTTGACCTTTTTGAGAGTTTTGACTCCCTTGATCTTCGGAGTCTCTTCTGCAGGTAACCCCTTCTAGGTCCAAACCAATATGTACAGACCGAGAAGAAGCCAACTGAGGAATAGCAGACTACATGGTAAGGTGACGCATGTGCCTAACTCATCTTATTTGTTCTCTGCAGGAACAATTGGCGCCCACCGTAGGACACGAGACGAACACCTTTAGTACCCGTTTTTCCTCCGAAGATGGTTTCCACCCGCAGCAAAGCTGGAGTGAACAAGCAAGTGGATGCTGGTCCTTCTGGACCTGCTGGCATCACCTCTGACCTCGCCGCCATCTTGGACGGCCAAGCGAAGATGCAACAAGAGCTGGCAGATCTGAAGAAACGCAGCGCTGATGAGATGGAGGCGCTACGACAAGAGAACTCTTGCCTTAGGCGAAAGATCGAGGCTGATCCCACCCTGAAGGGAAAGGCCAAGGAAGCCTCTGAAGCTGCAAGGTCCCCGACCTTCCAGCCCACAGAGGAGGAGAGTGAATACAACCCCACCCCTCAAACCTTCACCACCACCCAACAAACACCCATTCCTTCCACCCATCCTACTCACCTCCCATCCAATCAACCAGGGCATACCGCAGCCCCAACCTCTACCGCTACCCTCCCTACCACTCAGATCCCCTACAACATACCCACTACCTTAACACCACACAGGTTCCACCATACAACCTGCAGTACCTCCCAACAAGCCACATCCCCCTTCACAACCTTACCTCCACCTTCCCCGCTATGATCACTCAACCCATCCCACCTTACCTGCTCCCTCCCCACCGGTCCAGACGCCGTCACCCCTTCACCGACTTTATCGCCAATACCCCTCTTCCTGCCCAGTGGGAACCTTTCACCCTAGACCGCTATACTGGCGAAACCGACCCTGACGAGCACCTCAAAGTCTACATCACCCATGTCGCCCTGTACACGTCCCAAGATACAGTCTTCTGCAAAGCCTTCCCCACCACCCTCAAGGGTCCTGCCCTAGAATGGTTCACAACCCTTCCGCCTTACTCCATCGACAGTTTCGATGTTCTTTCCTACATGTTCTCCACCCATTTCGCTGGCAACCGTCCACACCAAACTACCACAAAATCCCTCTTGGGCAATAGACAAGAACAAGGCGAACCACTCAGAGCGTTCATAGATCGCTTCAGTAAGGCAGCTCTTCGCACCCCACACCTCAACCAAGAAATGATCCTTCAGTGCATGGCACTTACCCTGCAACCCGGCCCCTTCGCCAACAACGTCTACCTCCACCCACCTGCCTCTATGCACGAACTCAAACTACGTGCAACCGACTACGTCCGCATGGAGGAAATGTAAACCCTCCACACCAAATTGTGCAATGACTATGCAGCCACCACCGCCAACTCTACCCCGCAACCTCCCCGCCCTGATGCTCGCCCACGCAAGCCCTACCAACCTCGCTTCACCAGATATGCCCCCCTTACCGTAGCTCGCTCCCGCATCCTCGATGAGGCCCTACAAGCTGACCTAATCCCTCCACCACGCAAGACAACCACCCCTCCTAACGCTGACATGACCAAATATTGCCGCTACCACCGCAACCATGGCCACACTACAGAAGAATGTAAAGCACTCCAGGATAAAATAGAAGAACTGGTCCATGCCGGCCACTTTCGCCGTTTCATCCATAGAGATGACCATTCATCTTCCTCTCGATCCCGCCACCCCCCTCGATCCGACCACAGACGCCCTCCACATGATTCCCGTCACAACAAACGCCCCGCCGAACCCACCAACCAAGAGCCCGAACCGGTCAGCACCGACATCACCCCCGCCGACCCTCCCCTACGTGGCACCATCAACACCATTTCTGGTGGCTTCACTAGTGGAGGATCCACTTCTTCTGCCAGAAAGCGACACCTCCGCCATATCCAATCCATCAACCATATTACTCATTCCCACCACAGATGCCGCATGCCTCCTATCATCTTCACAGATGACGACTTTCATGGCCTCGACCATCAACAAGATGACCCCATGGTCATCACTGTTGAAATCGAAAACTACGCCGTTAAGAAAGTCCTTGTTGATCAGGGCAGCTCCGTTGACATCCTCTACTGGGCCACCTACCAAAAACTTTAACTTCCGGACACCGCCATGGTCCCGTATGACGAGCTGATCTATGGCTTCTCTGGCGAACAAGTATCCACCCATGGCTACATCGACCTCCACACCGTCTTTTGTGAGGGGACCCAAACCAAAACCATCCTAATCCGCTTCCTTATCGTCGACGCGCCAACATCCTACAATATCCTCCTAGGCCGTCCTTCCCTAAACACCCTTGCCGCCGTCGTCTCCACCCCCCACTTGGCCATGACGTTCCCTTCCCCTTCCGATGACATCCTTACCATCCACTACGACCAGCGCTTAGCACGCGAATGCTACATGGCCAGCCTACGACCACAACTCCCAATCCAACAAACCAACCACATTGAACGACCTCCTAGCTCCGGCATCGCCCTATCAAGCGAAGATATGGACCCTAGAGTAGGCTGGGATGTTCGTCTCGAACCAGTTGAGGAGACCTCCCCTCTAGAGCTTCCCAACGGTCACTCTATCAACCTAGGCACCAGTTTGAACTCTGACGAACGTGCCATCATCACACCCATCCTCACCAACAACACAGACCTTTTCGCCTGGTCAACCGTCGATCTCCCTAGGGTGGACCCTCTAGTGGCATCCCACAAACTATCCATCTATAAAAAAGCCCGCTACGTATCCCAAAAAAAAATGCAAACTTAGCGAAGAACGCCGGCTAGCAGCTAAGGTTGAAGCTGACAAGTTACTGAACGCATGATTCATAGAAGAAGCTCAATACACCACTTGGCTTTCTAACGTAGTCTTGGTGAAGAAAGTCAATGGCAAATCGCGGATGTGTGTAGACTACATAGATTTAAACAAGGCTTGCCCTCGCGATGCCTACCCCTTACTCAACATTGATCGACTCGTTGACGGTGCGGCAGGGAATAAGGTGCTTAGTTTTTTGGATGCATATTTCGGGTACAACCAAATCCCCATGGCCGTATCTGACATGCACAAAACCGCCTTCATCACGGACGATGCCAACTACTTCTATAGAGTAATGCCTTTTGGTCTCAAAAACGCTGGAGCAACCAATCAACGGCTGATGGACAAGGTTTTCAGTCACCTAATGAGACAATGTGTCGAAGTATATGTTGACGACATGGTTGTCAAGTCTCCAAGTCACCACCAACATGTTGAGGACCTATCAGCAGTCTTCTCTGCGCTACACCAATACAACCTTCACCTCAACCCAGACAAGTGTGTATTCGGCGTCGACCGGGATAAATTCCTTGGTTTCATGTTAACCCAGCGCGGCATAAAAGCTAATCCCAAAAAATGCAAGGCCATCATCGAGATGCGCAGCCCTGCTACCATCAAGGAGGTCCAACGGCTCATAGGCCGCCTCATAGCCATTTCTCGCTTCCTACCCAAACTGGCCGAACAAACCCAACCCATAGTCCAACTCTTAAAGAAATCCACCCGATTCACGTAGACTGATGATTGTGAACAAATCTTTCAAAAACTGAAAACCACCCTCACCTCACCACCTATCCTCCACAAGCCAGACACCCACCAACCCCTACTCGTATACATCACAGCCACCGACTACACCGTTAGCGCCGCGCTTGTCCAAGAAATAGAAGGCACGCAACATCTTGTCTACTTCGTTAGCAGGACGCTGCAGGATCCCGAAACCAGATATCAAATGGTAGAGAAATTGGCCTTATCTTTAGTCCACACAGCTCGCCGCTTACGCCCATACTTCCAAAACCACAACATCACTGTCAAAACTGACTACCCAATCCAAAAAATTTTGCAAAAACCAGACCTAACCGGACGGATGTCATCTTAGGCCATCGAGCTGTCAGAATTCAACATTCGCTACGAACCCCATGGCCCCATCAAAGCTCAATGTCTCTTAGATTTTATAAACGACCTCCAACACACCCCCATAGAGGACCAATGGACACTTCACGTAGATGGTTCCTCAAACCCAAAAGGTGTCGGTGCTGGCATTGTGTTAGAAGGACCCAACAACATCCTCATCGAAAAATCCCTTCACTTTGCCTTCAAAACGTCAAACAACCAAGCCGAATACGAAGCTATCCTCGCCGGTCTTACCCTTGCCCGCGAAGTAGGTGTCAAGACGCTAACATGCAAAACCGACTCCAAACTCACTGTAGGACACCTAAATGACGAATTCCAGATTAAAGACCCCATCCTTCTACAGTATTACCATCTCGTCCGAACATCCATTCAATCCGCTTTCGAGCGAGTCCGCATCGAACACATCCCAAGAACCGACAACATCAGAGCCGACATCCTCTCTAAATTAGCCAGCACCAAATTAAAAGGCCGACACCGATCCCTTTTGCAGCAAACACTATCTACACCCTCCATAACACATACTTGTCAAAACCTAACGCACGCCCCAACGGACAGCATCGCTCCTCCCCAAAATCATAATTGGACCACCCCCTATATACAATACCTAAAAACCGGCAACCCCCCACAAGATGCGGACAAAACTTGGCTGGCTAAGGCCGCCAGGTATACCTTGATAGGCGATGACCTTTACAAATGCGAGTACGGCCAACCCCTCCTCAAATGTGTCACGGCAGAGCAAGCACAATATATCATTAAAGAACTACACGAAGGCATTTGCGGCTACCATTTCGGTGCACGTACCATGGCCACTAGAGTACTTAAAGCCGGATACTTCTGGCCGACCATAGAAGCAGACTGCCAGGACTATGTCAGAAAGTGCAAACTATGCCAAAAACATGACAACCTCATACACCAGAAGCAGGAACAACTTCATCACATAATATCCCCATGGCCCTTCGCAAAATGGGGAATAGATATCCTTGGTCCCTTCTCACCTAGCAAGGGACAAGTGAAATTTTTGATTGTAGCCGTCGACTACTTCACCAAATGGATAGAAGCCAAACCTTTAACCACTATCACGGCCCAGCAGGTTCAATAGTTTGTTTGGAAGGACATTGTATGCAGATATGGTATCCCACACACCATCATTACCGACAATGGCCGACAATTTATAGATAAGGAGCTAGCCAAATTCTACACTGGCCTGGACATAAAACACATCACAAGTTCTGTGGAACACCCACAAACTAATGGACAAGCAGAGGCGGCCAACAAGGTTATCCTAATGGAACTGCAAAACGATTAGAAAGCGCCACAGGCCGATGGCCCGAAGAGTTAGTAGAAGTGCTATGGGCTTACAGGTGCACCCCTCAATCACCAACAAACGAATCCCCTTTCAGCCTAGTTTACGGCGTAGAAGCCATGATACCAGTTGAAATTGGCGAACCATCCCTGCGCCGAGAACTATACGACCCAACCCACAACCATCAAAACATGGCCACTCACCTCGACCTCCTACCAGAACTCAGAGAGAAAGCTCAGATACGAAACTTAGCTGTCAAACGAAGAGCTGCCAGAAAGTATAATGCAAACCTATGTCCACGATCATTCGCCATCGGGGACTTAGTATGGAGAATGGCCAACAGTGCTAGAAAGAAGGATGGCAAGTTCTCCGCCAAATGGGACAGCCCATACCGCATACGCGAAGACGTAGGAGGAGGAGCTTATCGCCTGGAACACTTATCTGGGAAAGAGATTCCCAACACTTGGAATGTATCGCACCTCAAATTCTACTTTAGCTGAATGTATATTGTAGTTGGACCAATACTTGTAACCCTGGGTGTACTCTTTTTCCTCACCTGGTCTTTTTTCCCTAAGGAGGGTTTTGGCCAGGGAGGTTTTAACGAGGCACCCCATATTCAATAAATAAAACAAAGGGTTCTCAACTATACAACTTTCCTACGTTATTACTCTCATATTCGTTTAAGTTCCCCACCTTTACCACAAGTAAGCGGCCTAGGTCGAACACCTTAACTTCATGTTAATTCGTTTAAGTTCCCCACCCTTACCACAAGTAAGCGGCCTGGGTCGAACACCCTAACTTCATGTGGATTCGTTTAAGTTCTCCGCCCTTACCACAAGTAAGCGGCCTGGGTCGAACACCCTTAACTTCATGTCAATTCGTTTAAGTTCCCCACCCTTAGCACAAGTAAGCGGCCTGGGTCGAACACCCTTAACTTCATGTTAATTCGTTTAAGTTTCCCACCCTTACCACAAGTAAGGGGCCTGGGTCGAACACCCTAACTTCATGTGGATTCATTTAAGTTCCCCACCATTACCACAAGTAAGCGGCCTAGGTCGAACACCCTTAACTTCATGTTCATTCGTTTAAGTTCCCCACCCTTACCACAAGTAAGCGGCCTGGGTCGAACACCCCTAACTTCATGTGGATTCGTTTAAGTTCCTCACCGTTACCACAAGTAAGCGGCCTAGGTCGAACACCCTTAACTTCATGTTAATTCGTTTAAGTTCCCCGCCCTTACCACAAGTAAGCGTCCTGGGTCGAACACCTTAACTTCATGTTAATTCGCTTAAGTTCCCCACCCTTACCACAAGTAAGTGGCCTGGGTCGAACGCCCTAACTTCATGTGGATTCGTTTAAGTTCTTCACCCTTACCACAAGTAAGCGGCCTGGGTCGAACACCCTTAACTTCATGTTAATTCGTTTAAGTTCCCCACCTTTACCACAAGTAAGCGGCCTGGGTCGAACACCTTAACTTCATGTTAATTTGTTTAAGTTCCCCACCCTTACCACAAGTAGGCGGCCTGGGTCGAACACCCTTAACTTCATGTTAATTTGTTTAAGTTCTCCACCCTTACCACAAGTAAGCGGCCTGGGTCGAACACCCTTAACATACAATAGCATACGCAAACATTCCATACATACACAAATATAAAGAGCAATTAAACCGCAAGTAATCGACATTCATATCAAATAGCAAAATAGAGCAATGTACGAGTTATTACAGACTTAGAATCATTAAACCAAATTGGAAGTATTAAATTAAAAATCCTAAGCTGCATTTTGCTCGACGTCTTCCGCCACCACCTCGTTACCACCAACATCAGCGTCAACCGCCTCCTTTTCCCCATTTCCTTCTAGGCTAGATTTCTCCTCATCTATAAGCACACCATCGACAACATCCTTATTCACATCAAACCTAACATCATTAGCATCAACATTCTCATAAAAAAATGATGTTTGTCGAACACCGTTCTAAAAGCCATTGATATGTTCTTGTATTATGCAGCTCTTCAAGTCCTCCAGTTCACCCTCCAGCCCATCATGCTTTTCCTTGATATCATCATAGTCAGCCTCAAGCTCTGCAATTCGACCCTTCAACTTTTCCTCAGAATCAAGGCATCGTACCCTCCACGTAGCAAGCCTCTTCCTTTCCAATTCCCACTCCTCCTTCTCCTTTTTCCAAGCTTCCTTCTCTTCATCATGCTTATCAACTTTCTCCTGCAACTCCTCCACCTTGGTTCGATTTCCTTCTTTCAACTCTCGTTCGTATAAAGAACCCACACGCCGACTAAGCAACAAGGTCTTGCTGCTAAATTCAACCATGGCCTTCACCAAAGCTCTTGGCTCCATATTGTCAATTGAATTTATCAACGATTCCGACACATTAATCTCAATGTCTTTCCTCACAGTAGTTTCCGGAAGCTCAATCAACCCAGCTTCCGGCCCCTTCACCCCACTGGTCGAGCCTGGCCCCATCACGGCAGCTCGCATTTTCTTCACGTCCTTGCCCTTGCCCGCCCTAATAGGCAACTCCACTTTCCTTTTTGTACCTCCATGCACGTGGATGTCTACTAGCGAATCCTGCAAGTTGGGAACCACAGTGTTCCCGACAACTTTAGCCTTCACCGCCTTCTCCTTACGAAAGGCTTGGAAAAGTGTCAAGTTTTTCTTGCCAAGTTGCGCCATATGCCCTGAAGTACACAACACACAAATCGTCAAAATACTCCAACCAATAACAATGCTCAAAGTTACAAAAAAATACCTTCAATATCTATAATAGGGTGAACTGAATTATACACCCTAACTAAGCCCTTAGTAGGCATCTTATCGCTAAATTGCATCAAAGTATCCACCAACTCCTTCTCACCCACCGACAGATCTTCCCTCGAAATCACCTTATATCTCCAAGGGTTGCCGGTCCAGAAGAACGGAAACTTAGTATTACCATCAGCGGTATAGAAATGCGACCGACCAGCCGGCTTTACTACAACTTTGAAGAACCCATCTTTGAAATGCTTGAACGATTGAGTGAAGGCCTCCAATTTGTTGAGACCAGGCCGGCTGATTAACGATAACCATGTTATCGGACTCTTCGGCCTTGTGACAAAAAAGTATAGGAACGCTCGGGGAGACGGTTCCAAGTACAACGCCATGCACAGTAATCTGAAAGCTTGCAAGTACGCCCAGTTGTTTGGATGAAGCTGAGTAGGGGCAACATTCAACAATCGCAGCACTCCCATAGTGAATTCGTCAAAAGGTAGGCAGATGTGCAATTGTGAGAAGTGACACATATACATATAGAAGAATTCTTCGGCTGCTCCTTCTCGGCCATGGCACGCGCATTCAACAGCAGTAACCCGCTTTGGAGCAATTATGTCCCTTCGTGCACCCTTTTCGAAAATAGGCATACAATTCAACCACGATTTTAGCAAACGTGACCATCAGAACAACGACCACTGAGTCCGCACATCTGCCGCTACCCATTCATATCTGGTCTTCGCCGGCCAATTACTCTCAGCCAGCTCCTCGGGCGAATCTTCCCTAATTTCAACCACCCCCTCCACTGGAATTCTCCCTACACTACCCACTCCTTCCCTATCGCTACTATCATCTCGACTACTCCCGCTATCCCTAGACCGCTCACTACCCGAGTCTGACAACGAAAACATATTGCTACTACTAGACATACCTGATTTCTTTAGAAAAGATGATGGAGGAGGAAGAGAAGATATCAGACAGCTCTAAACGCACGCGAACGAATTTTTTGCAAATGAAAAAGAGTGAATGAAATGCAACATCATCTTCATTTATACACACGAATTTCAAGCGTCATAACCCTTTCTCGCCAAAAACATAACTCTTTTCAATCATCACAAAGTACCAAAATGGTGGCGTCAAACCTCCCTAAGTCAGCCTTCTGACGCCCTTTCACCTGCCACAAACCTTTTCAACTGCCACAAACCTTTTCACCTGCCACAAACCTCTTCTAGCCTTAACACTTTTTATCACACTTAAAGGCTGGGGGACTGGTGTATCACACCTAGCCGATCTCGACTAGCATATCAATACATATCATCCTTCACTGACACATCGTATCGGCAAAGGCTGGGGGACTGGTGTACCGGACCTGGTCAACTTAACCATATAAATGACAACCCTCACATATATGTCGGAAACAACCCAAGTACACGACTTGGGCCGGCATGGACTCAAACTCATAACTGAACGAAGGCTAAAGTAACAACAAAACGGCCAACCTAGGACAGCGTGCGATCAAGGACGACATCCGACAAGTTGAGAAGTAAACGGATCAGACCGCTCTTAAAGACTTAGTAAAATGGAAGCCCCCGCGTTCAATAGGTCTTAAGGGCCTTCCTGGGTTATATTGTAACACTTGTAACACTTAGCTCGGGGGTGAGCAGAGATATCTACCACAAGTGCAAGCATTTGCTGAATTAGACCTAATTATACATATCCGGATGAGTCGAGTCGAGTCTTAGTGTATTGCTTTGAAAGTCATAACATGCTTGGATGATGTGTGCATATTTGACTGGGAAAGTATATCTGATTGCATGATAAAACTACTTTTGGCTCTAGCTTACCCTTCTGTTTTGTTTGTTGTGTGTTCCATCTGTGTGTCTCTCTCTCTTTTGCGATGATCATCAACTTGTTGATGTGAGTAGATGCGAGGAACACCCAGGGTCAACAGGGAGGTGATGGTTTCGCTGCTTAGCTTATGGACTGGGCTCCTGCTTTTGGACTTACGCAGACCGATAGCTCCCCCTAATTTCTTGCAAATGAACCACAGTAAAAAATTTTCTACCCCGTGTTTGTATTTATAACCAACATCTCAAACGTTTCAACTCTTCCTGCCAGAAACAATGATTAGACGAAGCGTCACAACGAATTGTGAAACGTCACAACACTCCAAACGATGGCACCTCATGATTAGACCTTTGACATCTACCACCCTTTCACCTACCTTCACCTATTAAAACTTTAGCCTTAACACTGTTCATCACACTTATAGGCTGGGGGACTAGTGTACTGCACCTAGGCGGACGAATGATACTATTCTCACTTCTCACCCTTTGTCGCTATACCTCCATCAACAAAGGCTGGGGGACTGGTATACTGCACCTAGGCGGACGGATGATACTATTCACACTTCTCACCCTTTGCCGCTATACCTCCACCGACAAAGGTTGGGGGACTAGTGTACTGCACCTAGGCGGACTGCTAGAAATGCATGGCTAAACCCGCCTACGTATAGCCCCGCAAGCAGTTATCAAACGAATAAACAGACAAGCATAAGTGGCCTAGGCCACCTACTTTAGAGGACAAGACGACATCTGTTGACCATTCCATACTTAGAATATGACAGATAAGGCCCCTAGTACCAACAATCATTAACTAAGGGTCTGGGCCAGGCCTAGGCCCATCTACGACCCAAGCAATGGCCCAGCCCACGACAAGGCCAAACATAATTAATAACTATATAAATACGTATGGACCCCTAGTAATTAAAGGTACACATTCATTAATCTTTAATCAAGAGATTTGACTTTCTAAAAATTTTTTGGCTGACTTGATCGTCGGGGCCCTCTCCGCACTCATGAGTCCAAGCCGTGCATACCAGTAGATGACATACGCAAGCCGAGGAGGAGCCAACTCGAGAGATTGTGGATTGAGGTAAGGTGATATTTGTGTTTGACTTCTCTTATTTGTTTTCTGTTTTCGCAGGAATATCATCTTTGATTTTTTATCGAGAATAAAAATATGTAAGAGCAATGCTAAGTTTTGTCATCATGCTAAAAACAAAATTAAATTATTTTTGCAAATAATTTTTTAAAGAACGACATGACCTGATTTCTCATTTTGAACGAGAATAAGTAAGAAAAATGTCAATTTTTATCGGATCCAAATAAAATTTCAATTTTTTTTATTATTTCATATTTTCTTGTTTTGTTTAATTTTTTTGGAGGAAAACAAATATTTTAAAAATTACATTATTTTGCATTAATTAAAGGAAACCGGTTTCGGATGGACATTTAAGTTGCTAATAGTAATAACTTTTCTACACGTAATCAATTTCCGAATTCTTGGATGAAGAGTGTAAGATTAAGAGAAAAGAATTATTTGTGAGCTGAGTAAAGTAAATCTACATCAAGAAAGTTTAAACAAACAAAAAGCAAGAGTGAAATGTTAGTCACTAGGTGATTCTAATTCAAAAACATTTCACTCTATTATAAATTGGCGAATAAAAAATGAAATTAATGGTCAGGAAGAAATTGACAGGGAATGGACAGGGAAACCTAAAGTTGTTAAAGAAGAATTCAATGTATTTTATAAAAACCTATTCCAAGAAAAACAGTTTGATGAAATCAAATTGGATGGTGTACCTTCTAAATCTATATCTACACCGCCGTAAGTAACATCCTCAAACCATTCCCAGTCACACTACTGTCTTTAACTTGTGTTTTTTTTGTGTTCAATTACTTTTATTGTCCATATGTAATTATTCATCTAAATCAAAGATCTTGTTAATCTTATTCATCTGAACCCACCACGCAACATTCTCCGGTCACTGGTGCAAAAATAGGTTTTTAAATCTGTCAATTTAAGTCTGTCTATAAGGAAATAGATTTAAAAAATGTATGATGATATTTTTGTAAATAAAAGACACTATTTTAAATTTGTTAGTCTGATAAGATATTTAAATTTATGTTTTAAATCTGTTCATAGAGAAACTGACTTAAATTTTACATCTGTTCAATTTTCTAACATACTTCAATCTATGTTTTTAAGTCTGCTAGTTCTGCATCTCCCCTCCATCCGAATTTAAGTCTATCGATTAAATTTGAAGTATGTTAGTCGATAATTGACTTGAAATTGAAATTTGTTGTTAACCAACAGAGTATAAATACTTAGAGGTTTGCAAAAGACAGTTATTGGAGTAGTATCTAGTATATTATTTTGGTTGTTGCAGGCTCATTAAAGGATTAATGTAAAAGTGTAGGAAAAAGTAGAATGATTGTTCCCACAACCAAGTCAGTTCAAACTTCTGTGTTACTTTATCATACAGATTTGGCTTATGGATATATATTTTCTTCTTGGAGAAATATGGATCAAATACTGCGATAAGTACTGCCTTCTTCAGAAACACTCTCCTCGATTAAGATAAGTGTTTGGTTTTTTAGAAGAAGCAGACAAATTAGAGCAAATGGAAGTGATGTATGAAATATGAAATAGGTGAACAGATATAACCATCCATGACAGCAAACCATTAGCATATTCAGATGGCAACCTTTAACTAAAATTGGTTCGGAGGATGAGCCATTAACTTTATAGCATTTGTTCATGCCTTTTAAAATTCAAATTAGAGAATCTAGTAATTATTTTCTGATATTTATTGAAGAAAAGTAAGAAACAAAATAGAGAAATTGAGAATTCAAGGTTAGCGTAAAAGTAAAGTAAATGAAAAGAATTTTATGGAAATTAAAAAATATGATGTGACAATTTAAAAATACACACGAAGGGAAGAAAACATTGAGATTGATGCGACAACAAATCACCGTGATAATATAGAGCGACATGTTCAAGACACTTCAATAGGTAAAGGTCAGATTTACTCTCACTATGTCGCATAAGTGGATTACTTGTCCCTTTCTTGAAGTTCACATTGAATGTAAGAGCAATTATTTTTAATTTACACGTTGTTAATGCTTGATTTCGTCCAACTAAATAAATAATAGAATAAATAATAATAATTTATTTTTTAAAAAAATAAAAAAATAATAAAAAATAATAAAAAAATAAATAAGTTTTATTTTTGATTTTTTCTTTGTCTAAATAATAATAATAGGATAATAATAATAATAATAAATAAATAAATAAAAAAAAAAAGACTGTTTTAATCTTTTATGTATTTTCTTTTGAGACTTTGTTTCTATTTTAGCCCAAAATACTTTGTATTAAGAAGTTAGTCTAATAATTAGAAACAGGATATATTCTAATATTTAGAATCATTTACTCTGATTTTGTGCTCCGATTTTTATGATACATCCTTTTTCAGATGAGGAAAATAGTAATTTGTTTCTCAAGAATATCTTTTTTTGTAATTATAATTAATATATCCTGATCACGTTTGATTTTGTGCTCTGATTTTATGACACATCATTCTTCAGATGAGGAAAATAATAATATGTTTCTCAAGAATATCTTTTTACTAATTAGATTTTTGTTTTCCTGATCACCTTTGATTTTATGCCCTATTTTTTTTCTATGATTTGATTCCCATAATGTGATAATATTAAAACCAGTTCTTGACTGTTAAAATTCGTTGTAATTAAGATAGACTTTTATTACGAGAATACATTAGATTTATAATGTTGTGTATATAAACCCATCAGAAAAAAAAAAAGATTTTTCTCTCTTGAAATTCTAGAGACCTCTCTCACCCTAAGCACACATTTTCTTTTAACCCTTGCATATAAAAAACCCACTCACCTTCGATCGCCACCCCCACGTGCTTCTTGGTATTCCAACGCAACTATTGTAGATTCGATCTCCTGTTCAGGTTCACAAAAATTAATTTTTGTTGTGTTATGCAATTTTTCTTGAGTTTTGGTTATGATCTTGGTTAAATTTGATGTTTTCACTATTTCTTTTTGATATGGAAAGAACACTACTGTCATGCATTTTGGGGTTCATTAGTTACGAATAAATGAGAGATCTCATGTTTTAACATTTTATGAATATGTTGTGTCATGCTTTTCATATTAAATTTTTTTTAAAAAACTTGTTATTTAACATTTTACAAAGAATAAATAAATAATTATATATATATATATATATATATATATATATATATATATATATATTTAATCATAACCTTATTTCCTAATTTATTTATTTATTTATTTATTTTCTTAATGTTTTCATAAATTGGATATATAATAGTAACGTTTTTTTGGGTATCATATCTTATTTCGAAAGTTTTTCTTTAAAGAAAATAATGATAAATAAATAATTTAAATACCCTTTTAACTTTTAAAACGTATAAGTGCTCGTATGACCGCTCGTGTCGTCTTAGTACTTAATACATTCGCTTTTTATAAGATTACTAAAAAAATACAAAATTTTCAAATATTGAAAAAAATGATATCAACATCTTCGAACAATTTTTTTTTTCAAAAAGTTTTTTCATAAAGAACTACGTGACCCTGATTATTCATTATGAATGGAGATACGTAAGAGTATGGAGTAATCCTTGTCGGGCCCAAAAAACAAAATATCTTTTTTGTTTCCTTTGTTTTTCTTTGTCATCTTTATTTTTTTATTTTTTTTTATTTTTTATTTTTGTAAAATGAACATTTAAAGGAGACCACATCAATTTGTATTTTAATTAAAGGTACCGTCTTAGGATGGGCGTTGTAGGGTGCTAATACCTTCCCTACGCATAATTAACTCCCGTACTCCCAAACTCTGTTTTCGTAGACCTTGCTCTTTTTGATGGTTTTCCATAGTTTCCTATAATAACTATGGTGGCGACTCCAAACCTCCTTTTTACAAATTTTTATTTTTTGGTTCGTCATCCCGTCACGATTTCGGTTGTGATACATGTGTTTATTGTATTTGTTCTAATTATTTTTATTTTTTTTACATTTTTTCAATTTATTTGTCACTATATTGTTAAAATTACACTTTTATTCCAATTTCAGACAAAACTTGAATTAGTAGTTACTTAAATTATTTTAGTAGTTTAATGGATTTCGAAAATGTGATTTTGTAGTAGATATAAATCTACTTGATATGAGTTCATTATGAGTTGTATTTTGGTCTTTGCAATTTGAAATATATATTTCTTGAATCAGATTGGTTGGTTCCAAGTAGTAAACAAAGCAAACATTAATCTTTTTATAATCATCAACGGGGGTTGGCCTTTCTGAGACTATATGATATATTAGTTTAAAATTTCTAACACAAAAAAAATCTACGCCAATGTTGCATATCATATTATTTAAAAAATTATATTATAGATAAATATAAAATAACGGCTAAACTGATGCTAATATAAATCATGTATAAAAAATTAAGGTTTAATTATGCCTTTGATCCCCATTTTGGAGTCAAAATCTCAAAATGGTATCCAAATTTTTAAAAGTCTCAAATTGGTCCATTTTTTTGTTAAAACGTCTAACGTTTGCCTTTTTCGTTAAGTCATGACGCCGAGGGAGTGTCACGTGTCAGTTCCTCGATTTTTTGAATTTTATTATTTTTTTTTATTTTTTATTTTTTTTTTAATTTTTTTAAAAAAATCAAAAAATTGTCACGTGTCAAGCTGTCATCGTGCCACGTGACAGTGACAGAGTGACGTGGCAGTGACAGTGACACGTGTCAGTATTATGCCAGGTGTCATTTCCTTAGTCTCAATTTGGTCCCTTTATTTTAATTTGTCTCAATTTAGTCTCAATATTTGTAAAAATTAGCAATTTTGTCCCTCTTCAAATTGAAACAAAAATTAATTTTATATAAATGTTATACAAATATTTTTATTAAATTTGATATTTTTATTCAAATTGATATTTTTATTATATATTTT
>Ga0209589_1002035_pt1 | contig 34510 bp, 19 predicted proteins | sample CowpeawhiteBW_FD_187525 | JGI IMG/M metagenome (GOLD analysis project Ga0209589, IMG submission 187525) | Root nodule microbial communities of legume samples collected from California USA - Cow pea white BW (SPAdes) (version 2) | ecosystem: Host-associated > Plants > Roots > Nodule | place: USA...
GATTCAACTAAGCCAACTTAGGGAATCAAAAAATAACAAACACAAATGAAAGGGATGAAGGATTAGTGAACTTCCTTTCTAAACATGCTTAGTCTTCTTAAGCATGTGCCTCCATCCTTGGTTGGGATTAATCCTTCATCAGCTAAGGTTTGGTCAAGCAAGCTCAAGCACGTTCCACTCCGCGTAAATTGTTTCAATCCATACACTTTGTTTGCCAGTTGAACTTTGTGTTTCCCACTAAGGATAACTATAGTAATCTATCCTTTCTCCACTGTCTTCGTCTTTAGCTCACTGAACTGCCTTAGGAGCTGTGGTGCATCTCTGTTCGTGCCCAAGATCTCCCTTAATAGCTCTTTCCAGGTAAGGGAAGCTAGGGATTTCATGTCAGTTCGATTCTTTCTTATTTTGTCAATGTTTGCATGATTGTGTGGTTAATGTGCTACTGTAAACGTTTAGATGGAATGGTATTGTTGTTTGGGCATTAGCGTATGACTATTGTAGGGAGAACAGTGGCGAGACCTAACATTTTCGCCCAAGCAACCCTGTCTCGCCTAGGCGAGACTTGCAGAAACAAACCCTAACTCGCGCTCGAGCTCTCGCTCAGGCAGAGAGCTTTCGTTTTGAGCGAGGTACTATCTCGCTAAGGCGAGAGATGCTCGCCTAAGCGAGAACGTTTGGGAGCTCGAGGTGTGTCGCTGTAGTTGCAGCCCAGGCGAGGAGTGGGCTCGCCCAGGCGAGGGAGGGCTCGCCTAAGCGAGTGTTCGAAAAACCTCCTAAGGCCTCTGTCAGGATCTCGCCTAAGCGAGGGCTTGCAGCTTGAGCGAGGGGACTCCTTTCGCCTGAGCGAGGGCTTCTGGCTTGAGCGAGATCCACTGTAGACCTCGCTATTTCTTCACTTGGTTGTTATGGATTGTTTGGTTGATTGAATTTGTATATTTAAAGTATGAAGTTTGACAAAGGCATGAGATATGTGTAGTTATGAATTGAATTGATATGCTGGTGTGATCTTGGCATGTAAAATGAATGAGATGGTGGAATTAAAGTGGCATGGTATTGGTATGAGGTGAAATTCTATATTCACGAATTGGGAAGAATGAGATGGTATGGATTCAATATGGAATATGAATGAGGATAGGTTACAGAGGTTGGTATAAGGTTTTAAATGCATGATCAATATTATTTGGTTGTTTGAATATGATTAGTCTGTGGTCAGTGCGTAATTCCATGAGCCTCTAGGTGAGACCTCATGGTCGTGCTTCAGTGGTCGGGACGTAATTTCATGATCCCTGTTAGTGGGAATTCACGGTGGTGCCCCATTTATATAATTTGGTAAGGATTCAAGATAAGGTTGTATCCTGACACTCTAAGGAGTCAGTTAGTCTCACTTAGAGCAGACTGACTCTTGTGGTGAGAGTAGTAGGAGGCCTGAAACTCATTAAGGGTTAACCTTGTGTGTGGGGGATTGAGACATTGTAACACTTGTAACACTTGTAACACTTAGCTCGGGGGTGAGCAGAGATATCCACCACAAGTGCAAGCATCCGTTGAATCTGACTAGATTATATGTATCCAGATGAGTCGAGTCTGAGTCTAGTGTATTGTTGAGAAGTCATAACATGTTTGGATGATATATACTGCCTAGTTTGTGTAATAGCATCTGACTGCATGATAAATGGTTTCTACTCTAACTTACCATGTTTGTCTATTTGGTTGCCTTGTATGTGGTTCTTCTCCTTTTGCGATGATCATCAATTTATTGATGTGAGATTAGTTCCCGCTTGGGCTGGTTCCCGCTTTGTGGATTTTCTCTTAGGGCTATGGCCCATGTATTGGCTTGTTTTAAATCTTAATTGTATTATTGTTGGAGTATGTATTCTTTGCGTATTGGCATCGTGGTGTGCCTCAAGAATTCTCTTTTATAACTTTTGGATATCCTTAAGGAGTGATTCTATACTCCGAACCTTTGCTCGTAAGATTATATTGTGTGATGTGTCATTTAAGTAAGTTTATTTATAAAATGGGACGTTACAATATGCATCTATTTAGTGCGGTTCGGTTTAAAATTAGTGCAAGTAGGTTTAAAAATAATACAACTTGATTCAAAATGAGTATGATTTGGTTCAAAAAAAGTATCATTCGGTTCAAAAATAGTGTAATTTGGTTAAAATAGTGTAGTTCGGTTCAAGATTAGTGCAATTTATTCAAAAATAGTATAGTTTGCTTAAAAAATAGTACTGTTCAATTCAAGATTAGTGCAGTTCAGTTCAAAAATAGTGCAGTTCGGTTCAAAAATAGTGCAATTCGATTCAAAAATAGTAAAGTTTGATTAAAAAATAGTACAATTCAATTCAAGATTAGTGTTGTTCAATTCAAAATTAGTGCAGTTTGGTTCAAAAATAGTGCAGTTTGGTTCAAAAATAGTGCAGTTCGGTTCAAAAATAGTGCAGTTCGAAAAACAATTTAGTTCATAACATTTCAATTCAGTTCATATTGTAGTATAGTTCAATTCAGTTCAGTTCAGTTTTTTGGAGTAGAAAATAGTTCAGTTCAATTCATCTAAACTATTTTTCAATTAAGTTCAGTTCAAGTAAACTAGTTTTCAGTTCAATCCAGTTGTTAACAATGCAGCGGAGTTCAGTAAATTATGTCCAACCCTAGTAATAACAAACAAGATAGAAACATGCCTATAATGAGCAAAAACTAATCAACATACATGAAAATGATCATGAAAATATCAGCTAATGAACGAATAAAGAAGAATAACAAACAAAGTAGAAACATGCGTATTAGTTAATGGATTAATATGACAATATGAACGCCTAATTAGAAAATAAGGTTAACTATTTTTATAATCAATGAATAAATGATGTTTTAATTATTATAAAATTACCTTATCAGCTTGAATTGGTTAGTACTTTCTGCTACGCAAGCTTAAGAACCATTTTCTTATTTAAGCATCACTTAAAAAGGACCTTAGTAGTTCATGAAGAACCAAATAAGGTTAACTTATAAAACTATGCTAGTCATACAATAAGAAAATATAAATTAAAATATATGTAGTATTAATTGCTATAAAGGTGTCTTAAAGGAGGGTAGTGGGGACAATTTGATGGATAAAATGCACAACAAAGCTAGAGATATTGACCATCCAACAAATGTTATTAGCGTTTCTCTCTAAGGGTACATATATAGTCCCATTAAGTAATAAAGTTCAATTGTTAATGAAAAATATAAAGCACTAGTATATATGTGATTTGGGGTAAAAACTTTTCCTTAAAAACAAAGAGAAGCAAGTAACCTCAATAAAAAATATAAAATTAATGTTGTAACTTGTTACATAAAGTAGAAAATAGCTCCCAGGTCAAGTCAAGTCTTATATTCAAGTCTTATATTATTGTATTAAATTTATGGCATAAATTATAAAGTATTAGTTTATCATATCTTCTGCAAAATTCTTAGTAATCATCACATTTTTATTTTATTTTTTGGACTATTCATTCCAATCCCCAAGGTACACAACCATAAGGAGTAACCCTAAAGAGGACGAGGAGGTACTCATCATCATCCTCCAAGGAAACTAGTCTCGAATAGATGACTCAGGTACCCGTCCTTGTCCTCCCAAGCAGTTAGTTTCAAGAGGCCAACCTAAGTACCCGTCCTCATCTCCTAGGTAGTCAATTCTAAGAGTCCAACCCAGGTATTCGTCGTCGTCCTCCTAGGCAAGTTGGCCCAAGTACTCGTCCCCACCTTTCCTAGGTAACTGAAGAGTAACTAAAAACCACCTAGGGCACGACCTAGTCGGATACGTGTTGGCCAAATAGAACGAGATGTACCTATACTAGGTGTTTGATTAAGTCAATCTAATTACCTATAAGGAAAGGTAACCCTAGGTTAAGTAATTTATCATGATTATCAAGGAATTGGGACTACAAAACCAAGGCCTAACTGGGTAAGGCCCATGAACCCCACTATAAAAGACACGTTTTATGAAATATATGATTACACTATTCATTCCAACATCAAAGTCCTGATTATCGAACTAACTTTAGCATCAGAGTGTCTTTTGTAGACACCTTCCGCTTGTTGGAGACAAGACACTTTTGAAGTGAAGACCGTGGAGCATAAAACATCATTTAGGAGAGACCTCACAGGATATATATCGTTCCCGTAAGAACATTTTTCTTTAACCTCAACATTTATTTTACATATATAATATGTGATTGCAAATTAATAAATAGCGAAAAATAAGATCTAAACTTGCATGAGTGGCGAGGGGTTTGGGGTGTATGGGTGTTTGTCCATATATGTATAAAAATACTCATACGCAAACATAGGTTGATGATTGCATATTTATGTCATCGTTTAGTCTTTTATTTTTAATTATTAATTAATTTTTATGCTTAAAAGATTGATTTTTAATTAAAAATTTTGATAATTAAATTTATTGAGCTTGTAAGATAAAAATGTCTTAAAAATTGTTTTTTAGTTGCATAAATTATTTTTGGATATTCTAATAAGGCTTGAAAACTGTTTTTTAGTTGCATAAAATAATATTAAGCTCATTTGAGGCGTGAAAATAAATTGATTAAGTTACAAAACACCTTCAAATAAGGCTAAAATTAATAAGTTCCTAAAAAATCACTTTTGTATCGCTTACATTACTTATACACTCCCTTTTTCCAAATAAACCACCAAAACCTATTTCTACACCCCTTAACCTACTAAATTTCACCCTTTCTACCACTCATAAAACAGCCTCAATTAGAGCTTGCCACATGGCCATGATCTACCATGTTTACATTTGTTCAATAATAAGGTGTCATGTGTCATAATCCATAATTTTTGGAGTTGGCCAACCAGATGACAACATGTCATCATCATATTCAACCTTCATCTCTCCCCATCAAACCAACTTAGTCCCACCGTGAGCCACCACAAGACTCATTGAAGCGTCCCTACACTTCGTCATGTAGAACCACCATACCAAATCACGAAAACTCTTCACCAGTAGAAAGCTACCCAATGTAGCACAATCAAACACCACATCGCGCAATCTCCATGCACAATTAATCACAAACCATGCACAAACAACCACAAATCCACGTCGAACAAACGAACAACAAATGACGTTCACTATAGCACTACACACCAATAACCACGAGTAACAACATGAACTCTTAGAGAAAGAAAAGTCTTATTCAGGAGAAAGAGAGAGAGAGAGAGAGAGAGAGAGAGAGAGAGAGAGAGAGAGAGAGAGTGTGTGTGTGTGTGTGTGTGTCGAACGTGGCAACCTATCATTGCATAGTCAAAGGGTAAACTAAAAGGTAGTCATAGTCTAGTAAAATGGACAAAGCAAAAAGGATTAAAGTGCAAATCCTTCACGATTACAAAGGACTGATTTTGGGAAATTAGTGCAAATATTAGTTCATGATAATTTATCATATATCTTTAAGAAATTAATTTATTTAATTATATAAAAAATTATCAACAAACTATATTTTTCAAATAGTTTTAAAATTGATTATATCTCTCCAAATATTCATAACATGTATAAAGATAAATGATACTTATGATTACTTTAAAGATATTTGAGAGATTTCAACAACAAAAATACTAGATCCTAGCCCAATCAAGTCTTATATAAAATAGACCAAAGGGAAGCAGAAAGCACAACTTTAGAGTTTAGGAACCCTTTAGGGGAGGCTTAATTTCATCATCTCTCTCCACTTTCTCTTCTTTTATTTTGATGTTACTTTGATTTCAAGGAGTTCTAAGTTCCTAGGTTTGGTTCTACTTAATTTCATAATGGATTATAGGGTTAGATCAAAATAATTCCTTTATTATTTTTATTATTGTTGAGGTTTTAATTTATCTATGTCTTTTGTTTCTGAATCAAATAAAAAGTAATGATTTTACATTCTATATGCTTGTTAATCATATGAATTGAAAAGTTTTTAAATTCAACTCAGACTTTACTTTAATTTAATCATATGAGTTCAACTCCTCCGTGATTAAAACTTGAGAGTTATAAGGTTGGCTCGATAGGCTTGGAAGGAAGGGTATGAGAGGTTGTGGGTTCAACTCCCCCACTAACAAAAGATATTAACAAGTAACATTGGTCGATAAAAAAAATAAAAAATAAAAAAGTGTATAGAATAAATTCTTTTACAATGTAAAGATTATTAAACAGTTAATCACACATGCTCAATGCCACCAACAACTTCTCATTTTCTTCATCTAGGTCTTATTGTTTATATTTACATTGAATAATTTGATTGTTCATGTATTTCCATCTCTAAATACTTTTTCTTTACATCAATAATTATCTTACTTTGTATAAGGAAAGTTTAGATATAACTATTACAGTATTTGCATCTCTGAATTATCCATTTTTTCCTTTCTTGTATTTATCCTTCAATTTAAATTTCTTCATTCCATAATTCATATTACTATTGTAGCTTTAAAATTTATCTTCAAGATATTCTTCATATATTTTGCAATATTCGAAATATTTTCTTGCTCGTAATCAATCACAATCAATATTCAACAATATGTGCAATCTTCAATTCTTATATGTACTCCACCTAGGCGGCCTAATCAAACTACACGGCTAAACCCACCTACGTAAAGCCCTGCAAGCAGGTATCATTGAACTAGGGGCAAGCATAAGCGGCCTAGGCCGCTTACTTCAAAGGACAAGACGACATCTATCAACCATTCCAGACTTAGAGTATTTCAGACAAGGGCCCTAAGACCCACAATCATTGAACTAGGGGCATGGGCTAGGCCCAGGCCCACCTACAACTCAAACAATGGCAAGACCAAACATAATTAATAACTCTATAAATACACGTGGACCGCAGTAATTAAAGGTACACATTCATTAATCCCTTAATCATGAGATTTGACTTTCTGAGAATGTTTTGGATGACTTGATCGTCAGAGTCCTCTCCGCATGTAACCCCTCATGGTCCATACCGTGATACCGGTAGATGACATATGCAAGCTGAGGAGGAGCCAGCTCGAAAGATTACAGATTGAGATAAGGTGATATTTGTGTCTGACTTCTCTTATTTGTCTCCGTAGGAACATTATATAATCTTCAACCAACATAGATGATATTTAGATAATCTTCTTCTTCTTATTGTTGACTTGCATCATGAGAAAGTTGATATTCTATGTTAATTTAATCTTCATTTTCAACGTTCATATTTCCTTCACTTAATAATTTACCAGACTCAATTTTTTTTCTTTTATGATGTGTTGTCTGGTGCTTTAGTAGACTTAGTTCAGTCAACTTTGACTTTCTTGTGTTAGTCAATAAACTCATACTTGACTCCTCTACTCATGACATTTAGCTGATTATTTATTTGACTTCCAATTCGTCTAGTTTTACTTTATCTTTGTTTGTCTGCTTAGTACACTCATTTGGTTAACATACTCATCTTGGTTGACTTTAGTCATTTGATTAGTATAAGGTTCACTATCAGATTTGACTTGTCTAATGAGGCTCCTTATTTAGTCTTGTTAGAGCTGTCAAAATGGGTTGGAACCCGCGAGCCAACCCGGCTCACCACGGGTTCAGGCCGGGTTGGGTTGAAATTTTTTTATAAATTTCAATATAGGTTGATTTTTGACCTGACTCACTTAGAACCTGGCTCACTCGAGTTGAACCCGTGGTGAGCCGGGTGGCTCACCAACCCGCAAATAAAGGGTCACACAACTGTTTTTTGTTAAGTTGGGCTTTGCACTTGGGTCATATTAGGTTGTTTTTTTAGCCAACACATAGATAATTTGTATTTTTGTGATTTTGGTTTGTATTAAAGTTTATTTCGATTTTAATTAGAATTATAATTTAGTTTTGACTGAAAAAAATAAAAAAATAATATTTTTTTTAATTAAGTGAGCTCGTGAACCAACCCGTTTAATCCACCAACCCATGATGGGTCGGGTCGGGTTCAAATGTTTTTGGCTTGCTAATAAGTGAGCCGGGTTGGGTTGGCTCACTAAGTGATCAACTCGTGGTAGGTCGAGCCGGGTCAGGCCGGGTTACTCGTTTTGACAACTCTAAGTCTTGTATGGTTAACTTTTTTAACTTGACCTGTCTACTATTTACTTTAATACTTGTTTCATTTAATCTATACACTTTCATTTCTAATGAAACTTGCTTCATGAAAACATATTAGATAATAATAATCACAGTTTATGATTCACATGTGTTAAATAACGTCTAACTAATATATAGTTTAGTGATGGTTTAATTTCTTCTAATCTTTCTTTATCCAGTCTTTGCATAAGTGCATTCTATTTATTTCTTTGCCTAAATTGGGACTTAGATATACTCGAATTATTCTAATTATATGTTTTCTTTTCTTTATAGATTTTGTTCTCGTCAAAACCTTCTTAGTAGTACTAGCGTCTAATGTAGTTTGTATCACCTAATTCTAACAATCTTTTTGTTTGTAGTGATGACAAAATTATAAGTATGAAACGTAACAATTAGCTCATAATTGTAATTCCAATATGATATCTCTGTTATTAAAACATTTGGATTGTTAGTGTAAATTAATTCAATTATGACAATTGTTGTAGTTATGCTACTTTTTGAATTATGACAACCTTGAATCTATCAATTATAATTGTTAAAAATATTTCTCTCTTTTTAACATAATAGATCATATCATAATACTCTTAAGCATATGTTTTAGTCTTATTTCTCCTCCCTTTTTGTCAATTAAAAAAACTGTTAAGATTAAAGAAAAACAAAGAACTTGAAATAAAGTCAATCAGCAAGAATAATAAACACTCAAATCAATTGATTCAATCACAAATAAGAAAATATATGATAACTCAATGACAATTACTGCATAGAAATAAGAATGTACTTAGTTTTTTAAAAAAACTTAAAACAAATTAAAGTGTATTCGAAGTAAAAGAATATTTAAAGGCTTAGGGTTTTGAAAGTCTGGTTCAAAAGTGGAAGAAGTCTTGAGGTTTTGAATTAAATGAGCGAGAGTGGACATCATTTGAGTGGTGAAGGGTTCAACAAATTGTTCCAGTCCCTTTATTTGCATTTCTTCCATTTATTTCATCTTTTTCTCTAGAATAGCTTCCACGATTTCATATATGTTCTTGAGTGGGTGGTTGTTACTTACTTTAACTTTTCAGCCACATTCGAACAATACACAAAGCTTTTCTTTTCATCTTGAGAAGTTCTATGGATGATGTTGACTAGAGTCAACAATAGTCTTAGTGAGGAATTAGGGAAGGCAACGCTCAGTAGAAAATAGTTATTTGTAATCAACATCTTTGAGCTTGCAATACCCTCTGTTTCGTTTTGGTAATGATTTCATATAGCTACTTACACTAAAATTCTTATCCTTAGGAAACACAATCGTCACATCATCAGGAGAGAAACTATGTGTTAGAGTGATGAAGGCGATGGATGCCTTGGTGTAGTGATGTCCCTTTACTCTGGGTACAACTTCATCATAAACATATGATGGGGATGTTTTATATCAAAGAATTTGTAATTTTTCATCGAAGTAATTTTTTTCGAAGTGTATTCATAACATTGAATACATGTATTCAAAGTATGTATACATGTTTCATAACAAATGTCCAAATTTAATAAAACTACATAAAAGACTACCTAGATATTTATCTATAAGTAACTTCATACGTTAGGTTCACAACTAATTACCTATGGATTAGACCATAAGTAATTATGTAAGTATACATCCATATGTAATTATTTACAAATACATTGGTAATTAATAGCTATGATAAACTTCTTGTTGCTTATAAATTTAATCAAGACTCGATTTCCTCATTTAAAATTAACTACTGTAGCAATCTGAGGATCGATCCAAATAATAGACAAGGGAAATAATTGAGGTTTTGAACAAGTCTTGTGAAAAGGGAGGAAATATACCAAAATATACTTAAATTAAAATTGAAACAAATTTAAAATGCTAAGGATATAGGAGAATGCAATACATGAACTATAATGCGCCTAAGGTGTTTAATGAAAAGTTAGAACTAACTATGTGTGCCAATGTAGGAATATGCAATGTAGTGATCCTAAATTCAATCTAACTATACAAAATGTCTCTAACACCTCATTGGAACTCAATTGAATAAGGAAAACGAATTACAAACTCAAATATTTAGAATTCTAAAATATGAAAAATTCCCGAGAGAAGTTCATCCTCAAGAGCATAGGGCAACCTTCAAACTCGAATCAAAATGCGTGAAATGGAAATGTAATGATGCAGAACATCTAGAAATAGTCTATATTGATTATAGGAACAAAAATTATACAAAACGATCAAGGAGAACTCAAAATCCTAAATCAAGAACCTTAATTAAAGGTAGAAACGAACTTAATCATGAATGATGAATTGGATGCAATGAATGATAAATTGAATGTGCAAATGGTTCAAAAACAATATGTATAACATCACAAAGGTATTACAAACGAGAAATGAACACAGGATCCACGAAAATTATCGAAAAAAAAAACAAAGAGGAATGGAACATTGGTTCAACTTTGCAAAAGAGAAATTCATGACTCAACTTGATGATTTATGTATGGTTGATCATAATCAAACGACCTTTGATATCTAAATAGGATGAACTACACATCCTCTGAAAGTTCAACTCGTCTCCAAGTCAAATCCAGTGTTATTTTAGATCAACATCACTCAATCATTCAAAATTAAATCATGAATTCATTTCATTCGTGAATAATAGAAAGCATGGTGATTAATCGGTAAAGATGAAAGGAAAACAATAATCACATATCAAGAAACATGTTCACAACAATTATATTCAGTAAAACGAAAGAAGTACCTTACAAACTAATCATAACTAGCAAGAACAATGGTACATAGAAAAGTGAAGAAAAATGATGAAGAACAATAACAAATGGTTTTGTGTTGGAGAAGAACGAAAATGTGTTTCGTGTGGTGGAGGAGAGGAATGGTGAATGATGTTTGTGGTGTGCTCATATGAGGGAGCTCTAGTTTTAGCACTAAAAAAACAGAACCAGAACTTGTTACTAGTTGTACAAGTTTTAATAACTACTAAACTACAACAAATTTGCCTATCTACTTTTACAATTCTACTTGGCACTTGGGTGACCGATTTCCCAACAATTGTGCCATTTCACTCTAGTTCATTTGCTCATGTTTGGTGATGCTTCCACATCGACTACCTTTTACAATGGGTGATTAAGTCTAGCTGGCTCACAGTAGCTCCAAACTGTCACTTAAAGGCTTTTCTTCAAGTTAGTCTTGTATGGCTTGAGTTCTACTTCATTTGTCATCATGACAACAACTTTTCTCACTCAATTTCCTTTCAGCAGCTCCAATATGACCCTCTACCTATTGTTCCACTAAGAACACAAGTTAGAATTTACAAAACCAAATTATATTATGCCTACAATTTACTTAAAAGAGTTAAATGTACAAAAATGAGATTTAAGAGTGTTATGCATCTATGGAGCACGTTTCAGCCATCTTAGAGTTAGAACAAGTGTGTTTTAATGTCGTACATTGACTTATTTTTACCTACAAAATCATTATATTACTCAAGCCTTTAAGCAAAATTAATAGTGAAATTACATGTAGATTCAGAGTCCTCTTATTCTAAAAAGTGTTTTGATTAACATCATGAGTGGTGTAACAGTTGTTTAAACATGTCAAAAATGTTTATACATAATTATAATCATATTGGGCCTTTCAAAATTATGAGGCATTCAAAGTTTGTGTGTAATATTACAAAGGTTGATTGGTGTTCTCCAACTCTGGCCATTGTTAAATGTAATGTGGTTTTCCTTCTTTCTTTGGACACGCTTTAAACTTTCAAACTGAAATAATGATTGATCCTAGTTATTGAGACAATTGTGTTTAAAGGATGAACTTCGTTATGCTTTAAATGTGATTCTATTTTTGTTTTACATATTTTTAAAAATTTTAGGATGGTGTCTCGATCTACTTGAGGTAAATGTTTGAGCATATAAACATTTCTCAATCTTACTACTTCTCATCGTTTTAGGAAGGTTTTTCTCGAGGATACTGGTTTGATACTATCCCAAATCTTAATTAATGAACCAAATAAATTCGACATGGATTCTTTTTTTATCTAATTTAAAGTGTTTAACGTTGTGATTCTAGTACCAAGACAAACTTAATGATCAATTCACTTATATTTTGATTTAGAAACACAAATGTATTCAAACAATTGAGTTCTTTCTTAATGTAGGTCTTAATCAATAATTCGTGCATTTATCTCCACCGATCATATTTTTTGTATTTTATTTTTAAAGATGGAATGGTGGATGAATAAAAAAGATAAAATGGAGAACAATAATTGAAGATGAGAGTGGAGATGTAGGTGTTGCAGGAATGTAAATTGCAATAAAGTAAATTACCAAGGGTAGAACAAAAACTAGTAAACAAATTAACAAAAATGGTGAACCAAATTATTACAACCAACATTGGCTTGGCCATTTTTCGTATTTGCGGCAATAATTTGTTTCCCCAAATTTACATTTGAACTACCTATTTATATTTTTACCTTTTTTTCTTCTAGAAGTTACACTACAAATAGAATAAAAGAAAAAATTACATAAAATAAAGTAACTACCTAAAACCACCCATATTGTGCTAGGTTTACCCATTCTTTCCTATTTTGAGACAGTTTATGAATTACTTACGCCTTTGGAGGGCCTCTCAACACTACATTTTCTATGGAGTCATTCTCAAATTTCCCACATTCCAACACCACCAAACTCATCAATCAATAGATGAGATACGAATGGAATTTTGATGCAATGTTGGAAAAATCTATTGACCATGCCCTTCTGCCCAGAAAACAACCTATCTAAGATGGTTCTATAGGGTCAACGATGTTTACCGGACCCATTGGGAGAAGATTGGTATTTTCAATATAATCTAGTGTTCCAAGCACAACCTATATTTCCTTAACATTAACATGTTTAGCGTTGTTGTCCATCTTTATATCAAGGAGCTTAATGCACTCGAGTTACCTTGTGGCCCTACACCCCACTTTATTTGATGTTGTCACTATTACGTGCCTTAAGCCCTTGATTAAACCTACCATGTAGTTGCCTTCCCATGACACTACCTTTGAGACCAAAATTCGATGGCATGAAAAAGCTTATGGCCACTTCCTAGAAGAACATTTCATCAGGGACCCTTCTGTCACGAAATTAACACCTCTGCCCACTCTCAATCCACTCGAACATAACCTTCTAAGTGAAGGTTACAAACCAATTTCAATATGCAATTAAGCAATGCATACATCCATGAATTTGTGACAGCCAAGCTACAAACATTAAGCATGAACATAACCCAACCTAGAACATATACACCTAATTTGTAAATTAAGCATAAACAGAACAAGCATATATATTCCACGAATTCAAGATAAAGAAATGGTAGAAATATCGAAACCGACATGACCTCAAAGCTTCATTGCATTTTTCTTCAAATAGTCAATACATGGACTTTAGCAAGCCATGGAAATGGAGCAATAAAACAGTTGTAAATGAAATTGCCTCATGGAGAATAATAAAAAACGTAAATAACCAAAACAGAACATCAAATCCTCAGTTAGGTCATATGGAAACATGAATGGAAGAACAACACAAGATTATTAAAGCTTCTTGGAAACAAAAATGGCTTTTGTAACATAGAAAACATAAACCCCATAGATAGGTGTTGTTCCAAGTGATTACAAATCCGAAAATGAAAATACCCAAGCTTCCAAATGTGCAAAAAACTTAAAACCCACAATGCGTGCAGTCAATAATGTATAAAACATGAATAAAGAGTGTTAAAACATGAAAACTAGGTGGGAGCCTCCATGGGTTACCATACAAAGCTTTGAAATGTAAAAATGGAGTATGAGGAAGAAGGTGAAGAGCGAATTCAAAAATGCAGCCTTAAATCTTGTGGTCACATCCATTCAGCCACTCAATATTACAAAAATGCCACTACATGCTTTAGAATTACAAAAATGTCACTATAAACCCAAAATGTTGGCCTAGTGACGTGGACAAGCTAATTGACATGGTGCAGATGTGGGAATGTTGTGGGAATGATATGAAAACTCTCTTTTCATCTTAAGATTAGTGTCCAAGCTCCAAAATTGTTTCATCTAAAATACCTAAAAATAATTACAAACAAAAATTTGACCAAATAATCTCAAATTATTAAAAATTCAGAATAATGACCCAATAAAGCTCAATAAATGAAAATGCACTAAGGATAGACAATTAAGCAATAAACATCCATCAAAATGGGCACTGAAAAGGTAGTAGAATAGAAGAAAATAATGACTCATCACGTTATTGCCACATATTTTGACTGATATGTTGAAAGTGTGACAATGGGTTGTTTCTTTGAACTCCATGAGAAAGAATATCCTCCCATGAAATATATAAAGCAACTGGTTCTATTTATATCATTGATATCTCTAGCATAATCACTATCACAAAATCTATGGAGTTTGTAATCATTAGAAAATGAATAAAATAACTGATAGTCAAAAGTAACTTTTAGATAACAAAGTATCCTCTTAGGAACTTTCATATAGGTAGAAGTGGGAGACTCCATCAATTGACTTACTACTCCAACTGCGTACAAAATATCGAGATTTGTAGATATTAAGTATCTCAAACTTCCATGAGGCCTTTGAATAAAGTGAGATTCTCTTTCTCTTCATCTTAAAACTTTGATAGCTTCATCCCACTTTCCATGGGTGTATTCTGTAACATCACGACCGAATATTACTAATTTAAAAAAAATAAAATATAAATAAATACAAACTTGCATTTATTATTATTATCTTTCCCAAAATTGCGGGAAATTTTAAACATTTATTAAACTCATCCAATTAAATCACAGTGTTCCAATAATCCATACTAGTTCATATTCTAGTAAAAATACAGTTTACAAAAATTTGAAAATAAAATGATAGTAAACTTCCATAAAAAGTTTTCCCACGCTAGCCCATCTCCAGCTTTATGCCTCACCAGCATCACTTAGAACATCATTTGCTCCTGTGTGACAAGTCACACGATCATCGCCAAATACACACAAAAAGGGAGAACTCATAACAATATAAATATACAATTAATAAAAAAAAGATTCACTGCAAACTACTTTATTTTATCTAAATTGCTTAATCTTAACAATCGATACCCAAGGATTTCAAATCATTGTCTCATTATACAAATGAAACTATTAATCCATTTACCCATGCTTCCATGACCCTGCCCGCTCATGGCCCAACCTCTACGAACCTCCTCGCTTGTAGTCCAAATCTAAGGACCTCCCCGCTCGTAGTCCAACACACGTGATCCAACAACTACGAACCTCCTCGCTCGCAACAGGTCTCAAGTGTGAGAATGGAACATACGAACCTCTCTGCTCGTATCTTCACACGAGAGCATCATAATATGAACCTCCCCGCTCATATTATCACGTATTCATCACTAGTCATGAACCTACTCGCTCATGACACTGTCCAGCATCTCCTAGTCCAAGTCCACATCTCAATACATCAAAACGAAATTAAGAAAAGCACATTGCACTATACAAGGTACATACTCAAGATGGTCTTAGGGATTCCAATGCTTCCATGAACCTGCCCGCTCGTGATCCAACTCTACAAACCTCTCCACTCATAGTCCAACTCTATTGATCTCTTTGCCCGTAGTCCAACACGCGTGATTCATCCAACTATGAACCTCTCCGCTCGCAGAAACTCTCAAGTGTGGGCATGAAACATACACGAGAGTATCACTAATATGAACCTCCCCACTCATATTAACCATGCATTCCATCACCAATCACGAACCTACCCACTCGTGATACGGTCAAGCATATCCCAGACAAGGACCAACAGACAAAGCCATGCAAAAAATATCACAAATGCACCCTACCACTGCACCATGGCCTGGCGGAGCCTAAGCGTCGTCAGGCAAAATGGCAGTGTAGACCGCTTGACGATTCCATATCACCATCGAGTGCCACAACACATAAGACTTCCATGTTTCCTACTATCGTGCGGTGGTCCACTCTACATCGCTAGGTGCTACACCAGTAATGTCACACTATTGGTTTTAGGTACTCTAATTCAGCTCCTAGCATCCAAGCATTCAATTCTTAAATATCCAGAAATCAAAATACACATTCATATACTCCAAATTACAACATCACAACACATATGCATCGTTCAAGTATAAGCACACATTCCTCTCTTTTATAATTCATATATACTCAATCTTAAATCAATGCCAAAATTCAATTTGAACCCCAGAGTAAACCATGCTCATATGAAATTATGAAATAATAAGGCAATATGCACACAACTCATTTATTCATACGAAGCATATAGTAACTACAAGAACCCGCTTTTTACCAATTCCTTATGTCAAATTAAGATTAACATCAACACTTAGTCATTTAACTCACATATATTCAAATTGATACAATTGCACAATTACACAACTCATACACTACATATGACACAATCAAAGCTACATACTTATTTCGCATGCCCCCGCAATCCCATTACATTTAAAGCATGATTATCATGTTCCCATACTTGCCCAAAACCCATCTTGATCATGCAATACTCGGTCATAATGATATCATCAATAGTGGCCTTTTTTACACACTTATAACATCAAACATTCGAGCTAACACACACACACACACGCACACACACACACACATATATATATATATATATATATATATATATATATATATATATATATATATATGTATATATATACACACACACATATTCACTAATCAAGATCATATCAGCACTTAAGCACACTTAAGCATCTATCACTAATCATACTCTTAGGGAATTCAAACCAACAATCATGAGTAACATAGACCTCCAATTCAAATCTCCACCATTCAAAGTAAAGAAAAACATGTTATGGATCACTTGTCAAAATTTCACTTAAATTGGATGGTTAAGGAACCGAAAAATGCAATTTTACGAAAACTAAGCAGACTAGAAAAATCGTAGTCGCCTAGTGACTAGATCTTGTTACCCAACGGTAGGAAACCTGGTGCCTAGCGGTAGGAAACCACTGCTCGGTACTCCCTGCTACGCAAAAAATTCAAAAAACTATTTTTCATGAAAAGATGGATATTCCACACCTCCAAAGCATCCAAATACATTATCTACTCATACAATTTATAAAGCACACGTACAAAGATATTAAATAACTCCTCAAAACACCAAAACATGTGACAAAAATCAACCACAATTGTAGAACTAGGAAAGTCCAGTTTGCGTCACCTAGCGTTTTCGACCCAACCACTAGGTAGTTCATCACCAACTCAGAAAAACAACACATAATTCATGGATCGCATGGCCAACCTTCAATGCTGCCAGACGGTTTCTGAAAAAATTCCAGAAACGTGAAAACAGAGAAGGTTTTTATCATACCATGGCATCACAAGCACACATTATACTACGCAAACATCATAAAACAATTATACACATAAAGGAGCTCCTCTAACCTGAATTCCTTACTCAAACTTGATAATTTGGAGTCTCCAATTGATTAATTGCGGCCTCCTTTGTTACCAGTCTCACCCCTTGCTGCAACGTCTCACCAATTCACGTTTACACGTTTAGAAACTTTTCCTCCCAACACTCACTATTGACAATCTCAAAAACCCCCCTTTTTCTTCCTTAATTAGTTTCTTAACTCTACCTTAATTAAGCTTAATGAAAAAAAAACGAAATTTAATTTTTAATGTTGGTAATTGCCATTCAAGGCCATTACTTCATGGTTTCCCAACCTATCCATATGCTCCTCAAGACGGCTAGGGTTGGTCTGGCTCTTCACATTCATGCCAAAAAGAATTTTGGCAAAAAGAAAGTTTAATTCGTGGTTAACAAAGTTTGACCACACAACCACATAATTGTCAAGTCCATGCACAACCAATCAACCAATTCATGTTTCATGATAAGTCCTATACATTTATGATTATATTATCACTCATCATGAACAAGCATATTACCAAAATAATAAAAAATTAAAATAACACACAATTTATCAGGCATAGGACTCAAACCCAAGTCCTCTCAACACAGTCAAGTACTCTCAACCAATTGAGCTAGTATTATTCCACATCATAAAAGCCAATATTAATTACCATAAAGGTTCCCACTACCCGCATTTATTAAATAATTATTTATTTAATTATTTAAATTTCTCAGGTCTTACATATTCATTGGATTACAATCAAACATTTTAAATTTCTTCAAAATCTTTGTTGCATAACTTTCTTGAGAAATAAATATGCCTTCTTCCAATTGTTTAATCTCTAAGCCCAAATAGTATGACATCAGCCCTAGGTCTATCATCTCAAACTCATATGAGATCACCTTCTTGAATTCTTCGAACAAGCTTGGATTGCTGCCAGTGAATATGAGATCATCCACATTGACAAAGAATCAAAATATCTCCAGTATTATAAGTTTTAATACAGAGAGCATACTCGTTAAGACATCGAACAAAGCCATTATCTTGAAAGTACTTGTCAATGCGGCTGTTCCATGCCCTTTGTGCTTGCTTTAATCCATACAAAGGTCTTTTAAATTTTAGATACTTATCTTCAAGTCTTTCATTCACAAAGCCCAAAAGTTTATCAATATAGACTTCTTCTTTTAGATAGCCATTCAGGAATGCAGACTTCACATCAGGTTGATAAATCTTCCACTTCATTTTGGCCACCAAAGAAATCAACAAATGGATTGTATCCATGTGAGAGACAGGTGCATAAACTTTATCATAGTCTACTTCATGCTTTTACTTGTAGCCTTTTGCAACTAGTTGTGCTTTGTATCTTTCTACCTCTCCACTAGCATTCTTCTTTGTCTTGTCTATCCATTTTAATCTAATTGTTTCATGACCTTTGGGAAAGAGTTATTAATTTCCAAGTGTCATTTTTTTTTATTAACTTGATCTCCTCTTCCATGGCATGTCTCCACCTTTTATCTTTCACGACTTCCTCAAAATTCAATGGTTCACAATCTATTTGAATGCAATATAACCCTTTAAGATTACAAGTGACTTCATAAGATCTCTCATAGATTTCACGTATGTCTCTTTTCTTCCTTGTCCTTTCACTCGTACTTTCTTCTTTTGCATGAGATGTAGTTGATAGAAGGGGCAAATGAGAAAGAGGGGCATCTTGAATTATAGTTTCTTGATTTTCTCCCTATTCTTCAAGATATGGAAGAAATTCATAAGTCTTTGCTTCTTGAGCATCCCAATTCCATGTAGTTTCTTCACCAAATTTGACATCACGTGATACGATCCTTACTAGAAAGAACAATTAACATAACAATAAAGAACGCGGAATAAAATAGAGATGGAATGTGCCACAATCTAGTAGATTGATAAGAAAAGGAAGATTTTCCATAAAGTGGTCCCTTTTTGATAAGAACTGTAACATCTCGTCAGAATATTACAGGTTTATAAATAAAATGAAGAAAATAAAATTACTCAGCGCATTTAAAAATACCTCATTTTCCCAAAGCGCGGGAAAATTTAAAATTTATTAAATAAACAATTAACGTTCGTAACAATCCGGGTTAAAACCAAAAGGACAATGTTATAAAATCACCCATCAGGGTTTACAACTGTTTTCAAAAGCAATAAATAAAACATAAGAGTTCCCCCAAGTCGAACCCCTCTCCACGACTAAGCTGCACCTGAGCCACCTGCATCATCAACATCTGCTCCCGTGTACTACGTACACGATCATCGCCAAATACACGCAGATAGGGTGAGCTTAGCAGATAAATCATATATATTACAGATATGTACATGTTCATATACACACATATTACCATACGTAACTTGAATTTTCCACATTATTCTATCCTTTAATTCCTAGCATCTGACCCTCAATCAGATCATTTGTGTTCTACATCATCTAAGGCTTGCTTCAAGGTGACTTGCTGCCATACTTATCGGCCACAACCGATAGAGCACGTGCGGGAAAACATGCTACGGATCATACACCGTAACGCCAGGTAGAGTTCCCATATACGAACATAGTCCGTATCGTCCCAAGACTACCAAACTCGTCAGCTAACAACTAAGGAGGGCAATCTATCTGGACCCATCCGTACTGGCCACAACCAGCACACTCACACCGGCAACACTCGCCAACCCGAGTCACAACTCAAGGGTTCCTTGTTTTCATCCGTCATCCCGAGCCATAACCTATTAATTGCTCTTGGATCCTTTACCAATAAGAGGTTGTCAAGCCTATTACACTGTTTACTCTCTTATTCGCAATATTTGGTAAATTTTGTAAACCCCATTGTACCCAACTTACTCAGTACTCAAAGTCTCTACTACGCCATAGTATAGGAATACCTCTAATCTCGGATATCACTACTTCCTAAGAGGATTCTCACCCTTATAGTTCATACACGACTCCATCATCAAACCCTCCCAAATACCCCAAGTTTCCATCTATTGATCTTAACCCAATGGAACTAGAATCAACCTCAGTGCACGACAAACTCAACCTGTAGCAGCGCAGCCACTGCGCTGGCGCCTGGCGGCCAGCCCCCGTGCCGCCAGGCGGTGCTTATCATCTGGACATTTTTTCCAGATTTCTCCTGCATTCAAAACCCCATCATTTCTCCATCTTTGAGAATTCCCACTACAATGCAATCCAGACCAAGCACAATCATGACAAATCCATAATTAATCACCTTAACCATTCTTCCTATGTCCAATTTACGGTAATTCAGTTCAAATAGTAATCAAAGATATCACACCTTCAAACCCTAACCTATACACATTGTTCCATTCATTTCAGTCACTAATTAGGTGATTATACCTACTGTTGGATTACCATTATCACTCTATAAGCTTTCCCACTAACTTATGCCTGATCAGATTTAACCCAGAAATCCAGAAAACCCAAAACGAGTAAAACTGCCCCGCGCCGCCTGGCGGTTCAACTAGTTCCGCCAGGCACTTCATCAGGAACCCAAAAAATAAGGCTAAAACACTTGTGTCGCCTGGTGGCCGGGAATGTGCCGCCAGGCAGTTCCTCTTCCAGGAACCCAAAAAACACTCACACAGGCATGCGCCGCCTGGCGACTATGTAGAGCCCGCTAGGCGGTTTCTGGAAATTTTCCAGAAATCCAAATTTCACGAAGACAACAGTGATTATGCATCCAGGCTATCATATTATTCATGAAATTAAATAATAAAACAATCAGAAACGGAGTCCAGCTCCCCTAACTTGGAATTCCTTCGCTTAATTTGAAATACTTGAGATCTCCCAACAATCACCAATGGTCCTCCTCTTGGCTTCCCTTCAACCAGCCCCAAAACTCTCTCCCACTCACTAATCTCAGTAATTTTTATGCTTTGTTTCTGGTACCACTTCTAGTATTGTCAAACCCTTTCAAAACCTCCACTTTGGCCTTTTAAATGGGAACTTAAGGTTAGGGAGAGGGTTAAAAACAATCTACCACTTAATTTTGAACGTTAATGACCATTCAATCTCCCATTATGGAGTGTTTTTATAGCCACCCTTAGCTGCTACTTTCTCTAGGGTTTACGCTAACTCTTCACCTTCATGCCAAACCCAAAACTAGCAAAAAGAGTGTCTAATTTGGGTTTCCGAAGACTTGAACCCATACCCATGCAATTGCCAAATCAATATCAACCATCATGTCAATTCATATTTCTTGCTAGAAATCACAATTCAATCATCATAACATACCAGAACATGTTTTCATAGATTTAAATAATAAAACAATAATACAAAAGTTAGCATACATAAGACTTGAACCCAAATCCTCTCACATAATCAAAGTACTCTCAACCACATGAGCTAGCACTTTTCCACATCATACCAATCATAATTTAATATCATAATTATTTCCCCTCCCGCATTTATTAATTAATTATTTATTTAATTAATTAAATTCTACGGGTCTTACAAGAACTCAATCAAAAGGGTAGTCGCCACAATAAAAAATAGATAAGTCTAGATGCGACAATCCAATCCAAGATTGATAAGTTAAGACGCCACGATAGAGATTGATAAGTCTAAAGAAGCTTCGCCACAAAGATCCTTGTCTTTGATAAGAACCTAATAATATTGACGCCACAAAGATCCCCGTCTTTGATAAGTCAAAGAAGATTCGTCACAAAGCTCCTTGTCTTTGATAAGAACCTCGAGACCTAAGCCAAGGACCAAGAGAATCCTCCCTTGATGAAATAACTTTATTAATGACTAAAAAATGATTAGAATTTTTGTAGACATTGATATTTATAGTCCTTAAAAGATAAAAGATAAAAACTAAAAAGAAAAATATCAAAAGATATCCATAATATCAAAAGATATCAAAAGAGATCCAAAAATATCAAAAGATATAAAAAGATATCCAAAATATCAAAAGATATCAAAGATATACAAATATATCAAAAGATATAAAAATATATCAAAAATATCAAAAGATATCAAAAATATCAAAAGATAACAAAATATTGAAAGATGACAAAAGATAAAATAAAAAAAAAGATAATATGGATCATTTACATAATTAAATTTAATTCTATAAATTATTCTGTAATTGTATAATCTTCATGTCTTCATGTCCTTTTAATGTTAAAAGATCTTCCTCAAATTATCTTTCTTGTTTCGGCACATGGGTGTAAGTTATACTCCCAAACGCAAATGACTAATACTAGGTTTCCTTGCACTCCATGCTTCTTGAGGAGTTTGATCTTTGAGATTGAACGTTGGAGATCAACTAGATAAATAGATTGCACAAGAAACAACTTCAGTCCAAAACTCCTTGGGCATATTTTAAACTTTCAACATGCTTATGGTCATGTTGAGAATGGTTTTGTTCTTTCTTTTGACTACTCAATTTTGCTATGGTGATCTAAGAACACTCACTCAATGAACAGTCAAACGGTTTGAGTCATGTACCCATTAATAGAGATAAGACAATGGTTTTCACTAAAGATGATAGAAGATAATGTAAGGGTTATATTAAATTAGCATGACTACGATCATGTACTTCCCCTTTGTTAGAGAATTTTTCTTACAAATCTTGGATTTAAACTAAATTTGGCTGGTTTACGTTGATATTATTTGTATTGAATTATACTTAATTAACTTTTATTAAAATGTATAACATGCTAAATATTTTTTTGTAGTATATAGTAAATTTTCCAAACTGTTAAATTTATAGTGGAAGATAATAGGATATAAAAATATTTTAAAAAAATAAAATCATAATTTTTATAAATTAAAGTCGTTATGATCTTGTTTCTATTTTTTTTTCTTCCTCACATTCAACTAGAACCATTGATAAAATAAGTGAAGACTAAGAAATTCGATAAAATAATTGTAAATTATAATAAATAAAATGTGCGATTAAGTTTACTTGCAATACTATGTCAAAATCGAGATTTACGCGTTATTATATTATAAATAGTAACATACAATGTGTTTTTCTTTTAAATAAATGTGGATCTAATCCTTTAAAAATTATTCGTTTGTTTTCATTGTCTTATTCAAAGTATTTACTTTTTACTTCTAAAGTAATTAGAATTAAAATTTAATATACACAGTTGAAAATAACAATAAGCTATAGCCTTTTTAAATTAAAAGGATATATAGAGATAACATAACAAAATTAAAGAATTTACCTAGCTAGTTCCTTCTTTATGATCACTTCTTAATTTAAAATCAACAATCTTTGACACAATGGCCTTAGTCTAAACTAGCAATTAATTAATTCGATAGGATTGATAGAGACTGATATGTACACACAAGAACCAACTGGTAATGAACACCAATGTATGTGTTAAAATTATTAAACGAACAAATACAGGCCCACAAGCTCTAAATACGTATATACACCCCTCCAGCGATACCAAAACAATAAATGTACGTATATGTATGTATGGTATAGACTGAAAAATGAAATCAATAAATCAGATAGAAACAAGTGTATCTATATACATACACCTGCGTGCAGAAGATAACTAAGTGGTTGGTTTATTCAGCCCAGAGGTCGTTTATCGGTGGCATCTCTCGGAGTAACCTATCGAAATCCTTAAACGACACATCTCTCATCAAAAACGACCTCGGTACTCCACCTTTGTCGTGTCTATTTCTTTCGGCCTTTGCTCCGGAAGTGTCGGAATCTTTACCCGTAAGCTTCTGCACCACAGATTTGAAGCTGGTGGCATCGGTTTCAACGTATTGGGTGTTGATTATGACAACCTTCACGGGTCCCCTGCTGCATCCCCCAGTAGCCATAGTAGAAAAAGATGAGTTTTTTTTGTTTTTTTTTTCTGTGAGAAATTGAAGGAATTGAGTAGAGTGAGTTTGGAACAAAAGGGGTTGAATAGGGTGTGAAGCAAACGATGTTGGAGTTTGTGTGTATGAAGGGTTAATGTTTGGCGTTGTTTATATAATATGGGTGGGTTGTATTTGACGGCTGAAAAAGGCGAGGAGATGAAATGAGTTGACCGTTGGTGCCTGTGCGAAATGAGGGGGAAGGTGGGCATATGAAAAGGGAGATATGGTCAAGTTACGCAATTTGATAGCTAAGGAAGGAAGCTAGAAAAACAAATTTAAGGTCGTGTGCCTTATTATGTTCCTAAGTTCAGGATGGATAAAGTCAGAATGGGGGGCACAAAAAGCTGTTCTAGGTCCACAAAAAGCTGGTATTTTTCAAAATTATAAACAATAATCGAAGTTTTTTTTTTTTTTCGTTTTGTTTAATATGTTTGGATGAAATTTGGTGTTGCGTGTTTCCTCACACATTTTTTGGTTTGGTCTTTGTATGTTTAACAAGAGTGTTTCTTTTTAAGGTAGCAAAACATTATAGATAAACATATTTTTTGAAAAATATAAATTGGCTTCTTTATTTGATTGATATAGGAAAAATTAAATGGGACCATTGGGAAAAAATTAACATGTACTTTATACGTGTAGAAAGTGGTTATAAGTAAAAATTTTAGAGAGAAAACGTTGTATACACTAAACGAAACAATTTTAGTATATATATTACTAACTGAAATAGAAGCTTATGTAATGTAAAACATAAAAGTATTTAATTTTAAGAAAACAAGGTTGAAATCAGTAGAATATATCAATAAAATCAATTATTGAATTTTTTTTTCTTCTATGTAATAGCATATACTACAGATTTGTATGGACAAAATAGGATGGGAAAAAGTAAAATTTATCGTAATGATTTATGAGTTTTGAAAGGAACATGTGAAAGTTAGGCTGTTGTTTAGACTAATATTATAAAACATTAGGAGAAATATTATATATAGGAGAAAATTGGATGAGAAAAACATTTCATTGGTTTGAGTGGATAAAACTTATTGAAAAAAGTAATAAGAACTTACTTGAAAAATACTTGCTGTGAGAAGTTCAATAATTTCTAAAGGAAAATATTAATTGATTAGAAGAGTTAATGACTCCTCAATAAATGTATGGAGAAAAATTTATTAAGAAAAGTAAAATACATTTTATTACGCGTATTGTCTAAAAAACAATTACCCTTTCACTTTTTTCTACATGTTTTTTAAAAGATATTTCAATTATTTTTTAAATAAACGTTGTTGTTGTTATGAAAATTTAAAAATATTTAAGAAGATAATGTGTTAGATTTAAAAATATTTGATAATTATTATTTTTATATATTTTATGATATAATTAAATAATTTAATTATTTAAAAATATAAAATAAAATATCTAAAGATATATTGGTTCCAAATATCATAGAGACTATTAAATTATTAAAGTTTTTTTTGTTGTTATTATTTATCCCCCTCCCACCCTTTTCTCCCTTTCTGGCTTAGTCAAAATGATTTTAGCATACATCAGTTTTTCATTTTTTTATGTTTTTTTTGTTTTCTTCGTGCAATGTTTACTTTGATTTCTTGTAGTTTAGATAATCCGTGAGCATAACGTAGCTTCAATTACAACAAACATATTTTAAAATAATTAATCAAAAAACATTTATGCAACTAAAATTTATTTTTAACATATATTTTTTTTTATCTCAAGCTCATTTAGTTATCTTAGAATAAATTCTAATTAAAACAATATTTTAAGTAGTGAATGCAATAAAAAACCAAGATTAAAGTTTAAATGGGAGCATAAATATGCACTTATTAGTATGTCACCACATGGAACAACACGATAATCATCATCAAGAAACTTTCTAACAAAAGTATAGTCCTTTTTTATCCTTGGTGCACATAAAGAAAGTTTCTCTCTGTGATTCTTCTTCAAACTATATAGAGTGCTTCTTAACATACATACATATCTTCCTTACTTCAACAAGAAAACCATAAGATTGTTTCGTGTAAATCTTTTCCTCCAAATTGACATAAAGGAATGTCTTCTTCACATCCAAATAAGGAGTGACGACTAAACTTAATATATTTTTTATGGATGACATTTTCTCTATAAATAAGAAATTCTTATTGAAATCAAGACATTTTTCTATGTCTAAATCCTTTTACCAATAATCTAGCTTTGTACCTTTAAGGTCTAGAATTACCCTTTTTCCTTATCTTGAAAATCCACTTGTTCTATAAAACCTTTATGCCTTAAGGGAAATTTATCAAATCATAAATTTGATTACAATGAAAGGATTTAATGTTATCTTGCATGGAATCCAACCACTGTTATTTTTCTTTATGTTCTAAAGCCTTTTCAAAACACCGGGTTTTCTACCATGAGCCAAGGTCACATACTCATAAGAAGAATACCCATGAAACATTTTCAAAGCTCATGAAACTTGTGGTGGGGACTTATGATAATCAATGTGCATCATCAAGATCATCACCATATACTATACCTTGTGTTCTTCTTAAGAATCATCAATTGAAACCTCCTCTAATTCATCTTCAACCTATTGATCATCAACACCACCATGTTGTTCATCATTTTAAGCATAGGTTTGAGCATTATCTAGATTATTATCCCTTTTAAGTGTAGTCTTCTCAAGCTTGTCAATATATTTAGTGGTTTTCTCTTTTATGAACTACACATCATAACTTCTAACAAGCTTCTTCTCAATAATAACCATTAAAATATTTCCTTTTCTTTGCATCTAAATTGGATCTTTCATCCTTTGTAACATAAAAAAATTTCTTACAACATATCATAACCAACGTTCTTCCCAAACCAAAAGCAATGCCTCTCCACAAAAAAGCTTAGACAACTTTGCTTCAAAAAGTACTACTAACTTGCTCCACTATCGTGAATTATGGATTGATGAATGTTCCTTTTAGGTACCTAGGTATATGTTGGGGGGTGGAGGGGAATTATAGAAGGAAACAATTTTGGGAACCGATAGTGAACAAAATAAAAAATAAATTAAATCGACGAAAAGGAAAAGTCTTGTCCTTTGCAGGGAGAGTATGCTTACTTAAATTATTTTTTACATATGTACCACTGTACTATATGTCATTATTTAAAATGTCGATCTCTATCAATGAGGAGGTAATGAAAATACAAAGAAAATTCATATGGGGTTGAGGGGCAAAAGGGAGGAATATAGCTTGGGTAAAGTGGACAACTATATGTAAATCAAAGAGGGAGTGAGGTCTAGGTATAAAAAACATAAAGTTGTTCAATGAAGCACTCTTGGCTAGGCGGAAATGGAGATTGGGTATAGAGGAAAAGGGGCTATGGAAAGATATGGAATCTAATTATGGGTCTTAGAGAAGCATGGATGATAAAAAGAGTGCTCAAAGAGAATATAAATGGTTGAAAGATTTAAGAAAGATTTGTGGTTCAGGTGAGGACATAACATGATTTGAAAATAATGTGTATTGGAAAATGGGATCTGGAAAGAATAATAAATGAATGTGGGAAGTGGGGACAATGATAAATGGGAATGAATATGGTCTAGAGAAGAGAATGATTTGAATAAGAGATACCTTAAATTGAAATGTTCTTGAAAGACATTCATAGGATAACTCTTGCTACTCTTGCTAGGGGGAAGAAAGGATTGTTTGATGTGGAATGATTGTCAAGATAAGGTTTATACAATTAAATCAACATATCAAAAGTTATAGGTTGCAATTGTTGCAGATCACCAACACTTCTTTGATTGCCTCTAGAGAGTAAAGGTTAACCCTTCTGTGAAGTTTTTTATGTGGCGGGTTATTCGAAATGGAATACCCACAAAGGTTAGTTTAAGACATAGAGGGGATTCTAAACAACGACAATTGTGTTATGTGCGGTGAGCATGAAGAGAGCATAAGTCATTTTTCTTACCTGTAGAGTTTCTGCCAAAGTATGGAATATGTGTAATAGATGGAGAGGGATTTTGGAATATTGGGAAGTAGAAATTTACTTAGTTTTGGGGGGGGGGGGGTTTACCATAGGGACGTTTTAAATTAGAAGGTGTACCAAGATGGGAGAGGAATAGGGCATTCATGAGTTAGAAAGAATAACTTGGTATTTGTAAAGGGGTCTATGATCTATCTCTTAGACTTTGTGGACTAGAGTGTTTTGTTTTTGTTGTAGGTGTAGTTTTTAGTTTCTACCAAGGAAGACTTACTTATGGAAACCTCTCATGGACGCAATATCATTCATGCCAGAGTCATTAAGAAAGTTGTTGTAGGTGTCTAAATAAGATAAAAAGTTCGAATTTGGATTCTCTACTAGATTCTTTTGTACTATTCCTCTATTGTAGCTTCATAATATACTAATTACCACTAATTTTGATGTTTTAAAATATATTAAAAAGATATTTAAAGTACCAATACAGTGTGTTTTATAATGGAGGACTTGTGTTCTGTTCTAATATCTTAATAAATCAATGTGTTTTATACTCCTCTTGTTAGGTTGTATGGTTATATAGTATAGCTTGTGGTAATTTTGTTATGCGGGAATACAATCTTCCTATGTTTTTTGCTTAAAGTGTACAAACTTTAAAGACCTAATATTTAAAAAATCTAATAAATATGTATATAAGGGTTACAGTAACCTAAATACTCTATTATATATTTATACATATTTTTCTGAAAAAAAAAATTATTTTCAACTAAAATCTTGTTATCCTTTCTACTAGATCATTCAATTTACTAGTTAGAAACGGTCTTTTCAAGTCTCCTACTATTGGAAATAGATATTGATGCATGCATAATACTTCCCATCATGATCAATAGAGATGCATTTGAGCTTCTTATTTAATTGTCTCAAAACCAAACATAAAATCTTTAAACTTTTGAAGTAATTTATACTCTTTCTACGGTGCATATACGAAATATCTTTTATACAAGTTGCTTGTCAATAAACCAATTTAATGGAACTTGCTTAGTAAATATATTAACCAATTTTCAGACTATCTTTCTTGAAGTTTGTGAAATTAATGCACACTCTTTTAACCTTTACCTTTATCCACTTAGATTAAGTAAGATAAAATGAGTTTGACAAATTTAAATTTTTAATCATATAATTGAGAGTCAAATTATGTATGATAGAATGAAATAAATAAAATATGTTAATACACATTTAATTCTACGCGTGAAATAGAATTTCGACTCTATGAAATAAAATTGATTTGTAGAATCAATAAAGAATAATTAATAAACATTTTGTAATTGTACGCATGAATAGCTAGAGTAGAATATAATTAATTAATTATGTCTTCATCAAATAAAAAAGAGTTGGACCTGTCCAATTAAAGAATAAATATCTTGCATGAAACAACTAGAGAACTGAAGTTTTTCTGGAATGAAGGCATTAAAATATTCCTTTAGCGTAGATTGAGTCAAAATCTTCGTTGCACTCCGTTATCTTAGTTTACAAACGATGTACACTTGATCAATAAATTAATAGCTAAATTTAAAGTTTTTGTTGGAATATTTAAAATAATTCTTATTTTAGTTAAATATTTTGTCATTGCTGTTGGTAACCGATGAAACTCTCATGTTTATCTTGTTCTTTATCACTTTTTATTAATTCACGTTTTTTTTCTTTTCAATGTTTTATAACTTGAAAATATAAAAACAAACGATAAAATATTTAAACGAAAATAAAATATATTTTCAATATTTAATAGTTTAATTAAAAATAATCAAATAATTAGGAATAAATTAAATGACGAAGGTTAGTATTGTTATCGTTGTTGACGTGAACGAAACTAAAAACATATGATATAGCAGAAACTAATAAATTTAAGGTTTGGATCCAGATTTGGTTCTAGAAGAAAACAGAAGCAGAATAATTAAACTTTTGTCATAAGACATTATAATCATATGTCAAAGTTTTCGTCTCTGCTGTGAACAGAAAAAAGAAAATTAATACTTTAAGAAGGAAACAGTCTCTTCATTCATAGTTCATAAAGGACTAATTCATTAGTATGAGAAAAATATAAATTGACAAATTTCAGCTTTATTTGTTTCTTGTGGGTACAAACCTTGACTTCATCACGTGGCACTTTGCACTCCACTGAAACATATTGTTCTTGTCAGATTTTGGCCCCATAGTTCAACGGTCTTTAAAAAATATATTTTTTAGTAGTGAGCGGCAACTTAAGTCAGGGAACATTTCTCAGTTTTATTTTGTACTATTATTTCTATTATTATTACTTTTTAACTATTATATATTATTATTGGTTAAACTAAAAGAATACAAATAAGGTATCAATGGGAACAGCGACAGCAAGGAGTTGTTTATCGATCGAAAGGATATAGAATTGACTAATGGGTAATAATATAAATTATTAAAAAATAAAAATGTTGCTAACGGAAACATTATAACCGTCGAAAGGAATTCAAATTTTTAACAAAATTATCTAATAATAATCATGCACCGATGATATGAAACAATCTTATATAGTCGTTCAATCACAAATAATTAAAAGTATGGCTTTTTCACATGATTATTATAACAGATAATATTTATACAAGATTTTTCCCACAATTTAATTTTTACAAATAGAAAGAAATTAAAATTGTTATGAATTTATGGTTATCCATTGAATTGATACAATTACTTATAATGATATGATTGATACACATATGATTCATTACTCTTTATGTAAATATTTTGTATTAGTTATTTGATTTATATCTTGTATGAGTTACCATGTTGTATCTACAAATAAGCTCTTCCTATCAATAATAAGATACACACAAAAGTTGCTCCAATTTCTCTCATTTTCTATTCTTCCTTTCCTTCTCTCCTTTATTATTTATTAGCTCTATTTTATAACACGTTATCAACATGATGCTTCAACCAACTGAGGACTAGTGGAAGCTTTTTCTCTTTAAGGACAATGTTCTACGCGTCTCAATCCAAGTTGTTTCTAATCCTTTATTCATTTACAATTTTTCCTATATTCTTATTCTTGTGATCTGAATTGTTTGACTTTATCAATTTTCATTTCCTTATTATTATTATTATTATTATTTTATTATTATGATGTTGATTATTATTATTTTATGTGCTAGTTTTAAACATGTGAAATGCTGCAAATTTTGAATTTGTGACCCTTGATATTACAAGGAAGAATTACTTGTATTGGATTTTAAATGTTGAAATATATTTAGATGCAATGGATCTTGGTGATACCATTAAAGAAATAAATAAAGCATCTGAGGACTAATTTTCTCCTGCAACAACAATATTGCAATATTATGAAAAAAAAAGATCTCACAAATATTATGAATTTATTTCATGTCTTTGTATGACTGAACAAAGTAATGAAGCTTTTGATGAAAAATCATGAGATCTGCCTAATCTGCTCCATTCCCAGAAGTGAATGCAGCAATAAATGTGAAAAAGGAAAAAGAAAAAAGTGAAAATATTAGCAAATAAGATGAAAGTATATATTATCATTACAATGATAAAGGCCATTTGAGTTGTACTTGTTGTATACCAAAACATCTTACAAATAATGAAAAGAACATAGAAACACGTTTTGCTTATGAAGATGGTGTTTCTGATTATGGCCATATGGATGCTACTCATCTTGATATTATTATTATTTTTGCTAAACCAAATGGAAGCATTGATCACCTCATTGATTATGAGAGTGTTAAAAAAGGATTTTCTTGTATTGATATTTATATTTATATGAAGAATGAATGTTGGCACTAACACCAACGATGGGGATATATGTCTTATTGATAGTGCAACAACTTATACAATTTTCAAGAGTAATAAACTTTTCTCTTGTTTGCTAATGCGAGAAGTCAATGTTAGTGTTATTTCTGGTATTACAAATATAATTGAAGGCTCTGGAAGAGCTATTGTACTTCTACCAAGAGGTACAAGATTGCATATTAAAAATGCATTTTATTCTCCTATGTCTAGTAGAAACTTATTAAGTTTCAAGGATATTTGTCTAATTGAGACAAACAATGAAAAAAAGATATGAAATATCTTTATATCTCTACGATTGAGTTGAGAAAAAAAATGTGTATTGGAGAAATTATCAAACTTCTCTCATGGTTTACACATGTATTAGTACAATTGAGATGCATGTCATGGTAAACCAGAAGTTTACGAATCAATATGAATGTCTTGTTTGGCATGATCAATTGGATGGTTTGTACTACACATATATCAGTACAATTAAAATGCATCTCATAATAAACTAGAAGTTTACAAATTAGAATGAATTCCTTGGTTGGCATGATCAGTTATTATGATGCGAAAAAAAGGGTTGAAAAACTCATGTGGATGCACATTTATGAGTCAAAAGACTTCTTCATACCAATGAGTTCTTATGTACTATACGTTCACAAAGGAAATTTGATAATAAGACCATCACAAGAAAAATTAGAAATGAGTCAATCTCATTTTCAAAACCAATGTAAGGTGATATTTGGGGTCCAAAACACCCACCATGTGGATCATTTCATGGTTTTGATTGATGCATCAACTAGATGGTCACATATTTGTTTATTATCAACTCGCAATCAAGGATTTGTAAAGTTATTAGTACAATTAAGAGCTCACTTCCCAGATTATCCGATTAAAAAAATTGTTTTAATAATATTGGTGAAATTACGTCTCATGCTTTTCATGAGTATTGTATATCAATTGGAATTGAAGTTGAGCATCCATTAGCACATGTTCATACTCAAATAGACTTGCAGAATCATTACTAGAACGTCTAAAATTGGTTGCAAGACCATTACTTATGAGAGCTAATCTTTTGATGGATACTTGGAGATATGCAATTTTGCATGTTGCATTATTGATTTGCATCAAGCCAACGAGTTATCACAAATACTCTATTATCACAAATACTATATTTCACATCAATTGGTCAATTTATAAATCTAAACTTGCTGCCATGCCAAGTACAATTCTGATTGAAGACATTTTAACCATAGGTGAAAGTATATCTTCAAAATCAATACCCTTCTTTTGATCAAAGCCCTTCACAACCAACCTTGCCTTACCTTGGTTGTGAGTTATTCTTTTATGATTTCAATTTGAACACCTATTTATTTTTCAGTGCTTTCTTACCTTGAGGCAGCTTCACTAACTCATAGGTATGGTTCTCATGCAAGGATTTCATCTCTTCTTGCATGGCTATGTATCACTTGTCTTTCTCCACTACAAGAATTATGCAAATTATCGATAGGTTTTTCCCGACGGATTACGATCCGTCGGTAATTTGTCATTACCGATGGCATTATCGACAGATGTCGTTGTGTACTTTACTGATCATGTTGACATGAGAAACCAAGGTGGTTTGCTTCTTGAAGATTTGATGAAGATTGAATGAAGCTCTTTTGATCTATCTTGAAGCCATAAACATTGGAATGAAGTCTACATTGATGAAGGAAAGGAGATTTGATGATATCCATGGTGATCAAGGCTGGAATGTGTGCTCTCCATGTACTTACATCATTAAGAAAGTGTGCTTGTAGTTTGTAATTCATGTTGTAGACCTTAAAGCATTAATTAGATGTAGTTTGATCTTTTGTGTGTTTTTAATCTGTTGAATGGTTTTCAACAGGTTAAAATGTCTCTTTTAATCTGTTGAATGGCTTTTTAATAAGTTAAAAGGTTGCCTGCAGTAGTCTTAAACTGCAACAAATTCAATCAGTTGATTTAGTTTTTAATCGACTGATTTCACTTAAGTCAAGTGAAATCAACCGATTGATCTGAAAATCAACTTGTTGAATTTCGTAACAGTTTGACTATAAAAGTTGTGATTTTCGAAAGAGAGGTATGTTGATCATTTTAGAGCACGATTTGGTTCTAGAAACGTGTGGAAACTCTATCCTTCGTGATCATAGGTGTTGCAACTGTTGAAGATTGATCTTGGATCAATTCTTGAAGCTTTTGGCTTGGTTTGAAGCTTGGAGAAAGTGGTTTGTGGTAGGCAAGGTTGTGCTACCACTAAGGTTTGATCTTTCTCAAGCTTTGTGTGT
>Ga0209589_1002037_pt1 | contig 34504 bp, 22 predicted proteins | sample CowpeawhiteBW_FD_187525 | JGI IMG/M metagenome (GOLD analysis project Ga0209589, IMG submission 187525) | Root nodule microbial communities of legume samples collected from California USA - Cow pea white BW (SPAdes) (version 2) | ecosystem: Host-associated > Plants > Roots > Nodule | place: USA...
TACCAATTTCATAAAAGAATCCCTAAAATCATAATTAGGTTTATACTAATTTGGGATAAACTTAATTTGAAGAAACATACTAAAAGAATCATAAATCTAACATACATAGATCATAATAAGATACTAACATTGTGAGAGATCATGTGAATGTATACTTCAATCTCAATCTATGTGTTTCCTAACTTTTGTTTTCCAATCTATCTCTTTGTATTTATTTCTCCTCATACACTTTCATGATAATTTCTTTTATAAATCAATATCTCCATTAAATTTTTTATTTTATCTTTTATTATAATTTCCATAATATAAACTTAATATAAATAATATATAAATATAATTTTAAAAAATATATATACATATACATATATATTATATAATAAATTCCAAAAAAAAAATTGGGGGAGCCATGGCTCCCCTATGTCATTCAATAGTTCCGCCACTGATCAACACGCTTTAAAATTAAATTACCCCATAATCAGGACCAAAAGCATGAAAACACCAACTGAAATGAATCAAAATAACAGGCCAAAAAGTACTTCCATTTCCATAAATTTTTAAGTTTAATATATACATGTTCATTACAATAACAAACATCCCAGTCCCAGAAAACCCATTAGGCACACTCGCCTCAAAAACAAACCAGCAACAGGCCGGCATAACCAAACCGCAACCCTATCCCCATAAACAAAAACAAAACAAGTTTCGGCGTCCTCGCCCCCAATAACAAACAAAAAACAAATTTCGGCGTTCTCGCCCCCAATATCTATACTAAAATTATGCTTCAACATCAGCCTCATCACTGGCCACGGCCTCCTTCGCCCCGTCAGCTTCCTCATCAACACCTTCCACCTCCCCGGCCACCCCATCAATCGTGGCTGGTGGAGTCGCCACCATGGTATCTTCGTACATCATTATAGCCGCCTCCTTTTTAGCCTTGAGTCGACTAATTTTCGCAACGTCCAGCATGCGATCCTCGTACACATCCAGATTCACATTAAAGCGACAATCTGTCACGGACACTTCACGATACAAGAACTCGGCTTGCCTCAAAGCCTTCTGAAATCCATTCACATGCTCATCATATACGGCCTATTGAAGACCAAACACTTCACCAGCGGCCTCCTCAGCAGCAGCATCTTTGGCGGCATTAACCCCATCCAGCTCCACCTGCTTGGCATTCAATTTCTTCTCTAAACCCACCACACTTCCCTTCAATCTCTTCAACTCAGCCTCCAACTTCAATTTCTCGTCCGCCCAAGCCACTTGTTCGCGATCCCTCTGAACTTTCAACGCAGCAACCTCCTCGGCTAATTTTTTCTTCTCACCCACGGCCAACTCCTCCTGCAGCAATGTAGCAACCCGTCGGCTCAACACCATCCCACGAGCCAGGTACTCACTCATGGCCCGCATAGTCAACCCCGGATCAGCAGCCTCCACAACCGCCACCTCTTCATCACTCAACTTGAGCTCCAAGCCTTTTCTCATTTGAATCTTCGCTTTCTCAAAACCACCAAGGTTAGGATTGCTCGACCCAACACCCCCAGTCTTCGCGAGGGCCCTCAACCTCTTGCGATCCTTCCCAACACCCTTCATCTTCGAAGGAGCCGGCCTTTTAGCAATAGGAAGCTGGTAAGTGTCCACAACTGGACCCGCGAGATTTCGAGCCTGCGACTGTCCCTCCCCTTTCGCAGCATTCGCCATCTTGTCTCTAATCTTAGCAAATAGGTCCACCTCACCGCCAACCTTTTTCGCGTGGTGAGCCATCACACCTGCACAAAACCAAAATTTTCAAATTAGTCCAACACAGAACCAACAACAATATTAGAAAATATCGCATAAGTCGTGACCAGGATTATCCGTCAAATAACAGCAAACAACCCATTTCCCCGGCACCCTAACCGGTAGCATCTCCAACACCTCCACCACCCTTCGGCTATCCACATCCAAAGCCTCCTTAACCACCGCGTCCCTACCGCAGGTGCACTCATCCAATAAAATGGAAATTTGGGCCGCCCCTCATCATCATAGTATAACAACCTTCCAACAGGCAACACCCTCACTCGAAAGAAGCCATCTTTAAACTTCTTGAAAGACTGCGTGAAGCCGTCTAACAAACTAATCCTCGCCCTACCAACCAACAACACCCATGATAGCGGATCCCTCAGACGCATGACATAGAAATACAAAAAACTCTCGGGAGTCGGCGACAAATACAACGCCTTAAAAATCAGTCAGAAAGCTTGCAAACTCCCCCAGCTGTTAGGATGCAGCTGCATCGGCGCAACATTTAACAGTCGCAGAACCCCTATCGTGAAGTCGTCCAGCGACAACCGAACATGGAGCTTCGTAAACATGCATGCGTACATGTAGAAAAAATCACCTTCCAACCCCTCGCGACCATGACACACAGCACTCACCCTCTCAATAGCCACCGTACTCGGATCCGCTCCCATTTCAAACAAATAGATACCATTCATCCAAGACCTCAACAGCCTAGACCAACGGTACTTCGAAGAGCACGACCTCACCCCCTCAGCCACCCACTCGTACCCATCCCTCCTCGGCCAGAGCGACTCCGCATGCTCACTAGCCGGATCTTGACGCACCTCCCGCTCGACCTCAATATGTAACGTCTCTGACGAACTCAAAAACTCTAACCTGAGTCCACCAAAACTTGCCCCCGAGTCACCACAGTTTGAACCACTAGAAGACGTAGTCGACATACCTCACAAACCGGTCAAACAGAAGACGGCACACGAACACCAACAGACGCCCAATCAGCAACACAGCGAGCACAGCGAAAGCAACAACTAAGAGCGATGAAAAATGCCAAATGAATCCAGTTCTATTTAAAGCACTTAGCCAAAAATTTTCACCTGCCACCAAACCTCCTCAAAGCCCAAGGCCCAGCCACCAAAAATCACCTCGAAAAACCAACTCTGACACCAACCAGGCTAACCAACAGTAACATCTTTTCACCTTACCTAACCCCTGACCAAGTGTCAGACCAAACAATACCACTCACCTCACGCCTTGTAAAGATACCAGCCCAGCTATCACAACAACTTGGCCGCTAGCAACTACAGACAACGGCACACCACCATATTCATATAAGTCTATACGCCACTTCTTGCCTCTAGACTGGGAGGCTGGTATACTCACATGGTACACGACCAAAGACCACAAATGAAATTTGCAAAATAGTCTATATGTCACTTCTTGCCTCTAGACTGGGAGGCTGATGTCCCAATCGTACCCGAGTACACGGCCCCCATAAAGCACAATGGCCGCCTACCGCTGCATACCATGCAAAGACGCCTTCGCACAGAACCACACGGCCCCCAAAGAGCACGATCGCCGCCTACCACGCGGGAACACCCCCACATGGAGAACACGGACCCCACCTAGCCTCACACACCCCTTCACGAAGACGCTCCTTTTAAACAACGCGGCCTACAACCAAAACCCCGTGGCCGCCTACCCTGCGAAAGGCACATTTCTAAAGGAAAGCCACCCTCGACGCATCTCATGGCCGAGTACCGGGCACCGCCAACATTCGAAGGACCCCTTGGTAAATTTCGCCCTTAACACTGGATCCAAGAATAGCCAAAAAGGGAATATTGGGCCAGAAAGCGCATCCCAGGTAGGACCCACAGGTAAAAAAGGTATAAATAGCACACTGTTCCATGCATTGATTACGCATTAATTATTCTCTGAAACCCTGACATCACTAGTGCTGACTTAGGCATCGGAGTGTCTTTTGCAGGTCCCCTGCGCCGCCCTCAAGCCCCCCTTTCGAGACAAGAGAAGACTGACCCGGAGAAGACGCACAAGACCCTTGGCCGATTTGTGGACTACAGACCTCGGTTCCATAAGAACAGTTTTTATTCTGTTATACTATATGTTATTTTTATTTATAAGCTCACCCTTTTTGTTTGTGATTGGCGATGATCGTGTAATTATTTACATGTGAGCATACGATATTACAGGTGATGTTGCTGACGCTTCAGATGGAGAGAGGGGCTAGCTTGAGATTTTAGCTAAGAACTTATTTGTGTTTATTGTTATTTTCATTAGATTTTTGGAAAATTGTAATAACTTTACTACTATTATTAAATAGCTTTTGGCGCGTTTTGGGAATAATAAAATTAAGTCGCATTGATTTCAATTATTATTTATTTATTTAATTAAGTAATTTCCAGTAGGGACGTTACAGAACCTACCCGCTCATGGCACATCATCTCTTGATCCAAGTCTTACATCATAGCATCAAAATGAAATTAAGAAAATCACATTGCACTATACAAAATACATACTCAAGCTGGTCTTAGGATTCCAATGCTTCCACGAACCTGTCCGCTCGTGGTCCAACTCTACGAACCTCCCCGCTCGTAGTGCAACTCTATGGACCTCTTCGCCCGTAGTCCAACACACATGATCCACCAGCTACGAACCTCCCCGCTCGCAATAGCTCTCAAGTGTGAGCACGAAACATACGAACCTCCCCGCTCGTATCCTCACACAAGAGCATCAAGATATGAACCTCCCCGCTCATATCATCACGTGTTCATCACCAATCATGAACCTACCCGCTCATGACAATATCAAGCATATCCAAGACTAGAACCAACACAACATGCTATACAAAACATATCACAAACACAACAAGGACCATCAAAATTTTGTCAGTTTTTTTAGACATTTTAAAATGTTTCCTTTGAATAAAATGTAGTAGTTTAGTTGTTTTGAGTTTTGAACTTGAAGGTTTTGTATTAAGTTAAAACGTTTGTTTGGTTGAACGATGTTTTATTTTGAAGAATAAAGATTATTTCAAATAAATTTTTGGCAAGTGATTTTTAAGATAAAATAATTAGAAAGTTCCTGTTTAATAGGTTGTGTTTGGAAGTTAAATAATAAAATAAAATTTTACACGTAACATCCGGAAAGGTATGTTACACCTTGTATTGATCACATTTTTTTTTATGTCTTTCTTTCTTGATCATGTTTCTCTTAATGTCTTGATAACAATTCTTTAATTCCCTTCCTCTATCCTATTTCCTTTGATATATTTCACCATTTCACTCCCTTCAACCTCTCTGCGTTAATTATTATTTTTTGTTCGATTTATTTCTTGTTGCCCTGAGCAATGGTAAACTTATAAACCCCCGTAAAAATGCTATGTTCAATAAAATTCCTAATACCTGATATTCTTTCGGTGACTAAAAAAACAGACCTCCTAAAGTCATTGGTCTAATCATTCTAGTGTTGGTATATAGTAGATTTTAAATCTCGGATCAGTGAAATTCATTAAACTCATAACCAACTAGCAAAAAGATTTTATTATAAATTAAAGGGAAAGTAAGGTTTACTTAATGAAACTTGAAAATTAAAATCGCATTGCGATCATAAAACAAAAAATATAGATTAACAAATTATAGTGATGTAGGGATTTAACTATGGGAATTTAGCTTCTTTTTTTATGCAGTTATCTTTAGAGTTGATTCCTTTTTATTTTTGAATTCTCTTAATCTGAAAATAAGATTATAAACATTAGTCAAAGTCCCACCCAAAGCAACTTATCCACATTTTAGATCATTGTATTTGCTTCCTCCAAAATCCCAACATATTAGTCAAAGCCGTTTCTTTTGACCTTTAAGGCATTCGGTTAATAAAAAAATGTGTGAGCATGTGGACACAATACCTTTCATGGCCAACTCAAAACCCACCCACTTAAATTAAAATGACCCCAATCCAAACCCATGACTTGTGCCTGTAATCGTGTCACGTCTTACACTAATTATTTCTTTTGTAAGATTAAACGTCTCATAACAAAGACAAAGACAATGTGCATCTATTGTCATTGTAATCATCAAAATTATTCTCCTTACTACAAGAAATTTAAGAAAATATCTGTCTCAAAATAAGCTTTTTGTCAATATATGAAACATATTGCAATTACTGATAAATGTATCCATATAATCAAATACTTGTTTGCTAATAATCAATTTTGTGCATATGAATGGGTTTTATGAATGTTTGAGAGATAATAACTTTCTTCATATGAAAGATGGTGTGAATGTTATGACTTTTAAGCGTGATCATTTATCAAACAAAACCTTTCAACATTAGCAAAGTTCTCTCAAATCTCTCTCATAATGGAATAATATATCAGATATTGCTCGATGAGAAATGCTATGTCAAACACTCTTATGCAAATTTGGATTCCTAAACTATCTAAATAGCATATGATATGTGCAACTATATGACCCAACAAATAAATATGCTAAAGAACACGATCTAACAAGGCTCATTTGGTAGTATTGATCTAAATTAGCTAAATAATATTAGCATAAATATTTGTAGATTTTGCTACCATATATATTAACATAATATATGGTCAAATTTATCGGTAATTTGATTATATGATATATTAATATCATAAGTATCCTTTTATACCATATGTGAGCATAATATATGCTTAACCTAATTAACTGGTATATTATTGTTATTTTATCACACATGCAGTAAGTTTTTATTATTTATTGAAATTCTTTTATATTCTCTATTTTATAACAGATCTCATGGACCTAGAAACCATATAAATAAAATGGTATTTTCAATAGGAAGTACACTCCAATTCATACTCACTACTTAATTCTCATAGATCCTAATACTTTCTTACTAACTTGAGCATTAGAGAGTCTTATGCAGGTGGATCTTCCTCCGCCAAAGCCATCAAGATCATCAGAGGCATCGCTTGGATCATGCCACCTGTCTTGCAGACTATGCGCCAGATCCCGGTAAAAACATCTGACACCCACCGTGGGGTCTGGTGAAACTCTTCCCATGTCCCTCCGAGATTTTAATACTATTATTATTTCCATACAAAGTCATATATTAGGTACAAATTATACAGTATGTATATTTTCTCCATCTATAAATCACTACCAACCAAGGTAGAAGTATAAATCTCTACCAACCGAGGTAGAAGTATTTTGGCTAAATATAGTAAAAAAGATATTTGTTGATGATGGGGAAAACAAAAACACAAACAATATACCAAAGAATGCAGCAGATATAATTTCCCTAACTTGCAAGAATCTATGAGGAGCAATAATCAAAGAGCAGCAATAATAAATTACCACAATCACAAATAAAGGCACCAAGATTTTTAACGTGGAAACCCTTCAAATTAAGGGTAAAAACCACGAGTCATCCAGACCAAAGAAATAGCTTCACTATGATCAACAAGAGTACAAAAGAGTCTCAATAAATAACACAAATTAGTGCCAACACCCAACCAAATAGCAAAGCAACAAAGCTTTCAAATAGAGAAGAACAAGAGAAGAAAACTTATGAAATCATTGTTGCAGTGCGAAATTAATATCTCCCAACTCAAACTTCGTATCAACAATTTGACCAGTTAGAATGAAGAACAATGTATTCCAAACCTGCTGTAAAAATTTCAATATGATCCAATGGTAAGCGAATCCGCAGTGCCGATTTTACAATGGCAACTCTGTGAAAAACGTGAATAGAATTTTCGCTCTACCTCTCCCTCTATATGCTAGGGTTTTCAGTGTGTTTTGACTCTATTATTTCGCCTCTCTTTTTATTTTGCAGCCCCCTCTCCACTAGGTTAAGTGAGACATGGGCTTCTAAAGTTTTGGACCTTTTCTCTACATAGGAAGGGAGTCCAATACCCAACAAATCTCCCCCTCACAACTATGTGGAGATAACCGCCAAACCAACGATTTCAAACTTCCCTCTTGGCAATGCTTCAGTCATCATATTAGCACCATTATCATCTATATGAACTTTTTCCAACACCAACAACTTAGCATCCAAAGCATCACGTATCTAATGATACCTCACATCAATATGTTTGGATCTAGAATGGAAAGTTGGATTCTTACCAAGATGGATAGTACTCTAGCTATCAACGAACAATGAATAGTTATCTTGCCTAAAACCAAGCTCCTGCAAGAATTTCTTCAATCATAGCAACTCCTTGCATGCTTCAGTAATGGCAATGAACTTTACCTCTGTAGTAGACAACACTACACACCTTTGTAGTCTTGATTGCCAAGCCCCAGCTCCCCCTGCAAAATTAATCAAATAGCCCGAGGTGGACTTCTTGGAATCAATGTCTCCAGCCATATATGAATCTGAGTATCCCACCAAATTAGGCTTATCACCTCCAAAACAATGCTTCATAGCAATAGTACCATGAAGATATCTCAAAATCCATTTCATAACATTCCAATGCTCTCTACCTAGGTTTGACAAAAATTGACTGACTGTACCAATATCATGTGTAATATCTAATCTCGTGCACATCATTGCATACATCAAACTGCCCACCGTAGATGCATAAGGAACTATGCTCATATATGCCTTCTCAGCTTCATTTGAAGGACTTTGTTTAACACTCGGTTTAAAATGAGTAACAAGATGAGTGCTTACGGCTTTCGCATTTTCCATCTGGAATCTCTACAAGACCCTTTTAATATAGTGTTCCTGTGACAGCCAAAGCTTCCTTTCTTTTCTTTCTCAAATGATTCTTATTCCAAGAGTTTGTTTAGCAGCTCCTAAGTCCTTCGTAGAAAATGACTCGCCAATTGCTTCTTCAACTTGTTAATTTTGGAAACATATTTCTCAACAATAAGCATGTCTTCAACATATAATGACAGGATAATAAAATCATCATTAGAAAAACTTTTAACAAAGACACTATGATTAAAAGTAGTCTTCTTGTAGCCCTGCTCACACATAAAAGACTCAAACTTCTTATACCACTGCCTTGGAGCCTGCTTCAAATCGTATAGACTTTTCCTTAGCCTACGCACATAATTGTCCTTGCCTTCAACAAGAAAATCATCTGGTTGCTTCATGTATATCTCTTCCTCCAAATTACCATGAAGGAAAGTTGTCTTCACATCCATCTACTCAACCTTTAAATCAAGAGTAGCAACTAAACTTAGCACAGTCCTGATGGATGACATTTTCACCACAAGTGAGAAAATCTCATTGAAATCAACACCCTTTTTTCTGTCTGAAACCTTTCACCACTAATCTAGCCTTGTACTTTAGAAATGTAGAATTAGCATCTTGTTTCATCTTGAAGATCCATCTTGTCTTCTCCACCTTATCAATGTCTTCAATGGTCTGGTCTTTCATGAATTGTACATCACGGCTTCTAACAAGTTTCTTCTCAATAGGATCATAAAACCTGTAGCCAAATCCATCCTCACCATAGCCAATAAAGATGCATTGCCTTATCTTCGCATCCAACTTGGATCTTTCATCCCTCAGAATATGAAAAAATGCCTTGCAATCGAAGACATGCAAATGATCATAACTTACATTCTTGCCAAACCAAATTTTATTTGGCACTTCACTGTCCAGAATCACAGTAGGAGTGAGATTGATAACATGCATCACCGTGTATAATGATGCCTCACCCCAAAAATGCTTGGGTAATTTAGCATCTGAGATCATACATCTCACCTTCTCAAGTAATGTCTTATTCATCCTCTCAGCTAAACCATACAACTGAGGAGTTTTAGGAGGAGTCTTCTCATTACAATACCATGTTGCTTGCAATAACGAAGGGTCCACGATACTTACCACCATTGTCAGAACGGATACATTTCAGCTTCTTCCCTGATTGCCTCTCAACCAAGGCATGAAATTCCTTGAACTTATCAAATATTTGATCCTTTCGTTGAAGTGCATAGACCCACAGCTTCCTGGAACAATCATAAATAAAGGTAAGAAAGTAAAGTGCACCACTAAATGACACACCTACTGCTTTTATCGTTTGAAAATACAAAACATAGTCCCATTGATGAATATGGCCAAAGTCTTTGGGAAAATAGTTGTTAAATTGATTTATAAATATTTTTGTGTAAATTATTTATTTAAATTTCATTTCTGTAAATATGAATTAACATTGACGGATACCTTGAACACTTAAGATGAGTCATTCTTATCTTAGTCTACTTAATTTAATTCATATTACTATAATTACTAATTTAGATGCAAGTTTACAAAGTAAAAAAATTATTGATTACTAAAATAGTTACTATTATGAATAAAAAATTATAATTGGTCACTAAATTGGTTTTTAAAATTAGTTACCATAGTTTTAACTATCAAAAAAAATTGATCACTAAAAATTAGCTACCTAAGTTTTGGCTACCAAAATAACTTAGTTACTAAATTGGTCTCTAATTAATTAGTGACAAATTTAGTGACAAATTATAATTTTTTATTTATATTAGTGACTATTTTAGTAACCAATAAATTTTAATTTTGTAAATTGGTATTTAAACTGATCACTATAGTGACTAACAACTTTTAGTCACTAAAATTGGTTACTAATAAAACATTTTCTTGTTATATATATATATATATTCTCATCACGTGGAAGCAATGGTTTGCTTCCAAAAAATTTCATTACCTAAATTTAATTTGAACAGCTCGAAAAAATAAATTGGAAAAGTAATATGGAAAATTTGTGTGAAAGAATGTAATATCATGGTAATAAAACAAAATCAAATAATTGAACAAAATAATCTTCAGAGTAATTAATGTGGCTAAGTCAATATATATATATATATATATATATATATATATATATATATATATATATATATATATATATATATGTTCTGCATGAACATAATAAAGTATAAAGTATAGTTAACATTTGTTGTAATAATCAAGAGTGAAAGTTCAATGTGTGTATAAAACAAAGTCACACCCTCGAAAATATATCCTTAAACTGAAAGTTGAACGAGGATATAAAACAAAGACAGTCTTGAACAAATAAACTGAGAATGGGGAAAATCCTTAGGGTAGTATTATGCCTCCATGACTACATTTCCCTAGTTCCGTATTTCAGCTGCAATGAACCAAGCAACACAAAAAGAAAAGGGAGTGAGTCTGTGATGGCATACACAGTTATGCAGGAGATATATCATGCATGTTATATATATAACTACATTTAGCAACCACATAATTCATGGCATTGTAGCTTTCAAACTTGACACATATATACACATTGTCATATTCCTAACAAAACCAATTCTCGCATGCTTTATTAAATTTTGCTATTCTAAACATTTCTGGAAATGTATTTACACCCTCATCAATGAATTTGTTATAGATAAAAATAGCAGATCTGATACGTAGAAGATAAAAAAGAACTCCAATTGTTGTTTTGAAGGTGGTTATATAAGACCCTAGTTTATGTTATTAAACAATATACAGAATTGTGATTTCATTGTTCCTCGAGAGTGAGTGTTTGTGTAGGCAGCATTGATTTTGTCTAACCATTTGGTATCAGCTTAGTCGGAGAAGATGGTGACCGCAAAAAGGAACTCAAGACTTGCATGGACAGCATGGAGAAGACTATGGCGGTCTCTCAAGAATTAACACAATAGACTTTGGAGGTATTGCAAAAATCGATTGAGGGATTAGTTTCCTCAATAGCAGTCCCGAATGTTGGCCAGCAAATTACGTTATTGATAGTACCAATTTCGTCAATGGCACACAAAAGCAGAACAATTCTTTGAGCAGGAAAGAACACAGGAAATCAAAGAGGGTGTCTACTTCTTCTATCCATGGATGGCAAGGCATTCTCATGGCAATTCCATTATATTCAAACACCAGATTTTCAGTGTAAAACATTTCAGATCTTGCAAGATGTTGGAAATAGGTTTGACGATGGACCATTTGAAGACCTAGTTGCAGAACTCACAAGATTGAAATAAGAAGGTTCTTTAATCAACTATTTGCAAAATGTTGCTAATCTTTTGGCCTGTGTGGACAATCTCTAAGGAGAAAGATTTAAGCTTTTCCTCTCGGGACTAAGTTTGGAGTAGGAGAAATTCATTCATGTCCATCGACAATCTACAATCCAAGTCACGAGGTTGGCACGTTTACAAGATGAGGTGCTTCAAGAAATACAAAGAAACTCAATGGAAACAAATTGATCAACTTTGATTTGAGACACAATTCAGATATTCACTATTCTAGTCTAGTGCTAGTCAAAACAACAGAACTTCCTCAATAACTACACCGTAGCAAAATCACACAGCACTACGGAAAAAGTCAGCTTCTATTGCAGATTCAAAATATACTATGGCAAATTCAATTTCCAGGAAAGAGGTGAGTGACCGTATTTTAAAAGGATTATGTCCACTCCGTGGTGAGTAGTGGGATAAGAATCGTAAATATAAGTGTAAGGTTGGGGGAAATTAAATGCCATTTTCTTTGCACCACAGGAGGTTGATGAATGTGTCAATTCAGATTCAGAAAAAAGGAAATAAAAATAAAAACAATGAATTGGTGGGAAGCAGTCTTGAATTAGCCAATGACTCCAATGTTCACCTTTCTTTACATGCTTTACAAGGTGTAACAGGTGGGAACACGTTATAATTGAAAGCATTAATCAAAAACAAGAGGTTCCCTTCTTGATGGATACAAAAAGTACACACAATTTCATCAGTGAAAAATGGATGAAGCTGTTAGGATTAAAACCACTTTCATCAGAGACTTTCCTATCATAGTAGAGCATCAGATAAACAACTTAGGATTACCAGAAATGTCCTCGAGTGAACTGGAAATTCAACAATCATTTGAGGCTGATTTCCTAGTTTTTTTCTGGTAGCCATTTCGGAGCAATTCTTGAAATGCTATGGTTCAAGAAACTTACTGAAATCTCTTGGAATTGTGCCCAATTGACTTGACGTTTCAGCATCAAGGAGAAACAGTCACATCACAGGGTGAACAACATCAGAACGACAATATATAGGAAATTTAATGACAGCACAGGCCAACCCATGTTACTTGCTATAGAGGGTGTTCTTCGCTTATAGGCTACATTTAATCAGGATACACCAGAACTAACAACACGGCAATCTCAATTGGATACTTTATTCCAACAATTTAAGAATTTATTCCAAGAACCTAATCAATTGCATCCAAGAAGGTATGATCATAAAATCACACTAACATGTAATATACCTGTTTGTTTAAAGCATACAGGTACCCACATAATCAAAAAGCAGAAATTGAGAGTCAAGTCAAAGTTGTGTTCTTTAGTGCCTTTATCAAAGAAAGTTTAAGCTGCAATGCATCACCTCTAGTTTTGGTTAAGAAGAATGATGGTTCATGGAGATGCTGCACAGACGTTGATAACTCAATTTCTATACCTTCATATTTAAGCTTATTGCACTCACTTGGCATTTTAGTTTCTTTTATCTTTCAATCTTAGCTTAAAAATGTAATATTTTAAGTTGTTTTCAGAAGCTGCAGTATCGCCTGGCGGTATTTATTACCGTCCGGCGCATCTTAAAGGAGAATTTTCCACTGTCACGTTCCCGCCTGGCGCTACCTTGCTACCGCCAGGCGCTGGCAGAAAAACGCTGATTTTTCAGCACTGACATTTGTTGATTGTTTTGATCATAACTTTCTTTGTAGGTATCCAAATGAGTTGGTTCCTGTTGCGTTGGATTCTACACTCAAAGATATTTAATTGAAGTGGTAGAACACAATTTTTGGAATTCTGTGCAAGATGCAGTGTACTCTGGAAGATGTACATTTAGCAAAGCCTTGAAGCAGACCCTTTCTTCACCTAATGGGCTTCTTCTCTGCACATGGAATAGCCCAAAAAGGGAGCTGATCTAGGGTTGGCCATCATTGCCACATCAACAGACAAAACAGAAGAAAATTCTGTGAGGACTGGCAACACACACACTCAGAAAAGGAGAATCAGGTTTTGCAGCTTTTGGCAGGATTTTGTTGGAAATTTGGAGAGGCAATTGGGGCAGAGGCAGGGGGTTGGAATTTGGGAAAAAGGGGAATAGAGAGAACAGGGGAGCTCTCGAGTTTTTCTTAGGGGTATGGAATTTTCAATACAATGCTAATTTTTGCACAATTCTATATGAATGATATTTTGGGATTAGTTTTACTGGACTGAAATATGAAGATCATGGCACTGTTTTATTGCTTTGAGGGTATCATGCATTAGGAATATTTCTTCGTTAGTGGCTTGTGTTTCATCATTCAACAATGCTCAACTTATTCAACTTGTTCAAACTAACACGTTTTTGCTGTCCCAATTCTGCTATCATTTACCACTTTCAGTGATTAGTTTGCACTTGTAACAGCCTAGGATCCACTCATTTATGCATATCAACTTGTACTTGTGTGAAGCTTATCTTGCACTCATTTTTAGCATCATTTACAGTCTACTGTTATTGCTCAATTCTGATTCTGTATTCATGCATTTTTCTTGCTGCAAGCTCTAATTTCTCTGCTACCATATTCTTCCAGTTTTTTTTTTTTTTCCAAACAGCAGCAGCATTAGTGTGTATGTGTAGGGTTTGCATTTTCAATAGTTTGAGTGTGGCTGCATTTGACTGAATTGCAGCTACGCATTCACGCATTCTTTATTTCTAGGTTCACTTTCACTCTCTTTTTAGATCTAATGCACCATCCACCATTCCCATTTAGATTCCATATCACATCATGCATTCTGCATTGCATTCATTCTTGTCATGGCATACTCTTAATTTAGTTTACATTCTTGCATGTAGTTTAGTTTAGTTTGTGGAGTTAATCTTTAGCCTTGAGTTATTTCTTTTTGTTTGAATTGAATGTGTAACAGTCTAGTATTTTAAATGAGTTTAGTTTTCTTAGTTTAGTACTTTGTAATTGCTTTTATTTCAGTTTCATTGTCTATCTTCTATGCTTTAAAAAAATCCCCCAAAAACATGTATTTAGCATTCAATCCACTCATTGCATTGGTTCCGTCCTTAGACTAACCTGAGTTGATTCTTATACTGCATTAGTAAAGGGTGATTAATTCAGTTTGTTTGGAACAGTTTAAGCGACAAAAGCTGTCTACCAGACGTCAGAAAACTTTATGCTTTCACTGTCAAAAATAAGTTCTCAATACCCTTAATTGAAGACCACTTAGATGAATTACATGGTGCCACTTATTTTTCTAAGTTGGATCCAAGGAGTGGCAATAAGTGAAGATGAATGAGGAGGAGATCTACAAAACAGCCTTCAGAACACACAATGATCTCTATGAGTGAGTGGTTTGGTCTCAACAACACGGCAACTTTCCAAAACTTAATGAATGATATATAAGAGAAGAAATAAATTAGCGCGGTGTGCCAGCTGTAATGGACTATTTTATATAGTTCAGGGTAGTATTGGAAGGGGGCAAGGTTTTTGGAAAGGAAAAGTTTTAAAAGAATTGTGTAGAGTGAGGTTCTCTTGAACAACCTCAATAGGAGAAATACTTTGTAAACATTCTATACTAGTTCTATGCCTACTACATTCCATCAGTCTTAAACCTGAAGAAATGCAACTTTGGCACGTCACAAGTGGATTATTTTGGACATCAGAAACAAGGGTGCAACCAGATCCTGATAAAATTGTAGTTGTACAACAATGGCCACGGCCAAAAAATTTTAAAGAACTCATAAGCTTTTTAGGATTATCAGGGTATTATAGAAGGTTATGGATATGGCAAAATTGCAGCATCTTTAACTAGTCTTTTACAGAAGGGTGCAAAATACAAATGGACTGAAGCAGAAAATAAAGCTCAATAAGTTAAAACTGGGATTAACTTGAGTAATCTTACCTGATTTCACAAAGCCTATGACAATAGAGACAGATGCTTCAGGCATTAGCTTAGGAGCACTTTTGATGCAATCAAACCATCAAATTGCTAATATAAGCAAGGCTATGGGGCCAAAGTAGCAGTTTCTATCAGCTTATGAAAAGGAGTTTTTTGCGATTCTACTTGCAGTGAAAAAGTGGCAACAATTCTTCTTAGATCAACAATTTATGATAAAGACAGACCAAAAAGCTGTGAAGCATATCCTTTAACAACCTCCTACTACACTTATGCAAAATTGGGGATTGCAGAAATTAGTGGGATTGGACTTCATTATTGAGTACAAGAAGGGAAAAGAAAATATTGTAGCAGATGCCTTATCAGGAAATGAAGGTAAAGGTACTTTAGCAACACTCTTAATTTTGACATCTCAGTTAATAGAAGAGGAAAAAGACTCCTAGAAGGAAGATCATAATAAATTACAGGAGGTAATTGACAAAACCCGAATGATACAACAGCCTTGCAAGCACTAGACGTATGGTGGATAAGTTATCAGGAGGAAAGGTAAACTTGTGGTTGGAAATGATTCAGGTTTGAAGACAAAAATCCTTCAACCTTTCACAATTCAGCCATTGGTGGTCATTCAAGTTATGAGCTTACAGGAGAATCAAAGAATAATTTCATTGGAAAAGAATGCAGGAGGTAAACCAATGGGTACAGGAAAGTAACACTTGCCAACAGAATAAGCCCTTACGTCAGCTCCCTGCTGGTTTTGTACAACCTTATCAATTCCTAATTAAGAGTGGAAATTTATATCTATGGATTTCATAGTTGGTTTTCCTAAAGCAAACTCTATGATAGTTATTTTTGTGGTAATTGATAGATTGACTAAGTATGCTCATTTCTGTCTCTTGCTCATCCATTTGGAGCTGCAAAAGTGGCACAAATCTTCATGGACAATGTGGTTAAATTGCAAGGATGGCAAACAGAGATCCTTTTAGATAGGGACTTCATGAGTGAATTCTGGTTAGAATTTATGGAAAAACATGGAGTAAAGCTATTGAGGTCTACAGCTTTTAATCCTCCATTGATGGCCAAACTAAGGCCTTGAACAAGTCTATTGAAGCATATCTAAGATGTGTTTCTGAGGAAATGCCTAAGAAATGGACTAATTATTTGTCTTTGGTATGCTGATAAAAAGAAAGTGGATAAAGGGTAACAATGTGGAGACCTAGTGTATTTAAAAACCTTACAAGCAGCACTAGTTGGCCGATACCTCTTTTCACAAATTAGCAGCATGGTATCATGGTCCATATAAAGTGTTAGAGAGAATTGGAAATATTGCCTAAAAATAGGAGGTCTGATATGTAGAGAAAAGAGAGAGAAAAAAAAAACTCTTTGTTGTGATTTCGAAGGGATATAAGACCCTAGTTTATGTTGTTAAATAATATATACATGATTGTGACTTCATGTGCTCGTCTTCAACCTATAAAGTGTTAGAGAGAATTGGAAATATTGCCTAAAAATAGGAGGTCTGATATGTAGAGAAAAGAGAGAGAGAAAAAAAAAAAAAAAAAAACTGTTGTTGTGGTTTCGAAGGGATATAAGACCCTAGTTTATGTTGTTAAACAATATATACATGATTGTGATTTCATGTGCTCGTCTTCAACCTAGTATTGAGAGCGAGTGTTTGTGTAGGAAACGTTGACTTTGTCTTTAACAGAGTCTTAAACCTAAAGGATAATGAGAATAGATTCAAGATGAATCAAAGTTACGGTTAAATGGCTCTTAAATCAAAACCACACCCTGTGTCTCAGTTTCTACAATAAAATCCTAGTCCTCTGCATACAAAACCTCTTCCATACACAGGAGGAAGACTTTGAACGGATTTTTTGAAACAGGATTTGACCTCAATTAAACTTGACTAATTACTTTTAGACGAATCCTTCATACACAATTTAACTATAGTAAAACTGAAGTAATAAAAGAAAAACATTGCTCTCAAAACATACAGTCTCGTCTTAACTCTCGCCATAACAGAAGTAAATTAACCAAATATATATTGCTGGAGAAAAATGAATATCTAAGGTACCTCTCATCCCACACGGGTTAAGTCACGCAGATACTGTAAGAAGGTGAAGCCAGGGAACTCCTGAGATTCGTTTCCGTTGTAGTTGAAAAGTCTAGATATCCCACTGCCGACAAGGGCTCGGAAATAGTGCAAAACAGATTTGTCATCGCAATGAATCTTCATTCCCCTTAAGTTTTGGTAACCTGATCCCTTATTATTGAAGGAATTTACGACTCTTGGGGCGCTAATCGAGGCCTTGCGGAAATTCTGTGATCCGTCTTTGCAGTTATTGAAGGACTTTTCGGTTACAAAGAATTTGTCACAGCGGTGGTCTTTCTTTGCCATGGCTGCAAAATAAACACTAGGAAAAACCTAGCTCATAGAGAAGAAAAATGTAGGTTTAAATACATCAATTTCACTCCAATTAACACTGTTCAGAGACAAAAGAATGCGCGGCTGCTACTTTTTCCCCAATTCTCCATAGTACTTAACATGGCCGTACTTGACCTGCGCGGCTACTTATATTATTGTTAGTTTGACACTGTAACTTCTGGTACTTGATTGCAACAAAAGTTAATTCTTGAAAAGTGTTAAGACTCACGTTGTGTAATATATGTATTGAAACATTGAATTATTTATTGCTATTGTTATGTTTTTATGTTAACAAGTAAGAAATATGAATAAGTAATTGAACCACTCATTTAACATATGTTTTGTTGAGTAGAATTATAGTTGAATATATGAAAATCTTGTATGTGTTCTTGCCTTTCATTAATCGGTTAATTAGCTAATTAAATCGTTAAATGTTGACTAGAGTCTAGTCTAGGATGTAGCGGATTTTGATATATTTAAAAACAACGTTATTTGATACCATAGAAGTTATTCGAGTTAAACTTAAAATATAATAAATAGTGTTCAATTGCAAACAAAGTTAATTTTTGAAAAGTGTTGAGACCCACTTCATCTAATATATGTATAGAAATATTGAATTATTTATTGTTATGGTTAGAAAGTTTTGATGTTAATAAATATGAATGAGTAATTAAAGCATTCTCATTCTTATTTAGTTTCAATCCCTATTTTTACTTATTATATTATGGGTTTCGAAGTGTTTTTGTCTAAATATTTATTTTTGTTTTATTAAAATTATATTGTGTATTAAATTGATTCAATTTTGTTTTGTCTATTAGATACCGTTAAAAGTGTTGACTTGGTTAAATATAACGAATATGTGTCTATATAATTTTTTTTTTCATTTTCTTAGGTATTTTTAGTTTTTTTTCTCTCTCTTCTCCCTCTCCTTCTCCAAAGCAACACCATGTGTGGGTCATGGAAGCAACACCAATACTAGCTTTGGTACCACCTCTACTAGCTAGAGCCACTGACCAGAACGTCTGTCACTACCTAAGACCTTACCAGAGTTATCGCGTACCTACCTTCTCTTTCATCCTTCTCTTTCAAAACCCAAATTTGAAACCATTATACCCCATTGAAAACACAATGATGGACCTTGAAGACCTCACCAGAGTTATCGCGTACCTACCTTCTCTTTCATCCTTCTCCTTCAAAACCCAAATCTAAAACCATTATACCCCATTGAAAACATAATGATGGACCTTGAAGCACGAAAATGAAGAGGAGCAGGTCTATGGTTGTAGCGAAAATGGAGCTGGATGGAGGAATTGAGTCAAGCTTTGAAGGCCCTTGAAGCAATGGAGATGAAGTGGTGATGAAGTCTAGAATAGAGATTCATTCTAGGGAAGGAGGCTAGAGGAGTTTAGAGTAAAAACTAGTCTAGCAAGTGACTCTTGAGGTAATAAGGGTGGAGTGATCTCAACACTTAGCATATTACCATTCAAAAGTAACTAAATACAAGAGTAGAATGGCCCCATTTATAGGAATCATGCTCGGCCAAATGAAATGAGAAATGTAGCATGAAATGTAATGAAAATGTAGCTTGGAGGAGAAGCTTGAATTGTAGTTGTGAGATGCAAAGGATGGAGGGATCAAGAGTCATGTGTCCACTCACAGTTCCCATGCCTTGCTCCATGTGAACCATGCACACCAAGCCTTGCACTAGGCTAAACAATGCGCTCCAAAATTAACATAATCATGAAGTGTTCGCTCCAAGCTTGTCCTCCCATACTAGTCTCACACAAGTTATTTAATTGGACTTGAATTAGCCCAATTTGAAGGCTAAACAACAAAAGTACTTTAGCATTTTATTCTACAAAGCATGGCCTAACATTTGGCCCAAAATAAAATCTATTATAATGCTCCAACACACATCCTCTTGTTATTGGGCCTTTGATTGGGCTTGGGCCTTAAGGTGCATGTGGGCCATGGATTGGGCCTTGGGGCGGATTCATCACACAACTGCATGAATAGTGCCAAGACCATGTTAGTCTCCAACCTTAGTCGCAATGCCACTTGCTCACCACTAGTGTTACCCTTGCTTCTATCGCTCGCGGGATTTAGAGAAGAAGATAAAGAGAATTTAGGTGCGGCACAATGTTAGCGAGGCCTTCGATAGGGAGTAGCGTCGCCCTTGGCGGCTCTGGCTGGTGGAAGGGGCATGTTAAACCCTTTTCGTTGTGCTTAGAATTTAGTAAACAACCCAAAAGTTCCCAATGAAGTATAGGAAAATCCTGGTTATCGAATCCAAGTAAATGGTGTGTGTTAAATATAACTTGCGTAATTTAATATTGCTAACAACAACAACAAAAACATGCAAATGGGGGAAAATGAAATAACTTACGAAAAAAGCATAATTAACTCAATTTAAAACAAAACTAAATATATGATGACAACTAAACATGATATGCATGAGTGCAATGCATAATGAATGAGGCTTACATGATCAGATTTGTCATGATAAAATGCTACTACAAAACCAAACAAAATAAAAATCCAGAAATTATATGACAATAGTGATTTTAGACCATGGCAACAGTGAAATTAGGTTCTAGCTTGCATTGGAGCTCCTCGTGCCTCCTTTCATCAAAGCAAAGGATGGATCAACCACTTTTTCATTAAACGGTGCATTTTGGGAGAAGGACTTGGTCAACACTTCAATTGAATAAAATAAGGGTTGCTTTGCAAATAAGAAAGATTAGAGTCAAGGGGTCCAAAACTTAAAATAGCAAAAACAAGGGTTTCTTGGCAAACTGATTTTATTAAAAAAGGAAGTTTAAAAAGAAAAAGATTATATGCAACAAAATACTCTTAAAATCAACCTTTTTGTCACATTTTTCTAAAAACTCTATTTTTCTCAACACTCAACAAAAATTAGTTAATTAAAGATGAAAACATATTAATTTAAAGGAAAAGAAAACTTTTAGAAAGGAAAAATAGTGAAAATTGAAGTGTTAACATGGTGCCACATATGGTCCTAGTACTGCTCCCATGACCCACATGTGATGTTGCTCCAGGATTTGGAGAAGAATAGAGAGAAAAGATAGGGAAAAAATCTAAAAAACAAAACAAAAAGTATAAAAAAGTTAATATATGGACATGTGTTCATTATATATAGCTAACTCAACACTTTCTCAACATCGACATTGTTTATACAAATCTAACGGAAACGATCAAATTGAATCAACTTAATACATGATGGAACTTAACTGAATCAAAGACAAATATTGAGACAAAAACAAATCAAAACTTAAAATATTGAGAGCAAAACGAACGAAAACTCAAAATATTAAGAAAACCTTATTTGTGTTTTAGTCTTTCACTAATCAATCAATTAACTATTTAAATCATTAAATGTTAACTGGAGTCTAGTCCAAGTTATAGCCCATTTTGATATGCATTTAAAAACAACATTATTTGATAAGATAGAAGTTACTCAAATTAAACTTAAAATATAACCATTAATGTTTAATGTGTTATTTTATAAATAAGAAAATATATTATTCCAACAACATTAGCACAGCTTTCCAAGATATCATTTGATCTTGAAATCAATAAAGAATGTGAGTAGCATGAAATCAAAAGTAACAAAAGTTATTTTATGGGTACGGTTACACGATAAATAATTATCCAGCGGATAGGGTATGAAGGATTTATTACTCGTATCATATCCGCCATATTGACATCTATATGTATGACCGTTAGATGAAAAAAGAAAATAAAAAAAGAATAATTTTAAATTAAGAAAATTTAACGGTGTTAACAGTGGCGGATCTTGACCAACATTGTTGGGAGAGCCAAAATAATACGTTCAAAATTTATACATTTAATTATTGTCACTAATATAATAAAAATGAATACATAATTTAGTATAACGATAACTAAAAAAGAAATAAGATTACAAATAAATATATGGAAGACTTGAATTTGTATACCTATTTAAAAAAAAGACTAAAAAATATTTTTTCATAATCTAATAAAAAACTGAGAGACGTAAATACCAAAAGAAAATTCGATGATAATCAAACCACACTTAAGATCCAGTTATAAAAAACATACAGTACAATATTTTTTCTTTTATGTTCATAAAATAAAAATTAATATACAAGCTCATTAAATAAATTAATATACAACTATTAAACTAATATTTCACTATCATGTGATACGAGAGAGAATTACCTTCTTCTTTATTTTTTTTGAGAATGGAAGACAACAACTTATATATGAGAGCAAAAATAGTAGATCTTTTTCTCTTAAGAAACAAAAGAAAATAGGTGAGAATAGGAGATGAGAACAATTTGTGAGAAACTCAAGTCATATAATGAACCACAGTATCCGGTTATAAAAAAACACACAATATGATACTTTTACTTCTATGTTCATAAAATAAAAATTAATATAAAAGAGACTTATTAAATAATTTATTAAACTAATATCTCACTATCAAGTAAGATGAAAGAATTACCTAATTCTTTTCCTCCTCGTGAATGAAAGAGAACAAAGAGAAATAAGAGCAAAAAAAAAGGATATTTTTCTCTTCAAAAACAAAAGAAAAAATTTAAGAATAAGAAATGAAAACAATTTATAAGAAGCTCAAACCATAATGAAAAATAATAATAAAAACATCTTGATAAATCTTTGTATTCTTTATTTATTCTTTATTCTTTATTATGTTTGATTTTATATTTTATTATTTATTAACATTAATTATTATATTTATAAAAGAAATAAAATATTTAATTTAATTATCATTAATTTATAATATATTATCTAATATTTATAATATATTATCTAATATCTATAATATAAAAAAATTCAAAATACCTAAAATTTAAAAAAACAATCAAATTTTTGGGGGGGCCATGGCCCCTCCTGCTACCACAAACATCCGCCACTGTACACGACTCTTCTTTTCTGTTTTTCTTTCTTCTCCTCCCCTGCATTCCCTCATCACCTATTTATACTACTTTAAGCAATGATTAACATTGGTTTTATTTGAACTAAATGATCCCTCACACTGTGCCAGTTACGTTACTAAGTAACTATTCATTCTTGATATTTCACTTTGCGATAGACATGCTTTTAATGCTATTCGTGACTGTAAGAAAGAAATCATTTTAATTAAAATATAATAATAAAAATATATATATTGATTTGTGGATATATATTGATTTGTGCTTACGTAACTATAAGAAAGAAATCATATTAATTATATAAGAAAGAAATCATATTAATTAGAATAGAATAATAATAATAATAATATATATATATACGTTTGAAGATTGCATAGATAGTCAAATATATTACGTACATATATTACGTACATATATATTAGGTACATATATTCTTATTTATAACGTTTATAATATTATGATATTAAATAATATATATATCTATATATATATATAACATTTATAATATTATGATATTAAATAATATATATATATATATATATATTTATAACAATTATAATGTTATGATATTATATATAATATTATGATATTAAATAATATATATATATATATATATTTATTTATTTATTTATGAAAAAAAATTGTTATAACTATTCAATCATTTTTCTTACACTGAAAACATGGTGGCATAAATTTTGAGATGTTACATTTTCTTTCCCAGATACATAAATTTCGTCCTCGAAATTTAGCTTTTTATGTACTAAAATAAATGAGGATAAATTCCTCTTATTTTTTCTTCCAATTCCCATGTGGTGTCTCCCGTAGTTTCATTCCAAATGACTTTTACTAGAGGAATTTGTCTACCTCTGAGTTCCTTGACCTTCTTGTCCAAAATCTGTATAAGCATTGCGTCAAATGTAAGGTTATTCTTTAATTGTACTGTATCAGGTCTTATCACATGAGTTGAGTCAGAAATATATTTTCTTAATTGAGACACATGAAAGACATTATGAAGGTTTGAAAGGAACAGAGGTAAGCAAATTTGATAAGCAACAAGACCTATTTTTCTAAGAATTTGGTAAGGGCCAATAAATCGGGGAGTGAGTTTCTTTGATTTCATCACTCTACCAATTCCAGTGGTTGGTGTTACTTTCAAGAATACATGATCACCTTCTTGAAATTCAAGAGGTCGTCTTTTCTTGTCAGCATAACTTTTTTTGTCTACTCTGAGTTGTTCTCAATTTTTCCCTAATCATTTTGATTTTCTCGGTTGTATGTTGAATCATGTCAGGACCTAACACTGAATTCTCACCGGTCTCAAACCAACACAAAGGCGTTCTACATTTCCTTCCATATAATGCCTCATAGGGTGCCATACCTATGCTAGAATGGAAGTTGTTGTTATAAGTGAACTCAATCAAAGGCAGGCATCGATCCCAACTACCAGAATCTTCTAATACACAAGCTCTTAATAAATCTTCCAAAGATTGGATTGTCCTTTCTGATTGTCCATCAGTTTGGGGATGATATGCTGAGCTAAGATGGAGTTTAGTCCCCAAGGCCTGATGTAAGCTTCCCCAAAACTTAGAAGTAAATCTGGGATCCCTATCAGACACAATACTTGTTGGAACTCCATGTAACCTGACAATTTCTCTTATGTATAATTCAGTCAATTTTTCCAATGAATACCTAATGTTAATGGGTAAGAAATGAGCAGACTTTGTTAACCTATCCACGATAACCCATATGAAATCAAATTTTTGAATGGTTCGTGGGAGGCCAACTACAAAATCCATTGCTATACTATCCTATTTCCATTCAGGTATATCTAAGGATTGTAACATTCCTGCTGGCTTTTGGTGTTCTATTTTAGCTTTTTGACAAACTAGACATTTTGCTACATATTGTGCCACTTCCTTTTTCATTTTGGGCCACCAAAACATTTTCTTGAGATCTTGATACATTTTTGTTGTGCCCGGATGTATGCTTAATTTGCTTTTATGTGCTTCTTCTAGAATCATTTCCTTAATTTCCTCATTATTGGGTACACACATCCTGTCCTTAAATCTTAAAGTTCCGGTTTTATCTATGCCAAAATTCTCCCCACCCCTTTGACCTATCAATTTCTTTTTCTTATTAATTAACTCATCACTTTCTTGTGCCTCATGGATTTGCTTTTGTAAATTGTTAATGATCTGAATGGAGTTTAATTGCATTTTATCATGGCTTAGGGTGACCGACAAATTCATGTCTCTAAATTTTTCTAACAAATTCATTTCATGAATCATTAGTGAAGAGACATGTAAAGATTTTCTGCTTAAAGCATCTGCCACTACATTTGCCTTTCCTGGATGGTAATGTAATTCAAAATCATAGTCTTTTAGAAATTCCATCCATCTCCTTTGTCTCATATTTAATTCCTTTTGGTCAAACAAGTATTTGAGACTCTTATGATCACTAAAAATTTCAAACTTACCACCATAAACATAATGTCCCCATATCTTAAGTGCAAAAACAATGGCAGCTAGTTCTAGATCATGGGTTGGGTAATTTTTCTCATGTGTTCTTAGTTGCCTAGAACTATATGCCACTACCCTTCTATCTTGCATAAGAACACAACCTAATCCCATTTTGGAAGCATCACAAAATATAACAAAGTGTCCAGTAGGATCAGGTAATGCTAAAACAGGAGAGGTGGTTAATCTTTTCTTGAGTTCTTGAAAACTATTTTCACATTTTTCTGTCCACACAAAAGCTTGGCCTTTTTTGGTGAGTTGGGTTAAAGGCGTAGCTATTTTAGAAAATCCCTCAATGAATCTTCTATAATATCCTGCTAAACCGAGAAAACTGCGAATCTCGGTCATTGTTTTTGGTGGTTCCCATTGTAAAATTACTTCTACTTTGGTCGGATCCACTAACACTCCCTTGTTGGAAATCACATGTCCTAAGAATTTTACTTTCTCTAACCAGAATTCACACTTAGACAATTTAGCATACAATTCCTTTTCTCTCAAGATTTGCAAGACAATCCGAAGGTGTTCCTCATGTTCCTCAAGAGTCTTAGAATAAATAAGAATGTTATCTATAAAAACAACCACAAATTGATCTAAAAAGGGATGAAAAATCCTATTCATATAATCCATAAATATTGCAAGAGCATTGGTCACACCAAAAGGCATCACTTGATATTTATACCTAGTTCTGAAAGTAGTTTTTTGTATGTCTTCTACTTTTACTCTAATTTGATGATATCCTGACCTTAAATCTATCTTAGAAAATACAGAGGCTCCTCTCAATTGGTCCATCAAGTCATATATTCTAGGAAGAGGATATTTATTCTCTATGGTGAATTTATTTAATTGACGGTAATCTACGCACAACCTAAAACTTCCATATTTCTTTTTAACTAACAAAATCGGAGCTCCCCAAGGTGACACACTAGGATGAATGAACTGTTTTTCAAGTAACTCTTCTAATTATTTCTTCAATTATGCTAATTCAGAGGGTGACATCCTATATGGTGCCATAGAGATTGGTCCAACTCCAGGCATCAGATCTATGGAAAATTCAATTTCTCTGTTAGGTGGTAAACCAGGAATATCATTGGGAAAGACTTCAGGAAAATTTTGAACAACTGCTATATTTTTCAACTCAACTTCCTCTTTTATTTCCATAGAAGATAATAACAAGTACCTTTGAATTTCATTTCTTAAAGACTCACTTTTTGAATTGGTAGGTGATTTTAGAAGATTCTCAGAGTTTGGAAATATCACTGATTTCTTAGCACAATTCAAAAGGACTTGATTGGAAGATAACCATTCCATACCTAAGATTACATCTAATTGAGATAAAGGTAGAAATATTAAATTTACAAGGAATTTTTTATCCTCAATGAACAGTGGACAGTCTAAACAAACTTTATTGGTAATTACCGAGTCATTTGTGGGAGTTGAAATGACTAAACTAGTTTTTAGAAAGGAGGTCGACATAATAAGATGTTGAACACAATAATTGGAAATGAATGAGTGAGTTGCACCTGAGTCATACAATACATTTAAAGTTTTTCCTTTAATAAAACACATACCTTGAATTAGATCATGGTTTTCAGCAGCTTCAGCTCCTGTCATGGTGTATACTCTTCCTGTTGTGGTAGGTCTTGTCTTGGTTGCACTTGGATTGAAATGTGACTTTTGTTATCCACACTCAGAGAATAGGTGACCAGGTTTCCCACACTTGAAACAGATTGGTCCCTTAAGGTAACAATCTTTAGCATGATGACCTTGTCCGCATTTAAAGCATCTAATATGATCATATACAGGTCTATTAGAATTTCCTGATGAAGATTGGTTGGATTGGGTCCTCCATTGTGGGCGATTGTAAGGTTTTCCCTCATTGCGTTTATTTTTATTTGTTTGGGGTCCAAAATACTTTGGTTTGATATTTTGGTTGTTCTCAAAATCTTCCAAAAATCTACACTTGTGAATAAGCGTAGGAAAATCAGTAATTTCTAGTATTCCTACTGCTTTTCTCAATTCATCTCTAAGTCCATTTTCAAATTTTATACACTTCATCCTTTCCTCTGGGTGATAAAAGAAAGTAGAGTATTTTCCTAACTCTTCAAACTTGGAAGCATATTCCCCTACTGTCATACTTCCTTGCTTCAACTGCATAAATTTTATTTCTTTTGCTCTCCTCACATCATTAGGGAAATATTTTTCTAAAAGCTTTGTTCTAAATATATCCCAGGTAATAACTATTCTTCCTCCTTTAAGTAATCTCCTAGTACCATCCCACCAATATTCAGCTTCTCCTATTAACATAAATACAACACAATTCACCTTTTGGTTGTCAGCACAGTTCATAACTCGAAATATTTTTTCTATCTCCTTAATCCATAACTCAGCTTTTTCTAGATCATATCCTCCAAAAAATGGTGGGGGTTTGTTTCTCCTAAATTCAGCAAAACCTTGTGATTCAGGGTTTCCTTCAGGTCTTTGATTCCTCATTAGAGTAGCAGCCATGTCTCGGATAGCTTGCATTGCTTCAGTTAATTCATTGTTCCTCCTAATGTTTGCCATCTGGAATTGTATGAGTTAGAGAATTTCACAGATCTTGCATGAAACGTCGCTCTGATACCATCTAATGTGACGTTAAAAAAATTAAATTTTCTATTTATTTAATTATTATTATTATTTCTTACAATACACTTATAAAATTTAAAGGCAAAATCATACTTAAAGTATTCTCATATATATATATATATACATGTGTGTGTGTGTGTGTGTATTTACAATACTGTATGCATCCTATATCTACATTGTTTAGTACATTTTATATTTCCTACACTAGAAGAGGAAGAAGTGTTATTTATTTACAGTTTCCCCCTCATATACGGTTTATCAAACAGGTGGAGGGAAGAGGTTATGGATAGGATTCACTTGGACTGTTGGAGGTAAATAAAAGGTAATTCCGATTTGTCCTTCGATGACAATCGACGCGTTTGGAGTAGAGAGAAAAGTAATGGTACAGTTTCTTGTTCCCTGAAATGTTACAAAATTATTTACTGCGTTGGTTTGTCATGCATTTCTCGGGAAAACAGCCATAACGTCAATGAAGAAGGGATCAGGCATGTTGGGAGCAACCATCTATGATAAGGTTATAAAATTTTGTTTTTCACACACAATAAAAAATGGGGAAGTGAGACAAATATCACAAAAAAATACAACATATCATAATAAAATGAAATGAAATGAAAATTCTCCTAAATCCATAAAACTGAATTTTATCATACTTTATAAAGATATTGATTAATTTTGTAGTGACTAGTCAAGATAAATGAGCTCATGGCCAACAAAGTAACTCAAGAACATCTCATCTTGAGTAATACTAACTCGTTTATATCCCCAAGGTCATACCTCCAACTACAATAGTCAAATCTTTATTTATCATAAATTTTATTTGAATATTAAACCATATAATTATATAAATAAATAGATAGAATCAATGAATAGTTAAATAAATATAAATAAATAGAAAGGACCAATACAGAATTGGAGATAAATATAAATAAGTAAATGAGAATAAATATAAATTGAATAAATAGGACCAGTACATAACTGAAGATGAATATAATTAAATAAATAAATAGGAACGAGAACTAAATATAAATTAGAATGAGCTTAGGGACACCTCACTTAAAGGTAAAAATAAAATAAAATTATGAGGAGATAAGAAAAATTAAAAGTCAAAAGATAGAATGATAAATGTCTCGTTCCCTTACCTTAGAGATTGAAAAAAGTCTAAATAAATGCACGATTCAACTCTTATTTCTCCTTGGAGTCTCACTGTTTCGTTTCCCTTTTTCTGATTTGCCTCTCTAACTCTCAGATCTCTCTTTTTTTTTCTCCTTCCTTTGCTTCATATGGCTTTCAGTGAACCAGCTCTATATATATAAAGGCTTGAACATTAAATTCATCTAATCTTTGCAGAGATTTGCAATACAAGAATGGAATATCATTAATTGAAACTCTATCTCTTCCTGAACAATGTACTTGCACCATTTATTCCAAGATAAACTTGTATTATACTTGTAAACGTAATTCCATTATAATGTTTATCTGATATTATATATATATATATATATATATATATAAATGATTGTACGTGATATTTAAATATATGTACGTAATATTTATATATATATATATATATATATATATATATATATATTTATATTTATATTTATGACTGCAAAATTATCATAACTATTTAACTTTTTTTTTTGCATACTGAAAATATTGTGGTATAAATTTTGAGATGTTACACTTTTTCCTCCTCTCTTATAATTGTTTGTCTTGTTCTATATCCACGAAATCCACTCACATCTCTAAGATCTCTTATTACAACCTTTGTACGGTTATATTCAAATGATGTATTATCAATTAGGGGTGAGCAAAATTTTTTAACCGTTTGAACCCGTAAAACTTGAAAAGAAAAAAACGAATTCGAATAGCTATTTTCATATTCGAATTAAATGGATAAACTTATATGGATAAATGTGATTATAAATGGTCGGGTACGAATACCAGATTATTTTTTCATGGATATCTGACCTGACCTGACTCGAAATCAGTACTTACACAATTAAAATTTTTCAAAAATCCTAATTTGCATCGTCCCACTCTTTGTTCTCTTTCTCTTTGCCCTTTTTTGACTCAACAACACCCATAGCCTCCATGCACCCCTTATTTGTCTCGCTTCTTGAAGCGATGGATTTGAGTATTCAAAGGCTTACGAGAGGAGAGTGAGAAATGCCTTTGAGAAGCTTAGAAATTGGAGTCTTGTTAACAAGAGGTGTTGGAGTTGGGATCCTTTCTATGCCTCGAGAAGCATTCATGGTACACCAGGCTTGGATGAGTCTTCCAAGAGTGTGGTTAGGTTTGAGATCGATGTAATCCAACAAGGCTTGTTTGCTGACGGGGCATGTGGTATTTTTCTAGGAAAACAACCACGTTTCGATGCTTTCATGGTCGTAGGTGACAAATCTGCTCTAATCTATGTCGTAGGTGACAAATTTGTTTCAATCTGTGTCGTAGGTGGCGGTGCAATAGCGGTTTGTGCGATGACATGGTGATGGAGAGAAGCGAAAATGGTAGAGAAGATGGAGGAAGCCATGGCTATAAGTTGTGAAAGTTCTGATCTTCCTCCCTCATATTTCTCATTACAAATAACCCACATCCATTCACATTTTTCTGGATCTAAAATAACACGAACCCGCCTTACTCGATATCATAAACAATTAGATATGAATTTCAAATATTAAATTTGGATTGGGGTGGATTGGTCTTGTTGGACCCGAATCCGACCTAACACGACTGTTGCTCAACTCTATCATCAATTGCAATGAATCAAATAATTTTTATGTCTCAAATTTGAATATTTATACTCTTTTTTAATATTTTTATATATTGTTTATTTTTTTCATATGAAAATGTTTGACTCTCAATTTTAAGGATTCAGTCACATCAACCTTTTCATTAGGCAATATTAAAATCTTTTTTTTTTATTCTCTTTGGTCCTTAATTTTTGTTTCATTTAAAGAACTTTTGTTTTTCTAAATCAATTTTCACTATCTCTAAAGAGTTCAACTAGCTTGACATTTGAAAAGTTTTCTTAGACCTCCAAAGTATTTTTCATCTTATAACACCTTTAATTATACAATTATTTTTCTTTGTGTAATTTTACTTAATGGTATATCAAATTATTTCTAAGGCACATTTAATCATTTTTACTTATTTTTAATTTTTTTATTTGTTGTTTATTTTATTATGTAGAGTAGAATTTTAATTGTTTTTAATATATTTATTTTTATTTTCTAACTCATTATCATAACTGTAATTTTTTCATTGTAATTATATAAAGACATTTCATTTATTGTAATATAATAATTTATTATCATTGTCATAAATATTATTTATCACCATGTAAAACAAATTGAAGTTTAAAAGATGAATACATCTATGCTAAATTTCAACTATTATCAGTACTAAGAGACAATGGATGTATGTAAAAAATTTATGTTTTGAAGCACTAATGCTTCAAATAAAAAAAAAATGTAAGTAATAGCAATAACAAATATAACTGTTCATCAATTTTGATTAACATTTATTTATCAATCATGCTCAAGGTTATAAGATAATTCTACTAGAAATTTGAAACATACAAATGATTGCCTACATTATGGTCTATGTTAATAAACATATTTTGAAGACAAATACAAATAAACGAAACATGTTATATATATATATATATATATATATATATATATATATATATATATATATATATATATTGCAATGTACAATCTTCTACGCATAATAACATGAAATAATATATACCAAGGTCTAACATTTTTGTTGAGCAACTAATTTTATAGAATTACATACAAAAATATATGACACATAGGACACAATCAAGCTTACAACAATCATATTCAATATGGCTATGTTCAATAGCTTACTAAATACTTGATTCATATTTATTTAATTGATTTTTTTTAATTGAATCAAATATATTTTTCATTCAAACACCTAAGTTGTCTTCAAAACAATATAATTAATGCTTTTATGGTTTGATTGATTAAAATAAAATTGGAGTTTTCCACAAGTTTAATTTAATTTATTTAAAAAAAAAAACAATGCTTTATTGTTTCAAACACATAGTGTTTAATTGAGTATGACTTGGATTAATCAATCAGGTCATTCAATATTTATATTCTAAAAATAAGATCAATTTAACAAAAGTAATACGGTTTTAACCGTGTATAACTTGGATTAAAAGATGAGTTCAATTAATATTTATATTTTAAAAATAAGATTATTTTAACTTGTTAATTTGTCATCTAATAATTTTAGTAAAACCTCTTTCATTTTCAAATTAATTAAATCTTTTAATAAGCTCATGTATCAGGCAATGGAACTCACTTGTAAAAGGGAGTGTTTGTTTCACAAAATCATGTTTTTAAGAATCATATTTCTAAAAGTATTATTATTAATTTTTTGCATTATATTTAAAGTATTTGGTTATATTTTCTATTCCTGGAAATAGTTTTTAAATTCAAATTAATTTAAATAAAAAATTTATACGAGTATATATTCTCTTAGGAATAGCACTTTCATATCTTCATCATGGGAATTATAGTAATAAATAACCTACAACTTGTGAATACGATTTCTTGAGAATAAAAAAAAAATGCAAAATTTATTTTTGATAATTTTCTATCATATGAGAATAAAAATGTCCTATGTTTGAAAGAAAAAAAAATTACTTAAAACAAAAAATTTCTAGGGTTAGTGTAGATGTGGTCAGCTTAAGCATAGAGTCTTCACCTTAAAGTTTTTATAGAGTTAATGTTAATGAAAACTTTAAACATAGGTTGATTCTTTAAACCACCAAATCATGAGGCTTAAGCCATTAATTTTTGTTAAACGACATTATGAGCTTTGAAGAATGGTTGAATTGAAATACAATCCAACACTCATAAGTCCAATGTTGAATATTCAACTAAGGAGAAAAGATGGACTAAAAACAATGCAATCAATTGTGTAGTAGTTTTAAATACATCACTTTTCTTTCTTAAGAATGACTTTTAGGAGAATACAATATTAATCACAATTATAATTTAAAATTAGTTGATTTGTAAAAGTTTTTTTTTAAATACTTAATCATTCCAAATTTTTTATTTTTAATATATATATTATGTCATAATTAATGTTCTTCATAATAAAATCTTCATAAATACCAATATAAGTTGTTTGTTTTACATTTTTTGTTAAATAACATAAGTGTAAGATAAATAGATTAGTATAAATTACAATTTAGAGACAATCAATACTTGTAAATTATTTTAGGAGAATTTTTAAGCAATCACTTAAACTTAAAGGTTTAAACCAAGAAAGAACTAAAGTAATAACTCATTCTTTTAAGAAAAGATGGGTAACAAACAAACATTAAACATGAAATTTCACGAACGACAACCTTATTGAAAAAATGTAATAAAAACAAAAATGTTGAACCTATAAAAATCAAGATGAGAAATAAAAGACACAAATTATTTTGGAAGTCTTAAAGTAAAAATTTATTGAGAAATACTTTTCAAAAGATCTTTGGAGGAGGAATGAAGTTGAGTAAATCTTCGTCAAGAAATTATGTTTGTATGCAATAGAATTTATGTGGATGACACTAAGTCAATAAAACGTAATAGAGACGAAGTCTCAAAAAAGTATTAATTAAGTTGAAATTTTATATCAAACAATTTTACGAAGGTCGTAAAAGATAATACCTCAAATATATATATGCAATTTTAGTTTGATATAAAAAATGTGTTTCCAAACATCTGTCAATTTTGATACTTTTTTTTTAAAAAGAAAAAACCCTATCTATTTGAGTAATTTTAACTTTTTTTGGAAAGGAATGTGAAAGTAGGTTCTAAATTCTTTAAATATTATTATTTTTTTGTCTAATTTACATTCACATTTACATGTACGTTTTAAAAGATAGAAATGCTTATTACATGAGAAAGATTTAAGAAAAAACATATAAAAATGCAATAAATAGATAAATAAAATAAAAACAGAGCGTGTGCATGGTGCGAGTACAGTGCGAAATGAAGGCGCAAAACATTGAATCGGAAATCAATGCGCAATCTTTTCTCATATTCCGATTCCTAAAATATTCATCTTATCTTCAGATCTAAAAATCGGTTTTCTTTGAACTAGTCTATTTTTTTTTTCTTTTAAGATCTTTTTTAAAAATATTGAAATGATTTTTTTATTAAAAATAAAAATTTTAAACATATAAAAGAGAAGTTTCATAAACTAATTTATATAAATCTATTTAATTTATGAAAAAATAATTATATATATATATATATATATATATATATATATATATATATATTTTTTT
>Ga0209589_1002040_pt1 | contig 34486 bp, 32 predicted proteins | sample CowpeawhiteBW_FD_187525 | JGI IMG/M metagenome (GOLD analysis project Ga0209589, IMG submission 187525) | Root nodule microbial communities of legume samples collected from California USA - Cow pea white BW (SPAdes) (version 2) | ecosystem: Host-associated > Plants > Roots > Nodule | place: USA...
ATGTGAAGGTTCCTTTCACAAAGCTCAAGAGAAGAAGATGATGGATTGATTCAAAACAAAAAGGAAATGGAAAGCACATAAACCATAGAAAACCAAGAACAATTAAAGGAAGAAGAAAACATAAAAGGAAAAGGAAAGAAAGGGTAAAAATGTTAGAAGCACGCCATTACAAGGCTAGGCTAGAAGCCATGGCAACCTTGAAGATGAGTGGATGTGTGCCGCCACTTGCTATGGAAGATAAGGCTTAAAAGTATTCACTCCCAAGGGAGGAAACTCTCACAAATGGTTGAGACACAAGATTGTTTTTACTTCAAAATGTTCAACCCTTTTATATGTCTAGGAGCACCCCTTATATAGAAGAGTTTAGGGGCCTTTAAGCAAATAAAAGATACCTAAGGATGTCTCTACAAAAACCTAACCCTAGCTTCTAAAAACTAGGTCAAATAAGGTTACAAAAAGGAGAGACAAAAGAGCCAACTATGGTGTGTGCAAGGCTAATTTCGTTCTAGCACAAAAGGACACAAAGAATGTGTCTCTTATGTCTCCAAAAAGTAGCCAAAGTGTGCTAAAAACAAAGGAGACGAAAGGTACATAGGTACACTTGCTTCATGCCTTTTACTTTATGCTTTGCTTTACTCTCTCCTCCACATCATTTCTGCTCCCCAATCACCATGTGCCACCTAGCATTGCTTTCTTACTCCTAATTAACCTACAAAGCAAATAAACATAGATTAGCCTGTTGGCTTAAGTCAAGTCAACTACAGTCAACAAGTCGAACATAGTCAAAGGTCAACAAGTCAAGTAAAGTTGATTCAACTAAGTCAACTTTGGGAATCAAAAATACTAAACACAAATGAAAGGGATGAAGGATTAGTGAACTTCCTTTCTAAACATGCTTAGTCTTCTTAAGTATGTGCCTCCATCCTTGGTTGGGGTCAATCCTTCATTAGCCGAGGCCGATAAATTGCTAAACGCGGGGTTTATCGAAGAAGCCCATTACACTACTTGGCTCTCTAACGTGGTTCTGGTCAAGAAAGCCAATGGCAAGTGGCGCATGTGTGTTGATTACACGGATCTTAACAAAGCCTGTCCTAGGGATGCCTACCCCTTACCCAATATTGATCGATTTGTCGACGGCACAGCCGGTAACAAGGTCCTCAATTTTCTTAATGCATACTCCGGTTATAACCAAATTCCCATGGCCACATCCGACATGAACAAAACCGCCTTCATCATAGACAACGACAACTACTTCTACAAGGTCATGCCATTTGGTTTAAAAAACGCAGGAGCAACCTACCAACGACTGATGGACAAAGTCTTCAGCCATTTAATGGGCAAATGTGTCGAAGTATACGTTGACGACATGGTTGTCAAATCCCCAAGCCATCACCATCACGCTTAGGACCTATCAGCAGTCTTCTCCGCGTTAAGACAGTACAACCTCTGCCTCAACCTCGACAAATGCATTTTCGGCATCGACTGTGGTAAATTCCTTGGATTCATGCTGACCCAGCGCGGCATAGAGGCTAACACTGAAAAGTGCAACACGATTATTAAAATGCGAAGCCCCGCTAGTTTCAAAGAAGTACAAAGCCTCATAGGCCGCCTCACTGCCATCTCCCGCTTCCTTCCCAAACTAGCCGAACAAACCTAACCCATCATTCAGCTGCTCAAAAAATTTGCCAAGTTCACGTGGAATGATAATTGTGAACAAGTATTTCAAAAGCTCAAAACCACCCTCACCTCACCACCTATCCTCCATAAACCGGATACTCATCAACCCTTATTGGTCTACATCACCGCCACATATCACACCGTAAGCGCCGCGCTGGTTAAAGATGTCGGCGGCACCCAACATCCTGTTTACTTCATCAGCAGAATCATGCAAGATCCCGAAACTAGGTACCAGATGGTGGAAAAATTAGCCCTATCCCTGGTACAAGCAGCCCGACGCCTACGCCCACATTTCCAAAATCATAATATTATTGTCAAAACTGATTACCCGATCCAAAAGATATTGCCGAAACCAGACCTTGCGGGGCAGATGTCGTTTGGGGCCGTTGGGTTATCTGAATTCAACATCCTCTAAGAACCTCACAGCCCCATCAAAGCTCAATGCCTTGTAGACTTTTTCAACGATCTCCAACGAACTTCTGAAGAGGACCAATGGACACTTTATGTTGATCGTTCGTCAAACCGAAATGGGGCATGTGTCGACATCGTACTAGAAGGCCCCAGTGATATCCTCATCGAAAAATCCCTCCATTTTGCCTTCAAGACGTCTAACAACCAAGCCGAGTACGAAGCCATCCTCGGCGGCTTATCCTTGGCCCGCGAGGTTGGTGTCAAGTCATTGACATGCAAAACCGATTCCAAGCTCACCGTAGGCCATTTAAATGACAAATTCCATATCAAGGACCCTACCTTCCTACAATACTATCACCTAGTCCGGAAAGTCGTCCAATCTGCCTTCAAACAAGTCTGCATCCAACACATCCCCAGATCCGAAAACGTCAAAGCCGACATATTGTCCAAACTAGCCAGTACCAAGTTAAAAAGCCGCCACCGATCACTATTGTAGCAAATGCTATCCGCTCCCTCCATCACAAATACTTGCCATACCCTAACCCAACACCAAGCCGACAATTAGACAACTCCTTACATCCAATACCTCCAAACTGGCAACCCCCCACCTGACCCTGACAAGACTTGGATAACTAAAGCCGCCAGGTACACAATGGTAGGCGATGACTTGTACAAACGCGGATACGGCCAACCACTTCTCAAATGTGTCACTGTAGAACAAGCTTTGTACATCATTAAAGAATTACATGAAGGCATATGTGACTATCACTCCGGCGCACGCACCATGACTACCAGAATCCTTCGCGCCGGTTACTTCTGGCATACTTAGTTCCCCACCCTTATCACAAGTAAGCGGCCTGGGTCGAACACCCTTAACTTGATGTTAAGTCATTTTTAGTTCCCCACCCTTATCACAAGTCAGCAGCCTGGGTCGAACACCCTTAACTTGATGTTAATTAGTTTTTAGTTCCCCACCATTATCACAAGTAAGCGACCTGGTTCGAACATACTTAACTTGATGTTAATTCGTTTTTAGTTCCCCACCCTTATCACAAGTAAGCGGCCTGGGTCGAACACCCTTAACTTGATGTTAATTTGTTTTTAGTTCCCCACCCTTACCACAAGTAAGCGGCCTGGGTCGAACACCCTTAATGTAAAATCACATTTGCAATCCAAAGCACTTCTTTATCGAATTAAACACTCTAAAGCAAACACTAAATACATCAAACTGCCACTCACGATTATATCATACCACAATCACGCCGCTATAACACAAGTTATCGGTATCAAACAAACAACATAGCATACACAAAACATTCATCACATTAGCACAAAAGTAATTTGTGTACAGTTTATTACAATCTTAGAATCAACATCAAATTGGAAGTATTAAAATAACGGTTCTAAGTCGCCTCTTGGTCAGCATCCTTCGCAGTTGCGCCATCAACGTTCGCACCTGTCTCCTCCGCCCCCTTCCCTGCATCCCCCTCGGGACTAGATTTCGCCTCATCCACAAGCACACCATCAACCACATCCTTATTTACATCAAACCTCGCATCATTTACATCAACATCCGTATAGAAGAAGGCCGCTTGCCGCAAACCCTTCTGAAAGTCGTTTATATGCTCCTGGATAATACATCTCTTTAAATCTTCCATCTTCACTTCCAACCCATCATGTTTCTCTTTCATCTCATCATAGTCGGCCTCCAAGTCTACAATCTGGCCCTTCAAGTTTTCCTCTGAGTCTAGGCAGCGCACTCTCCAAGTAGCTAGCCTTTTCCTTTCTTCTTCCCATTCCTCTTTCTCCTTCTTCCAAACTTCTTTTTCCTCTGCATGTGTAACATCCCTAAGGAATATTACTTAAAATAATTCATAAAAGAAATAAATTATATCAAAAGACGCATTAATAATAATCCCAACACGGGAAAATTTAAATTTATTAAAAAGCGCGCGCCAAAACTCATAACATAACATTAAATTGCTACAAGTTTCCAAAATTTATGTTCGTAATAAAACATAGTAATTACACAAGAGAAAATCCCTAGTTCTAATCCCCATAGCTAGCCCTCACTCCGTCGACTGGTCATCCTCAGCTCCACCTGTTTCAACATCTGCTTCCGTGTAACGAATCACACGATCATCGCCATACACAAACAGAAAGGGTGAGCTGAGAAAATAAAATAATAGATATTCAATATGCAAAATAAAGCATACACCCATCTTATTTATTATACATAGTTCTTGGCCAAGACCTTAACCCCCAAGGCTTTATAGCCTTCAATCACACAACTGGTTAGACTTGGACTCGGAAATATGATGCTCACACGAACCTGCCCGCTCGTGGTCCTACCTCTACGAACCTCCCCGCTCGTAGTCCTGCTCTACAAACCTCCCCACTCGTAGTCCTGCTCTACGGACCTGCCCGCCTGTAGTCCAACACATGTGATCCACCAGCCTCGTACCTCCCCGCACGTGGCATCTCTCAGACGTGAGCACGGAACATACGAACCTACCTCGCTCGTATCCCCACGTGAGAGTAACTGGATATGAACCTCCCCGCTCATACCATCACATGTTAACTACCATCCATGAACCTACCCGCTCATGGCACAGCATCTCCCGATCCAAGTATCACATTAAAACTTAAACACAAAACACACAAGTCATACTCTGTTGGATTTTCGCCCAGCGCTACACCAAGTGCCGCCAGGCTAAACTGACACAGACCGCTTGGCGGTCCCTTTCCACCGCCAGGCGCCAACGCTGCCACAGACCCACTGTTTCCCGGTCATCGCCTGGCGGATCTAGCCTTGCCGCCAGGCGCCTTTTAATGTAGGGTTCACTCACGCTGCGTCTGTCGCCTGGCAGTTATCAGCAAGCCGCCAGGCGCCATATTAGAGGCATTCTGCAGCTGATTTTTGGCACTCAATTTTGTTGGTTCTACAGTCCAAGGGGCAATTCACCTTTAGGTCTTAATACTCAATTCTGATTTATTGCCAATTCCCAATCTATTTTGATTTTGCTATAGCCCATCCTTATCATTCACACATTTCAACTAGAGATTTATTTATTCTTAAGTCATGCCATCATGTCTTAATTCACCAATAACAGATCTCATTCTCCTATCTCCCTTTTTCACAATAATGCTCATCCATAAACCCCATATACTCAATAAACAGTTCATGTATCCTTTCATCCTTCACTCTATCTTTCCACTCTTCTTGCCCATCTCACGCGAATTCTTAGTTCCAACTTACCTACCATTCTTCTCAACTAACTCCTCTTCACTATCATTGACCTACAATATCCACTAATAATTTAGCGTCTTGTTCAGTTTCTATTAAGCATCAAAATATTCCAGTTGCATTTCCTCTCACTCATTACACTACATATAAGCTTAATCCACTTTCTATCCCTTTACCTTGCCTCCTTTCAAGCTACCTCTCCTTCCCAACTCCTCACTCGTAATTTTCTCCCTTCCACTACACCAACCTTTTCAATCCCCAAGGCTTCCTCTCTCTCTCGCAGAAATCCCCAATACAACACTCAATCAGGGCTGCCACACATCATCGCCTAGCGGACAACACAGCCCCGCCAGGCAGCATACCAGCATCAGGCCACCTGCATACGTTTCTACACTCCCCACGAACCTATCACACTTTTCGTCTTTTCCGATAACCACCACACATACGTTTACATCCTTTTCAACACCCAATCTTAACAATATTATATTTTTCACATTCCTTAATTCAAGTTACTTCCTAATCAACCCGGCAATCCCATATACAAAATTCCAATATGATCACCAACATCCCAAACAAGAAATCCAGGACAATAAACCATCACACAATTATATTCAATCATTTGGGACTCAGCAGTTTGTTATATTCACCTAATTTAACATCAAAACCATCAAACAGAACGCAACCAAAGTCGCGCTGCTGGGCAGGAACTCATCGCCGCTAGGCGACTCAAACCAAAACAAGAACACACGCCCACCTCTGATGAGCCGCCTGGCGGTAGGGATCAAACCTCGAGGCGGGTTTTGGAAAAAACCTAGAAACCTAATCAAACAGTGTAGAAAAACAGGTGGAAGGCATGCAATTTCAATCACCAAAGCACAATATAGTGTATATGTATCTAAGATATCGAAAACAACTCCCCTTACCTATAAATTGCTTCAAATTTCGAATTAGTGTGAGTGTGCTCCAATCAAAAGCTCCTTTGTCCTTGCTCACCCTCCCACGCTAGTTTCTTCTCCTCACTTTCCTTCTGCTATCAGTCCCAATTCACCAGAACCTTCTACCCAAGTCCCCCACGTACTACAACACTTCTCCTTTCACTAATTCATTCTCTCTCTATTCACTCATTCACTTTCCAAAACGAAAATTACCTTAAATGGGGTTTAATAACTATTCAGTGGATTATTAATCTGCTTTTTCAGCCCCTTAGACAACTAGGTTAAGCTATCCTTTTCAAATTGCATGCAAAAATAAAAGTGACCTAAAAAGGAAGTTTAATTTGATTCTTATCAAGACTTGAACCCGCAACCCATCAATGACCACATCATGCATTCAAGTATATAGCATAAAAATTCATAATTTAACTAACACAAAATTGGCATACATAGGACTCGAACCCAAGTCCGCCCACACAAACCAAGTACTCTCAACCACATGAGCTAGTACTTTTCCACGTCATAGTTCCTCACATTAATTGCTTTAAATGTTCCTATTACCCGTCCTAATTAAATAATTAATTAAATAACTATTAAATTTTCCCGGGTCTTACAGCATGCTTGTCCACCTTTTCATGTAATTCTTCAACCTTCGTCCGACTCCCCTCCTTCAGCTCTCTCTAATATAAAGATCCAACACGCCGGCTCAGTATCAGTGTTTTGCTGCTAAATTCAACCATAGCCTTCACCAAAGCGTTCAGCTCCATATTATCGATCAAATTGATCAGCAATTCTGGCATATTGATCTCGATATCCTTTCGCATAGTTGTCTCTAGAAGCTCAATCAATCCAGCCTCTGGTCCCTTCCCTCTGCTTGATGATCCCGGCCCCATCAAGGCGACCCACACCTTCTTCACGTCCTTTCCTTTGCCGGTCCTAGCCCGCAACTCCACCTTCCTCTTAGTCCCACCATGCACATGCACGTCTACTAATGATTCTTGCAGGTTGGGAACCTTAGTGCTCCCAGCAGCTCTAGCCTTTGCCGCCTTCTCCTTCCGCAACGCTTGGAAAAGTGTCAAGTTCTTCTTTTCCATCTATGCCATATGTCCTACAACCCACAGCATACAACCATCAGAATGCTCAAACATAAAATAACACTAAAAATTACATAAAGATACCTTCAATATCTATAATCGGGTGAACCGAATTATAAACCCTAACTAAGCCCTTAGTGGGCATCTTATCGCTAAAGAGCACCATTGTATCCACTACCTCCTTGTCGGCCACCGACAAATCCTCCATCGAAATGACCTTATATCTCTAAGGGTTGTCGGTCCAGAAAAACGGGAACTTAGTATTGCCATCAGAAGTATAAAAATGTGAACAACCAACTTGCTTTATCACCACCTTGAAGAACTCATCTTTAAAGTGTTTAAAAGATTGGGTAAAGGCATCCAGTCTGTTAAAACCAGGTCGGCTTATGAGCGACAACCACGTCGTCAGACTTCTCGGCCTCGTAACAAAAAAATAAAGGAACGACCGCGGAGACGGTTGCAAATACAACGCCATACACAGCAACTGGAACGCGTGCAAGTATGCCCAGCTGCTCGGATGCAGCTGGGTGGGAGCAACATTCAACAACCGTAACACTCCCATAGTGAATTCATCAAACGACAGCCGGATGTGTAGTTATGAGAAGTGACAGATGTACATATAAAAGAGCTTCTCGACTGCTCCTTCTCGGCCATGGCAGACACATTCCATAGCAGTTACCCTCTCTGGCACCACTATGTCCCTACTAGCACCTTTCTCAAATATTGGCGTACAGTTCAGCCACGACTTCAGTAATCGCGACCACCGAAATAACGACTGCTATGTTCGCACGTCTACCGCTACCCACTCGTACCCAGTCTTCGTCGGCCAGCTGCTTTCCGCCAACTCCTCAGGTGGATCTTCCCTAACTTCAACTACCCTCTCCATGGGGATCCTCCCTACGTTTCTTGATTCCTCCCTATCACTATTATCCGCCTGACTACTCCCGCTCCCCCAGACCTCTCACTACTCGAACTCGACAAGGAAACCCTATCACTACTACTAGACACACCTGATTCTTTTTAGGATGACAGAGGAGATAAGGAAGATATCGGACAGCTCTAACGCATACGAAGTGACTGATCTCAGATTTTTTGCAAATGAAGCAATATGGGCACACTGCCAACAACATCTTCATTTATAGACATAAATCCCAAATGTCACAACTCCTTCCCACCAAAAGTCACAACCCATCCCAATCATCACAAGGCACACCAAAACTCATGAAGCATAAAAAATGACGGTGCGAAACCCCATTGGATTAGACTTCTGAGACCCCTTCACTTGCCACAAACCCCTTCACCTGCACAAACCCTTTCACCTGCCACAAACCTCTTTACACTTTTAGCCTTAACACTATTCATCACACTTAAGGGTTGGGGGACTGGTGTATCACACCTAGCCGACCTCGCTAACACGTCAGCATTTATCATCCTTCATCGCCATATATACATCGGCAAAGGTTGGGAGACTGGTGTACCACACCTAGCCGGTCTAACCAAATAATAATAATAAACAATCATCATATATACGCTGAGCAAATAAAGTAACTGGCCTAAGCCGACAGAAGAATAATAGCGACCTAAGCCGCTAAAAGAGTAGTCGGTCTAGACCGGCTACTCTGGAAAGCTTAACGAAATCAAAGCATTTTTGTAAGACTCACAAGGCCCACAAACAATCAAACTGAAGGACCTGGGCTAGGGCCCAGGCCCACCTACAACCCAAAGAGAGGCCAAGCCCATGACGTGGCCAAACATAATTAATAATCTATAAATATGTATGAACCCCACGAATTAAAGGTACGCATTCATTACTTCCCTAATCACCAGATTTGACTTTCTTAGAGATTTTGCTGACTTGAGCTTCAGAGTCCCTTTTGCAAGTAACCCCTCTCGGGTCCAAACCGATCACACCGAGATACCCATGAGCGACATGTATCAACCGGGAGGAAGCCTACTGAGGAGATGGCGGACCAGAGTAAGGTAATACTTGTGTCTAACATATCTTGTTTGTTCTCTGTAGGAACAATTTAAATTGTATGTAGTAAAAAGTAGGAAAAAAATATTGAAAAATTGATACCTAGAGATTGAATTTTTATAATTTCATAAACTAATCCCATCTATGTATCTGCCAACCTTTTTGTTGTGAAATTTTGAGCAATTTTTATTCATAAAATATCAAGTATTTAATTTATAAATAGTTAAAAATAGTAAAAAGAATTAAAAAAGTGTTACCATGAGATGAAATTTGTCAAATTTGAGAACACAAATCCTATCCTAGTATTGGCCAACTTGTTTCTTCTGAAATTTTTTGCAATTTTTATATACAAAATATCAATTATTTATATTGTAAATACTAAAAAGTAGTAAAAATATTAAAAAGTGTCACAAAAAGAAGAAATTTTTCAAATTTCATAACACCAGTAATCTCCTTTATGTATGTGCGAACGAGTTTCTTGTGAAATTTTGAGTAATTTTTATGAAGAAAATATGAACTATTTAAATTGTATGTAGTAAAAAGTAGGAAAAAAATTTCAAAAATTGATACCTAGAGATTGAATTTTTATAATTTCATAAACTAATGCCATCTGTGTATCTGCCAACCTGTTTGCTGTGAAATTTTGAGCAATTTTTATACATAAAATATCAATTATTTAATATATAAATAGTTAAAAATAGTAAAAAGAATTAAAAAAGTGTTACTAGGAGATGGAATTTGTCAAATTTAAAAACACAAATCCTATCCTAATATTGGCAAACTTGTTTCTTGTGAAATTTTTTACAATTTTGATATATAAAATACCAATTATTTAAATTGTAAATAGTAAAAATTAGTAAAAAAAAATAAAAAAAAAGTCGCAAAAAGAATAAAATTTTCAAATTTCATAACACCAATAATCCCCTCTGAGTATTGGCCAAGGAGTTTCTTGTGAAATTTTGAGCAATTTTTATGTAGAAAATATCAATTATTTAAATTTTAAGTAGTAAAATGTAGGAAAAAAATTGAAAAATTGAATTTTTATAATTTCAGAAACTAATCCCATTTGAGTATCTATGATCCTGTTTGTTATGAAATTTTAGGCAATTTTTATACATAAAATATCAATTATTTAAATTGTAATTAGTTAAAAATAGTAAAAAGAATTAAAAAAGTTTCACCAGGAGGTGGAATTTGTCAAATTTAAGAACACAAATCATATCCTTATAAGACCCATTTATTTCTGCCCTAAAAGTTTAAGGGCCTAGCCCCATCTGTTGGGCCTAAAGGCCAACCCATAGGGTGCCCCAAAACCCCACTTCCAACTCTAACCCCTCATTTTGTTGTTTTTCTAGAAAAAATGTTCCCCCTCCTCCCTGTTAGAACTGCAGCCGAGAGCTCTGCTAGTGTTTGGCTCTCGTTCCTTATTGAGCTAGATGAACTCCATTCTATTCCACGTAAGTGGGTTCTCGACTCATGCTTTCTTTTCTCCCGCTTCTTCTTCGCGGTTCCAACTACACTTCTCGTAGTAACCACATTTTTGGTTCTGATGTTAATTTTTTCAGCTCGTAACTTTGTTCCAAGAGTTGTGGTAACCCTCTGTTGAGTGCCTGTTCTTTCCACTAGCATCATTCCAGGTAAGGGAAGCTAGAACTTAAAGATTTTCGAACTGTTTGCTTGGTTTTCAATTAAGTATGAGTGTAAAATGTATTGGAAAGGTATTGTGTGCTTTGGGACTGATTAACATGTTGAATGGGACTGTATTCGCTGGTATGCATGTGTGAACATTGGAGGAACTCTGGTTTTTTTGCCCAAATGAGTGGGTCTCGCCTGTGTGAGAGTATCAGAAACTCTCTCAGGTGCTTGCGCGAGCTGTCGCTCAGGCGACGAGCTCTAGTTTTAAGCGAGAAGCCATCTCGCTCAGGCGAGGAGGTCTCGTCTAAGCGAGAAAACGTGAAAGCACCACTATTCCATTGTTCGAGTTCTCGCCTAGGTGAAAGGAGCTCACCTAAGCGAGAGAACTTCTCTCGCTTGAGCGAGTATAACATCCCGTCAAGATATTACGAATTTAAAACATTAAAATAAAGAAAATAATAAATGTGCGTCATTTATTATAACCTCATTTCCCAAAAACGCGAGAAATTTAAAACTTATTACATCTTTAACAATATCAAAAATTCAAAACGGTTCATAAATCAGAGTCTAATAATATAAGAGATTACATTTGATTTAAAATCATAAAATATAAATCCAATGTGAAATATTCCCAGTCTAGCTTCGCTCTGGTTCTATGTCTCACCAGTCCCACCTACAACATCATCTGCTCACGTGTACTGAGTACACGATCATCGCCAACCACAAGCAAATAAGGTGAGCTAATAGAATAAACACAATATATATATATAAAGCACCATTTATATATAACACTGAATTCACATCAAGGAAATTTCCTTTCTTTAGTTGCATACCACATGGCCACAACCATATGAATCGTGTTCTACGTCTTCTAATGATTACCTCAAGGTGTCTTGCTGTCATACATATCGGCCACAACCGATAGAGCACAGGTGAGAAACCATTGCTACGGATCATACACCATAACTCCAGGTGGAGTTCCCAAATACGAACATAGTTCGTAATGTCCCAAAACTACCAACCTTGTCAGTTAATTACTGAGGAGGGTAATCTATCTGGACCTATCCGTACTGGCCACAACCAACACACTCACACCGGCAACACTGTTCCTCGTGTTTATCCACCATCCCGAGGTCAACTCGAGGATGCCATTCTATGCTCAACTCGAGGAATGCCACTTGCTTAACCCCTATCCCAAGCTCAACTCAAGGGATACGTTCTGAGCTCAACTCAAGGAACACAAGCAAAACCCTATTTGAAGCATCAGTAAAGCATTGTAGATCACGCAACCAAAACAAACAACCCCAATTTCTTTCCAGTTTTGCCTGATGCAACACTCTAGGCGTAAGGTGCATCAAGCCTCCAAACCTCCTGGCCGATGACGCGTACCACCAGGCGCTAAGTGTCTCTGCATACCCTGATTTTGCCTCTATCGTCTGGCGGGACGATCCTTGCCGCCAGGCGCCACGAACTCACAATTCTCTATGTTCTGACGCTATCACCTGGCGGAGCATAGCTCGTCTACAGACGACATACCAGTAGTTACGCACTAGTGGTTTTTGGTCTGGATTCAGGCACCAACTAATCACATCCTTATGCAGTTAGTCACTCCACCAGGTCCATTAGTCATATCCTAACTCCATAACAGTGCCCACTATGCTTTACATCCATTATAATTACTAAGTCACAAGTACTCGCTTCATATCATATTATTGTTAAAACGCTTAACTACACTTAATCTTAAGTTTACCAATCCATTAGCTCCCATGCTAAACTAGCCTCAGATCATGTGAAAGTAATTCCAACATGCCCCAATCAGTCCTAATACATGCATCCCAAACTTTTCTTCTATAAGACTGTAATTCCCAACCAACTATCATAATTGATTCATCACATTCAAGCTTATATCATTTTCTAGATACCCATTAACCAACTCAATGGAAACATTTTCATTCAAACATGCCTTATACCGTAGCTCAGGTTGTCCATGTGTATTGTAAATAGTATTGTATTATCATTACTCCATTCCTTTACCAAAACTTAACAATTCATCTCTCTCCCCTTCTTTCTTCTTTTTTTTTATTACTTAACATCTTAATGGCATTTACATAGATCTCTTCTCTATGTATATATTTTCTTTTCCATCAATCCCAACTGTCCCTAGCTTGCCAATGCACCAAAACCACCACGCAGGTCACTCATTCTGCGATGGCGCCTGACGGCTCAATCCTTGTCGCCAAGCGGTGCATTCTATTATGAAAAAATCCCAAAATTTCCTACCCTGCACAACCCCTTCTACACAATTCCTCAACGCGTTTCTATGCCTATTTTTGTCATTCAGCTCGTGAACATAATAATAGGCTTACCAGTAATCAAATTTAATAATACCTAACTCAATTCTAGTGTAAAACACAACAATTATATCCAATTCATCAAGACTCCAATCATCAACCCTAAAACTCACATTCATACAATGTTCAACTTAATTAAACCCCAACCTCCACGAATTTAAGGAATGTATGATGTCGAATTATTCACAACCATTAGAACATGATTTTCTCCAGATCAAAATCCTCCTAGAACACTAAAATACCCAAAATCGAGCCAAGATGCTCTCGTCGCCTAGCGGGTCAATTACTACCACCAGGCCCTTCATCAGAGAAACCAAGAATTGGATTGAACCATAGGCATCGCCTGGCGGGTAAGAAGGTGTCGTTAGGCGGTTCCATCTAGAATACACCAAAATCATCATGAGTCACCTGGCAGCTATGAATAGCCTGCCAAGCGGTTTTTGGAAAATTTCCAGAAACACGAATTTCAATGTAAACCAAGGGGGATCATACATACACATGTTGTAATTCATACATTTAGACAGAAAAATAAAGATAGTTATTGTTCAGTTACCCTAACCTGGAATTTCCTTTGCTTAAATTTTGAATTACGGGTCTTCCCTTGAGCACCATTGTCCTCTCTTCGATTCCTTTCCCAAAACAGCTCCTAAGTCTCACTCAACCTCATGTTTCACTCTAGATTTTCTCTTCCTATTGTGCAGTACAAGCATAGGCCAAGCAAACCCTTTTTCTCACCTTCAATTTGCCTTTTAATTAGGTCTTAATGGGGGTTAATTAGCCAAAAACGAAAATTAGTTTAATGCTTATGATAATTGCCATTCAAGGCCATTATGGAGTTGTTTTTCAGCCCCTTTAGCTGCCTTCACGTGGCTGCTAGGGTTTCTACCCCTTCTCCTCTTTGCCAAAAACAAGTTTAGCAAAAAGAAAGCTTAATTTGGGTTCACCAAGGTTCGAATCCATAACCATGCCAAATGTTCAATTCAATGCATAATCATTCATCCAATTCATGTTTCATGACAATTTATCTAATCCTATGATTATATGACCACTCCACATGGCCAAGCATAATTATAAAAATAACTATAAATTAAAAAACACACAATGGCATACATAAGACTTAAACCCAAGTCCTCTCACACAATTAAGTACTCTCAACCATTTAAGCTAGTACTTTTCCACATCATACAATTTAGAATTTAATTCCATAAAGGCTCTCATTACCCGCATTTATTAATTAATTAATTATTTAATTAATTAAATTCCACGGGTCTTACATTCCCCCCACCTTAAAAGCTTTCATCCTCGAAAAAGAGAACTTACCAGGGAATAGGTGAGGATAAGATTTCCTCATGAGATCCTCCATCTCCCATGTCATCTCCTGGGTTGCCTCCTCCCAGAGAACCTTCACAATTTGGATCTCCTTCCCTCTAAGTTGTTTAACTTGACAATCTAAGATTCTCACTGGTCCAACTCCAATCGTCAAGTCTTCATGCACTTGAACATCGTCTTCCTCCAACACATGAGTAGGATCCTGCCTCAAACTCAAGCGACCTCCTCCTCTTATCTGCGTAGGATTTCTACCGACTCTGAGTTGCACGCATTCGATCCTGTATCACTTTCACTTTCTCAGTAGTTTGCTGTAAGAACTCTGGCCCAAGAACCACTAATTCCTCATTCTGCTGCCAACACAATGGTGTCCTACATCTCCTATAATACAAAGCATCCAATTGCGCCATTCCGATACTAGAATGATAACTATTATTATAAGTGAATTCCACCAATGGCAGCATATCGCTCTAAGTGCCCAGGTGATCTAATACACAATTCCTCAACATGTCTTCCAATGATTGGATGGTCCTCTCAGACTGTCCATCTGTCTCAGGGTGATAAGCCGAGCTCATTCTCAATTGTGTACCCAGTGCTGCCTTCAACGATTGCTAAAACCGTGATGTGAATCGAGGATCTCTGTATGATTCAATACTCGCTGGCACACCGTGAAGTCTGACGATCTCTCTGACAAATAACTCTGCTAGCTTGTCTAGAGACATCTTCTGATTGATAGGTGGGAAGTGCGCACACTTCGTCAATCTATCTACAATAACCCAGATTGAGTCATGCCCCCTCACTAACCTCGGCAGATGTGTAACAAAGTCCATGGAAATGCTATCCCATTTCCACTGTGGAATATCAAGAGACTCCACATAATGCCACATAATCTACTACATCAGTCTTCATACCCGTCCACCAGAAGGTTGCTTTCAAGTCCTTATACATCTTAGTCATACCTGGGTGTATGCCAAGACGACTCTTATACCCTTCCTCCAAGAGCATCTTTCTTAATACCGGACTCCTGGGTACACAAACCCTCTCTCTAAAATGTAGGATGTCATCTTTACCCATCCTGACATCTTTTCTGTTTTTAGTGCCCAATTCACCAATTATCTGTTGCAACTCCTGATCATTACCCTGTTCCACTTGAACCTCGTCTAGGAACTCATTAGTGATTCGTAGCATGCTGCACCATATATGATCAGTGCCTGTGTGTAAACCCAAGTTCATGTCCCTCAATTTCTCAATAAGCTCCAGCTCTTTTATCATCATGGTAGACACATGCAGTCTCTTTCTGCTCAAAGCGTCTGCAACGACATTGGCTTTACCAGGATGGTACAAAAGCTCAAAGTCGTAGTCCTTCAAATACTCCATCCACCTACGTTGCCTCATGTTCAGTTCCTTCTGATCAGAAAAGTACTTCAAGCTCTTGTGATCACTGAACACCTCCAAGTCTTGAGCGCAAATACCACTGCTGCAAGCTCCAAGTCCTGCCTCGGATAACTCTTCTCATGAACTTTTAACTGCCTAGACACATAGGCTACTGGTCTTTTATCCTGCATCAACACACAACCCAGACTCTGATATGAAGCGTCACAATACACATCAAATGGTTTAGTCGTGTCCGGAATAGCCAGTACAGGTGCGGTTGTCAACGTCATTTTCATGTCTTCAAAATAGGCCTCACACTCATTTGTCCACGAGAAGGGCTGGTCCTTTCTTTTGAGTTGTGTTAATAGACTCACCATCTTAGAGAACCCTTCGATAAACCTTTTGTAGTAACCTATTAGACCAAGAAGCTTCACACCTCTGTAACTGTCTACGGTTTCTCCCACTGCACCATTGTTTCAATCTTAGTTGGATCCACTGTGATTCCTTAGGCTGAGATCACATGGCCCAAGAAATGTACCTCATCCAGCCAAAACTCACATTTTGACAATTTTTCATATAGCTGATGCTCTTTAAGAATTCCTAGCAACACTCTCAGATGCTCTGTGTGTTGTTCCTGGCTCTCAGAATATATCAGTATGTCGTCAATGAATACAATGACAAAATGGTCTAGATACGGCTGGAAGATCTTGTTCATATAGTCCATGAATATGGCAGGAGCATTTGTCACCCCAAATGACAGCACCACGTACTCATAGTGCCCGTAACGAGACCTGAAAGTTGTCTTTTGCACATCCTCTTGCACTAGTGCTGCAAAGGGTTTCTGCAGTGGTTATTTTGACTATTTGACCTCGGTTTAAGACTCGAGACATATCTCGCCGAGGTAAAAAAAGACTATTTTCTGCCTCGGTTGTCAACCGAAGCATATCCATTCATTATTGCCTTGGTTCATATACAACCGAGGCCTAATAGACATTAAAAATATAAAAAAAAAATCAGAAAAGTGTGGCTTATACCTCGGTTATGGTACAATCGAGGCATAATGTTGATGACGTTATTAAAAAAAAACATAACGCATGATTCTGAAGAATTTCTTACACCATCACAAATGGCTATCAAATAATTGTTGGCATTAGATGTTATAGCACTTAATATAACATGTCTCAAAAATCAAATTGGTTAAAAAAGTTACGCTAAAACAATAAAAAAAAATAATATAAGATAATTATGTGTTGGTCTTATATTTCTATGACAACCAATGACTCTACAATCTAATAACGCATAAATTCTAAAAGTAAAAATACCTGTCTTAAACAATGTAATGCCTTTTTCCAAATAACTCAAATGTTTAAATAAACTTCTATGTAAAAATATAAAAAAATAAAAAAATTAAATTGAACTTCTCTTATGTATTTTATTTTTTTACAAAAGTTTTACTCATTTAATTTCTCAAAGATCCAATTCATATTGATTCATGAGAAAAGCACAATACATTATATCTTCCTATTGCTTCCTTCTATAAATATTATGGAGCAAAGTCCAAGACTAAGATCATCGCATAATCAGAAGCTATGTAATATATAGTCAATGTAGTATGGATCATGCAGAATAATAACATAAATATGCATCCAAATATATTATGTAATGGTTTTGATATCCAATTCATACTTATTGAATAATCAAAATACACCAGATAGATATATTAAAAGTTTTTAGGATACATATTCATTGATGATATACCTATATAGTCTCATAGTTGCTACTTGTCTTTTGAAAGCACTGGAAAAATTACCTATTTCCTGAACAAAAAGAACAAAGGACAAACTTAAACACTAGTAATCTGAAATATATATGATCATTTCAATCATATAAGGGGGCAAAAGTTTGAAATACATACACAATCAGATTTTTCACTATTTGTATTTTTTATACAAATGATGATATCTTATATACAATTTAAATAATAAAAACCTGATTGAAAACTGACATCTATGAGATAATCTTAACTAAATTAATGAACTCTAGTCAAATATTAGTGTGGTGTAAAGATGAATTTGCTTTTTGCATGCTCTATTAAAGAGATTAACAACACAACAATGAATAGTTTAACAAATGGATGTGTTCTAGCATATGCAAGATTCAGAATTTACAAGACAATTTGTATAGGTTAAGCTCCCACAACACAATACTCATTAAGAAGAAAGTAGTGTTGAAAAGTAAATGATAGAAAAACTAACTTGCAACATTATATGTTATATATAATCAAATCTTTAGCACTCAAGATTGCAAGAGCTTCTCAATGTCTTTCTGCAAGAGGAAAAATATAATTTTACTGATATACAATCTTGATCTTACTTCCTCGGTTATGATGGTGGCAGAAAGCACACTTCCTACCCAAAAGTTTCCTTTCAAGAAGCCTAGTGAGTTCAAAGCATTGTGAGTCAAATCAAAGAATGATATGTTGAGCATCGAACCAGCAACAAAACACTTCAAGCAGTGGAATAATTTCAAAAAGCATACTTGAGTAAACTAACCAACAGATGGAATTTAGAAATAGAGGGGTATAATGACTATAAATCAATCAATAGATTCTCATAACTTAAGGAAAAAAAATCCTTAACCAACTAAAACCACTTGTAGTAACCTGAGCATCTTTAAATTGGGAGTTGAATTGACAATCACAAAAAGCACGTTTGTTTCACAATAAACAACAATGCATTGGAAACTAAGAACTGACTAAGAACAAAAGGGGCATAAAGGTTTAGTGTATGAAGACTTTGGATGTTAACTTTGGAGACCAACGTTGGATATACACACTGCATTCAATTTGAACCCACCTCTGTCGGCTCTATACCTGTCCGACAACGTTCAAGAATTACACACATGAGCGGACAATGGAGGCAGCATAAAGGTGCATAGATTAAAATGTTTCATGAATAGAAAAAGGAGAAGTATATACTGACGGGATTGAACAGCGATAATGGAGGCGACATCAACGGACTAGTGGTGGATGTGTTTGCTCTTCTGTAACTACACGGCGGACCAATAGTGGATTGAACGGCGAAACCTGCGGTTGCGCGGAAGAAAGGAACCTGTGCTTGGTGTTATGCATTTCCTTGCGACAAAGACAAAATGCTGCTCCACGGGAAACCTGCTGGTCCACTCCACGACGAAGAAGCTACTTTACTCCACGAAAAAGATGTTGTCGCTCCACGAAGAAGACGCTACAACAGTGAAACGATTTGTATTTAACCTAAGAAGGTTATCTTCCTCGGTTAAGTGGAGACCGAGGCATAAAAATCTATATACCTCAGTTAGAATTAGACCCCAGGCCTAAAAATATATGGTCATTTTATAAATCTTAAAAAAGGGGAAAACTGAAAATTTTGGGAACATATATACCTTGGGTGTATTTTAACCGAAGCATAAAACTTTTTTTGTCTCGGTTGTATTTAGAATCGAGGCATAAAAGTCCAAACTGTATTAGTGTGGTTTAACTAAAATCTGGTGATACCACACCTCAAGTCAATTTTAGAGAACACTACGGCTCCCTTCAGCTGATCCAACAAGTCATCAATCCTCGGCAATGGGTACTTATGGATGGAGGCATGGTTCGGGATCGTCATAGAGATTTCAGAGCAATTGATGGAAATGTCCAAGACCTTCAAAGAGATCTCAGATTAGCTTTAGATCGTAGAACATGAACTCTTTTATAATTTTTATAATGTTTTTGTTTGGGCTTTATCGGACCTTTAGTTGTGTTGGGCCTTTTGGTGTTTCGACCCATAATATATAAGCCCTTGTGAGACAAATTTGTATTTAGATTTGAGTTTTACGAAACAGTGAGTTTTCTCTCAAGTCTTGAGGTTCTCCTCAGAACCACCGATCTTTATCTTTGAATCTTCGATTCAAAGTGGCGGATCTTCCTCACTTATCTTGGAATCTCCTCCAAGTGGCATGAATTCCTCCCATTCCGAAAACACCCAAATCGACGTCCTCCATTTTCCCCATTCGTTTTAGGGTTCATACCTATTTTCATTCTAGACGAATTTCACCCCAAATCCGAGACGATCCTTCATCATTTGGTAATCAGAGCTCAGTTAATTGTTCTTTTGAGATTGGTCTTAGATTTTTTCGTTCTCTTGTTTGTTTCGCGTGTTGGGTTCTGGTGTTATGTTGCATTCAACGTGTGCGCTCTTTCTCATTCATTGAAGCACCTAGGTGCTTGAATTTATCTTTGGTGTTTTCGTCCAAGTTGCTTGGTCTTTTCTTCTACTCACAGTGATTGTGTTGACGACTTTGAGCACTTGAGGATGCATTTGAGTTGTTCAATTGGTAGTGGGTTGTGTTGTTTCCGTTAGCCTACATGGTGGTTGTTGTCTAGATTCATTTGGATGCTGATCATTTTTTGGTGCCGCTACAAAATTACCTTTGGAGTGGTTGCATACCACTTTATTGAGAAATTTCCCCAATGGAAAATTATAACCGTGAAAGTGTAGTTTGAGGAGGGTGATTGAGGTGCGAATAGAATTGACTACTTCATGCTAGTGGGTGTTTATTTTGTGCAGAATTGGAAGCCACTTCAAACTTATGGTGTTTTGTTTGAATCTGTGGCGATTGGAGACAAATTAGTCTGTGGAATTCGATGCATACCAAGTGTTTGTGAAATTGATTCAGTGAAGATAATTTGTGAATTTGAGGTTGGTTGTGACAAGCGTTGCAGAGATTGGCCAAGGTTGAGGTGTTAGCTCAAGAGGTTGGCCAAGTGGAGAGATGCATTATGGTTTTCAAAGAAAAGAATAGAGTGAACATCAATACACCAAATTTAGCCGAGAGAAACGTGTGGAGAAGATATGTTAAGCTTCTTCTTCTATCAAATTTGTTGATTGAGGTGACTGTTTGTAATGAAGATGTGTTAAGCAACTGGTTTTTCTTAAAGGTTAGTTTGTTTAAGTGGCAAAGCTGCAACAGGAGTTGCTTCAAGCGATGCAGCAGTGTTTGTTCATTAGCTTTCTTTCATCGGTGACAACACACTCAAATTGGCTAGTGCTTTGCGGGTTCAATACAACAGGCCACCTTTGAATCTTAGACGTGGTGGAAGCAATTGAGTTTTTCAAGTGGAACGTGTTGGAGCCAGACTGACACGTCGCAGAAGCACCTAATTTTTGGTGGAAATGCCACACTACCGCAACCATTCAATGCAGTAATTTTTTTTAAATTGTTGGCAACCATATTTGATTTCAGCATTTTGACAGCAACTTGCTTAACCCACTCCCAATTCTCCAACAGAGCAAAATTTTGACCACAACAATGCCAACCATTGCAAGTCTCGTGGTGCAGGCAATGGCAATTCAATAAAGCAAAAAACAGTCTGATCCATTCGGTGGCAACTTTGGTGAAGTAGCTTGGACTTCTTTCAGTGCACAATTTAAAGTGTTCCAAGTGGTGTAGATTGGGAAATGGATGCTGCTTTCATTGGTGCAGAATAAAGTGGGTGTGGCAGCCAACTAAATAGGTGAATGAGTAGTGTGCTTGTTAAAAAATTCAGTGCAACAACTACATTAGGAAGCAGGTGAAAATTGTGGTGCCGCTCAAACTAAATTTTTGGCACGTTCCAGCTTATGTGTGGAAGCAATTTGGTGCAGGTGTGGGCCCGTGGCTGAATTTGATGAATTAGAAGTTGCAGACCTTGTATTTGTTTCAGTAGTTGTTTAGGCCATGCGGTGCCAACCACAAGACCAGATTTGAAGCGGTGCAATAGTTTTGGTAGCAAGCTTTCTTGCATCAAATTTCTCTTTTTGGGTGTAGCGTTGTGTCATATATATAGCAATTTGGTGCAACACCTCTTTAGTTCATTCGGTGGTGGATTTTGGAGCAACACTTAGTGAATTGTGGAAACCAAAACTCCACACTGCAACAACCATTGTGTGTAGTGCAGTATCCACTCTCATTGGTCCATTCTAGTACGTTCCAGCCAAACAATTGTGGTTTTTGAGTGCAGCATTCTACAGTGCAGTGTTGGCAGATTCAAATTGGCAATTGGTGGCAGCAGCTCATTTAAACTAAGCAGTGGAGTTTAGTTTAGTTAGTGCATAGCAGTAGTGTGCCAGTCCTTTCCAATTGTGGCACGTTATAGAAAGTCTGTTAGTGAATTTTGAGCACTCCAGAATGTTCTATACACGTTCGACCTTGATAGAAGATATCAACTTCATTTTGTCCAAAATTATTAGGTTGAATAGCAAACTTGGGAATCTTATAAGGGAGCACCATGAAGATAGACGATCATTGCCAAAAGACAAAACAAGTGTTATTAGGTGCACCAAGTGTGAAGGTTATGGACACGAAAATTATAAATGTCCTAATTGGAACGCCAATTACATGACTCTTCAGGAACTCAAAGATTACATTGTATACTTGAAACATGTGAAGAGGAGTGTTAGAAAAAAGCTCGAAGTCAAACAAGGACAACAAGCACAAAGGGAGAGAGAAAATGCGGAAAGAACACTAAAGGAAATGTGGGAAAAGGCAAGACAAGAGAGAGTTAAAAGACAGAAAAGAGCTAGAGATGAGAGAAATAGAACAAGAAAAGGAAGAGCTCAAAGAAAGAGTTAAAGAAAGAGAGGCGAGAGTACAAATGAGACTACAACGATTTGAGATGTAATTATTTTACCATTTATTTACTTACGGTAGGCCCTACCAAGAGAAATGTTTGGTGTATGGCTTTGCTTACAAGCATCCAATGACGAAAGAAACATATAACCCACATTCTACAACCCCTATGCAAATGTCCCATCATGCAAATGTCACCTCATGCTAAATTCACTAAAAAGAAGACTTTAACCCCATGAAAAAGAATATATCCTGAATGCACTATGAAGATATACTATGTATTTAAGTAATACATATTCCAAAAGTATAAAATCGGATTTGCATGCATTTTTCGTGAATAAAGCAAAGAAACATAAAAACACCTTCTTTCTAATGGAAACCGTGACCCCACCCATTCCAAAGTTAAATACTAGTTGCTTTGACTCTTCTTTGCACCAGAGCACACCTAAAGGGGATTAACTTCACTACAAAAAATATTACTTTTAACAAAGGATATTTAGTGGAGGTTAATACAACCTTGGTAAAAATTTTAAATACAAGAGGTTTTAAGAACCTTTGTTAAATTCTAAAGGTTTATTTAAAACCCCATCAAAATAACATAGTTTTATTGAAAACCCCATCAAAATAACGTAGGTTATTCAAAACCCCAACAAATATATAGAATTTATTCTATTTTTCCCTCGTGTTTTTTTTCGTTCTCTCCCTCCCGCTCGTTGTTTTCATTCTTTCTTCTTCATCTTCCTAAACCCTAATCAAGCACTCAACGAAAGAAAAGTGTCGCAACCGACGAAGTCGCCTCACCGTCGTAGCTCACCGCCATAGCTCGCCGCCTCTGGTTTCTAGGGTTCTGCTTCACTTTCACGGTTTCTCATCTTTCTATGGTAACACGTCTTTTCTTCTCTCAACCTCACTCCTTTGATTTCCTTCTTCTCCTTTTCCTTAGACGCTGCCACGTCGTTTATTCGCTTCATTATCCTCGGATTTCAGAATTCAGATGTTCAACATGGATTGTGGTGTTTTCTGAAATAGAATTGGAGAAATCTGTTGGATTTGTGATGTTCAACATGTTTACTCAGTACATGTTTGTCATCCAAAGCCTGTACATAAATATGGTTTTCCTGAATGTGCAATTCTTTATAGCTTTGTGAATTGTGATTAATTCCATTGGTGGAGAATTTCATATGATATCCTAGGAGATTCAAGTAATTATTTAAGGATCTAGAAAGGGAAATGTAATCTCGCAGGCATGTTCCTGCATCTTTTATTTGTGCTTTCTGTTATAAACTGAATCTCAGGAACTTTATCTTTTTTACAGATGAAGCTATTTTCTTTGTCAGGATTTAAGGTATACAACTTGTCATACTAAAATTTTAATGTTATTGAGCAGGGTGGATTCTTTTTTCTTGAAACAACATCTTTGCCAATGGCTATTGATAGTTATTCTTCATATATTTGTTGTATTGGCAATCTCACTTCTGATGCAAAGCTACCTAAAAAAGGCACCAAGTGGGAACAAAATGTCAGAGAGAACTATACTTCAGATGATGTTATTGATCGCGGAGCTAATAGCACTTCTCAACAAGCTGCAAGTAGATTGCCAGAAGCATGTGACTTTTCTTTGTCTCAGTTTGCTTTTGTTTTAGCACATGAAAATGAATCTGGTACATAACCTCTTCTCTAGTTTTGTTGTGTAACTGTATTTTCTTTCCCAAATATAATACAATTCATTGTTGCAGGTTGTATTCAAGAAATTGTAGTAGAGGTTGACATCCATATGAATTTTGAATTGGAAATTTCTGGGATGAAATTAATAATTGACCTTTCTCGTTTATCAATTCAAAAAACACTCTTCCTATTCAGGTTATTAGTCATCAGAACCATATTTTGAAAAACTTAAGAGCTTTCCTGACGCTGGAGAGGCCAGATAATGGTGTTATGCTTTTGTCTCGGTGTTGGTTTGGCACTGGTTCCCTTTTTGGTTTTGATATTACACTTTCTATATCTGAAATTCAGGTGAACTTTCATAGTATTCTTTATTTATTAAATATTCAGTCAATATTTGTCCCTGCTGCTTTGTTTTTCAATCAAATTTGGCTGCCTTTTTTCATTGCTACATGTACTAAGATTAATGTTACATTTGTTCTAACTTATGTTTTGTTATGACAATATGCCAGACAATTATGTCAATGTCCTCCTCACTCTCTGAGGTAGCCAGTCAGAATACAATAAAAAAATTGGAGAAAAATGATTGGTCTTATAGCCATGAAGTTGACAATTGTTTGGAAGCAATGATTCCTGATGGTACTCCAGCTCCTGCTATATGTTATTTGTTTTTAGTATTTTGTGAAATTTCAATTGTAATTAGCAATGATTGTGTGTAGGGGCAATTGTTGCTATCCAGGATGTCAACCAACACATGTATTTTACAGTTGAAGGTGAGGAAAAAACTTTCAGAGTAGGTGGTGTCATTCATTATTCTCTGGTAGGAGAAAGGGCTCTTTTCAGGGTAAGAATTATGTTTACAATATCTTTCTATTTTTTTTAATTCATTTTTCAATCTTCTGTTCTATCCTTAGTTGCAATAAATTTTTCAGATCTTCCTCTTTCAATTATAATTTCTTGATTTCTTGTCAAACACTTAATTATGTTTTTAAAATATGAAGTAATTTTAGGGTCTTAAATGCATTGGAGTTTATAGTTTGGATTTAACTACAGTAAAGTTAGAAAAAAAGAGTGTTTCCACCTTTAATTTCTACTAAGTAAACTTAAACTTACACTTAAAATAAAGCGATGTTACACCCTTAATTTCTCACTGTAGAAGAGTCAAAGTCTTATATTTTATAGGAGTTTGATTTAGAATATCTTCTTGAGTCACTTAGGAAATCAGTAGCACCTTTAGTTGTTGTACTTAGTGTGATTTTTGTGAGCAAATATTGGACGTGAATACGATTTTATGTTTGTCTCTGAAAAATGAGAAATAAGAAGCTTTTTGAATAAGCAACATGTTTTAGTTTATATAAATAAAATTTACATGGAAATAATTAAATTAAATAATATTCCTAAGACATATTAAACACTGGTTGGGACTTGGGTATTATGGGTGCCTAATTCCTACATTTAAGTTGTATGAGATGCTCAGGGGGGTGTTTATGTGATTTTTCTTCGCTTTTAACAACTAGCTTGCAAAGGTGAGTTTCCCTTGTGTTTTAGTGCTTAGCAATTGGTGTTTTTTATTAGTTGTCGATGTTTCATAAATGGTTAGCTAGCTGTATGGGAATTCTTAGAGATATTGTAAAATTCTATTGAGTTGCCCGCAAATGAACATCTCTTGGGCTGTGCATAAATTTTATTAATTGAGCTTATTAGGAGATGTCAACAATCGTATTTTACTATTCCATATTTAGCAAATTATAATTACGGTGTATAATGTGAGTACCCCTAAATAACAGGGATCTGATTATATCTCTGAATAATAGGGATCTGATTATGTCCCTGAACAATAGGGGTCTGATCACATTAAGTATTGTTACTACATTTCTAAAATTATCTTTGCAATCTTGTACAAAAATACGATGTACATATATTCTATACATTTAGCTTTTTAGTACTAATCACCTTTCATTTTAGAATGGATATTTCGAAATAGAATTTTCACATTCCCAATGACACTTTTGTTAAACACTTAATTTGTTTCGGTAGTTTTCTTTTAGATGTTTACTATTTTATACAATATAATTACGACTACAATAAATTGTTTAAATTTATATTAATTTGGTAAAAATAGCTTTTGGATTTTCAATTTTTATAGGAAAGCATTGCTACAAATAAAAGATAGTTACAAGTATAATGTTTCTATCTTGCATGCGACTTTGTTATTCTTCACACTTGTATTATACTAAAAGTTCAGCTGGAACAATGTATTCACATACTGTTGAAATTTGTCTTATGATAATAGAAAACTTATTTTTGAAAGATCTTATGATAAAGGTTCACGATCTTGCCCTTAATATTTCTAATGAAAAAGTTATCTGGCCAATTATGAGTGGTATTGGATTTTGAGCTTATGAATTTTGAATTCTAGTTCAATGATGTGATTAAACATATGCCTATGTTAACTATAATTTTGTATGGTTCCTACCATCCCCACCTGAACTTAATTAAGACCTTAGTTTTGCCAACATTGATGTCAATTTCTCCTTTTAATTTATGTTATCCTTTACAATGTATTTCTATCATGAAATGGCACGAGGAAAGTAGTTGGTAAACATGTCATGTGTTGTACGACATCTCAAATAAAAGGGTATATTTTGGGAAGCTAATCTCCCGGAAATTATTAATCTGTTTTAATTTTTCTTTATACCTGTATAACATGTATATGAAATGAAAAAACTTCTCAACTTATTTTCTACTTTAGGTTTCTTTCTGAATCATGATTATAATTATTATGATTTCTGTTGTTTTAGTTAAATATGATGCAAATGAAAATCAAATGGTGACAGACTTGTTTCAACAAAGGAGGATTCTTAAACGTAGGTATGTATCCCAATATAAACGCACTACTCTGTCTTGTGTAAACCATCTTATATCTTCAAATTTACTAAGCTAGATTGATGACTATGCAGATATTACCTTGTGGAGAGAGCTAAGGATGCTAATATTGTTGGGATTTTAGTTGGAACTCTTGGTGTTGGTATGTTGTGTTGTCAAATTTTTATTCATTTTTTGTGTGTGCCTGATAATTACTAAAGTGGCATGTGCATATACAGAATTATATTGTAACATTCCTTGCGAAACATTACAATATTGCAAACATCCAAAAAAGAAAACATTTTATTTGAATATTGTTGTCTAGTAAGAAAGGATATCAAGAGTGAATCCTTAATGTTACTAACCTTGAATGTGATGAGAAGAATAATTTTCTGACTTGAGGAACATTATTATGGGAGACATCATTTGATTATTGTCTATGATTACATAATGCATATGTGAATGGTTCACAGTCTTAATCATGGTTTAGGTAGCTATAAGAAATACGGAAACTATTTCCTATGAGAGTAAATATTTTATATTCTTGTTTTTTTTTTCAATAAAAGTGGGATTTAATTCAACATATTACATACAGATGGAGCTGGTTATCTTCACATAATCAATCAAATGAAGGAGCTCATAACTAGAGCTGGCAAGAAGGCCTATACTTTGGTTATGGGAAAGTCAAACCCAGCTAAACTTGCTAACTTTCCTGAGGTGAAATTTATTACAAGATATATTAATTGAAGATTCACTAGCTCATGTTCTAGGAAGTAAAGAACATTGTGGTCGTGTTCGAGGAATGGGATTGGGACCTTGCCCTTCTCGTGTGTTTGGATATACTAGGAATTTTCATTTTGGGACATCCTCATCTTGTTCTTCTTATTCAGAATTGCAAAATCAGGTTATTGATTTGGATTGTCATGTGTAGCAATATGATGTTGTTTGCTTTGGATTGTCATGACAAGGTTGTAAATGTTGTTGTGTTGAATATTATTGGACACTATTAATGTTGTTGTTGTGTTGCTTTGGATTGTTTTTTATAAGTAGAAGTAAGAAATGTAGTATATTTTTTGTTGATAGATCGAGTGTTTTATAATGTGTGTTTTTTACGATTTTTTCTGACTAATATTGTACTTGAATTTGACTTTGAATTCATATATTTGTTATACTTTGATATACATTTAGTCATCTATAAATAATTTGTCAATTTGATGAATTTATATCTATTTAGGTATAATTTCATTAAATATAGATTAAAAAAATAGAATAAATGTAAATAATTGTGATTGAAAAAATATATATGAATACATAAATGATAAATGAGTAAAAAAATATAATAATAATAATTTAAAAATCTATGGTACTTTACGGAGGTTTTGAAACCTATAATATTTTAGGGAGGTTTTGAAGTCAGGGTATTTTAGGGAGTTTTGAAACCCATGGTATTTTATGGGGGTTCTGAAACCTATGTTATTTTATGGAGGTTCTAAAACTCATTGTATTTTATGGAGGTTTCAAAATCCACGATATTTTACGGAGGTTTCAAAATTCATGGTAATTAACTGGGGGTTTTAAACCCACAAAACTTAACTAAGGTTTTAAAACCTATGTTAAATACAAGAGGATAAAAAACCTCCGTTATTGATTGGTGTTTCCTGGGGTTCGTAAAAACCCCGGCTAACACATTCTCCAGGGATGGTTTAACGGGAAAAATCGAAACCCCGGGTAAAGAACTTAGTAGAGGTTTTAACCCTGGGTAATATAAAAATAAACCTCCGTTAAAAATATATTTTCTTGTAGTGCTTTAAAGACGAAAAACTACAATACAAGAAATAATTCAAGATGATCAATTTAATAATATAACAACAAAATATAGAACAATGATCACTCTAGGAATTTAAAACCAAAGGGAACATGATCGCTCATAACATGCACCATGAATACTCCATGAGATGCTCGACACTGAACGCAAATAATCCAAACACCAAACACCGCTGCAGAGAAATCATTCACTACACAACATGATATATGGGAATCGAGAAGTTAAATAGAAAGAAAACAAACAAGGCACGGCTGCAAGCTTGAAATCCACATGACAGACAAACACAAGAAAACAAAACCTAAGATGGCACGGCTGCAACGTAAATAGAAAAACAAGGTTAGCTTCCCTTATCTCTTAGAAATTCTTCCAAACATCTTCTTCATTTCCTCATTTCACTTCTCAATGGCTTCTCTCTCCAAAACCTTTATGTTTAAAACTTGATTTTTCTCCTATTATTCCTAACATTTTCTGTTTACATTTTGAAAAGAATATAGGATTGGCCGTTACTCAAAATCACTTTGCCATTTATTTTATGTGTGGCAGCTGCAACAACGTAAAAATACAAACAGAAAGAGAAGAAACCAATTTTATTTTTGAAAGAATTGTAACAGAGAAAGAGTCATTTAGCAACCACAAAATAATAACGTACTGTACATGCATCGTGATTTAACAAATGGAGAAGAGAGAGAAAAACTAATGGAAATTATATGGGCCCTACAGCAAAAGAGAAGAAGAAAATTGTAAAACATTATATAAAAGAACATATTCTACTTTCCTACGAACGGAAAAGGTACAATCAACCACCAGGCTGAATGCTTTCCATAATAGGCATAAGCTGCACATGCATTAATAGAATAATCTAAACAATTACATGAGGGCGCCAAGAATAGAACACCTGTACCTGCTCACACAAATTCATAGTGCCAACCACTGAATTAGACCAATTTTCATGATAGAAAATGCACAAATAATATATATATATATATATATATATATATATATAATTTACATTCAATAATTAAGTAAATAATTAAAATAATTAAACAACACTTAATTTAAATCAATCAATTAATTACTCTATCATGTATCAAAACTAAATAAAATACATAATCTAAATAAATCCACATTCTCAAATAAGTCATCAATTTTTCTATGTATTTTTCTTTATTCTAATTTTTTCCGGATTTTACAAGAAACACTTTGGCCAGTACTCAAAAGGAATTGGTGCATTAAAATTCTAAAATTTCAATCTTTGGGTAAAACTTTTTTAATTTTTTTTCTTTTTTTCACCGTTTACAATTTAAATGACTCATATGTTATATATAAAAATTGTTCAACATTTCAAAAGAAACACCTTGGGCAATACTTAGAGGAGATTGGTGCTTTTAAATTTCAAAAATTTCATCTTTTGGTAACGCTTTTTTAATTTTTTTTATCGTTTTCAGCATTTGCAATTTATATAATTCATACTTTATATATGAACTATGTTCAAAATTTAACCAGAACAACTTTGGCAGTTACTTAGAGGAAACTTGCGTTTTTAAATTTGAAAATTTTCATCTTTTGGTAACACTCTTTTATTTTTTATTACCCTTTTCATTGTTTACAATTTAAAGGATTCATATTTTATATATAAAAATGGTTCAACATTTCAAAAGAAACATGTTGGGTATTACTTAGAAGGTATTGGTGTTTTTAAATTTTAAAAATTTCACCTTTTAGTAAAACTTTCTTAATTTATTTTACCTTTTTCACCATTTACAATTTAAATGATTCATATTTTTTATATAAAAACTTTTCAACATTTCAAATAAAACACGTCGCCAATACTCATAAGCGATTGGTGTTTTTAAGTTTAAAAATTTTATCTTTTGGTAACCCTTTTTCCTTTTTTTTACCATTTTCACCATTTACAATTTAAATAATTCATATTATTTATAAGAAAATTGTTAAAAATTTCAAAAAATGACGTTGGCCAATACTCAAAGGGAACTGGTATATTACAATTCGAAAATATTCATCTTTTGGTAGCAGGTTTTTAATTCTTTTCCCCTTTTCACCGTTAACAATTTAAATGACTCATGTTATATATAAAAATTGTTCAATATTTTGAAAGAAACACGTTAGGCAATACTCAGAGAGAATTGTTGTTTTTAAATTTGAAACTTTTCATCTTTTGGTGACGTTATTTTCATTTTTTTTACTGCTTTCACCGTTTAAAATTTAAATACTTTATATTTTATATATGAAAATTGTTCAAAATTTAAAAAGAAACACTTTGGCCAGTACTCAAAAGGAATTGGTGCATTAAAATTCTAAAATTTCAATCTTTGGGTAAAACTTTTTTAATTTTTTTAATCTTTTTCACTGTTTACAATTTAAATGACTCATATGTTATATATAAAAATTGTTCAACATTTCAAAAGAAACACCTTGGGCAATACTTAGAGGAGATTGGTGCTTTAAATTTCAAAAAATTCATCTTTTGGTAACGTTTTTTCATTTTTTTACCGTTTTTAGCGCTTACAATTTGTATAATTCATACTTTATATATGTTTAAAATTTCAACAGAACATCTTCGGCAGTTACTTAAAGGAAATTTGTGTTTTTAAATTTGAAAATTTTCATCTTTTGGTAACACTTTTTTATTTTTATTACCCTTTTCATTGTTTACAATTTAAAGGATTCATATTTTATATATAAAAATGGTTCAACATTTCAAAAGAAACATGTTGGGTATTACTTAGAGGGCATTGGTGTTTTTAAATTTTAAAAATTTCACCTTTTAGTAAAACTTTCTTAATTTATTTTACCCTTTCACCATTTACAATTTAAATGATTCATATTTTTTATATAAAAAATTTTCAACATTTCAAACAAAACACGTCGCCAATACTCAAAGACGATTGGTGTTTTTAAGTTCAAAAAAATTTCATCTTTTGGTAACGCTTTTTCTTTTTTTTTTACCATTTTCACCATATACAATTTAAATAATTCATATTATTTATGAAAATTGTTAAAAATTTCAAAAAATGACGTTGGCCAATATTCAAAGGGAACTGCTATATTACAATTTGAAAATTTTCATCTTTTGGTAACAGGTTTTTAATTTGTTTCTCCTTTTCGCCGTTAACAATTTAAATGACTCATGTTATATATAAAAATTGTTCAACATTTTGAAAGAAACACGTTAGGCAATACTCAGAGGGAATTGTTGTTTTTAAATTTGAAACTTTTCATCTTTTCGTAACATTATTTTCATTTTTTTACCGTTTTCACCATTTAAAATTTAAATACTTTATATTTTATATATGAAAATTGTTCAAAATTTAAAAAGAAACACTTTGGTCAGTACTCAGAAGGAATTGGTGCATTGAAATTCTAAAATTTCAATCTTTGGGTAAAACTCTTTTAATTTTTTTTATCTTTTTCACCATTTACAATTTAAATGACTCATATGTTATATATAAAACTTGTTCAACATTTCAAAAGAAACACCTTGGGTAATACTTAGAGGAGATTGTTGTTTTTAAATTTGAAAATTTTCATATGTTGGTAACACTTTTCTAATTTTTGTTACGCTTGTCACCGTTTAAAGTTTAAATAATTCATATTTTATATATGAACATTGTTCAAAATTTAAAAAGAAACACTTTTTTAATTCTTTTTACCCTTTTCACCATTTACAATTTAAATGACTCATATGTTATATATAAAAATTATTCAACATTTCAAAAGGAACATGTTGGACAATAATCAGAGGGGATAAGAGTTTTTAAATTTGAAAAATTTCATCTTTTGGTAACACTTTTTTCATTCTTTTTACTGCTTTCACCGTTTATAATTTACATAATTTAAATAATTTAAATTTTATATATAAAAATGGTTGACGATTTCAAAAGAAACACGTTGGGACAATACCTAGAGGGAAGTATTGTAAGATGTAGGAAAAATAGTTTTAATTATTAAAAAAAATAAAAATAAAGGAATTATGTGGTATATTTTGATGTATTACATTATTATTAACTTAAGAAGTTAAGGTAATTTGGTTGGCTAAAGCTGGTTGGTTATGAAAGTCGTGAGTTCAATTTCATCAGGTACATTTATTAGATTAATTTTAATAAATACGGAATAAGGTCAAGGTGTAGAATTATATCTATGTTATTAATATTATTTCTAACCAATTGATTTTGTACCTCAGTTGGTTAGAGTGGTTGATTTAATTATAATGGTTGTAGGTTCCATTCTTACTTATGTCAATATTATATATTTTGAACAATTAAAATGAACGATTGGAAGATGAAGAGCAAAGTAACACTGATTCAGTGTATTTGGACACCAGACAAGAGAATAAAAGCAACTTTAAATGTCTAATTAAAGGGAATAAATCAGCATTATTTTGATAATTATTGCTTTTATAGGCAGTTGAAAAGAATTAAATAAGGAATCTGTAGAGAGAGGAGGTAAAGTGTATAACATTTATAGGTTATGTAAGAATTTGAGGAGGGGCGAAAAAAGCGGGGAACGAGAGAGTCTTTGGTGGTCAAGGTCTAAAAGAGGAAAGGTAGGCATTATAGAATAAGAAAGCAATCTATTTGAGGTAAGCGAAGTTAATTTTTTTTTTCTTGATATATGCTTATATGTAATGGTTACAGATTAAATTATAGAAATATGTTTTATTGACAATTATAAATAACTACATTTTGATGAAAGAATCTCTAGTGGAATTCTAAAATCAACTTTTTCGATTAAAGTTTTAGTGAAAATGGAATATCTTTGGTTAGATTGGTTTTACGAAGCTTTAAATTGGGTTTCCGCAAATAAAATTATAGTTATAATATATCATAGAATAAAATATGTGAATTGGTGTGTGTGCAAGAAAATGGAATGTTGGGATTACATTATCTTTTATATATGCTTATAATATATTATAGCATTAATATATGAAACGAACATGGAGAAGCATATATTATGTAGTATGTTGAAAATTAGTATGTTACTTGGGAACATCGTATCAAAACTGTAACGTCCCATTTAATTTATAAACGCAATTAAAGGAAACGCCACACATAAGATAGTATACCCACGCAGTCCTGGAGTTTCCAACATCACCCCTACAAAACTAGGCACACCACGATGCCAACAAAAGCAGAAAACTGTTCAACTAAGAGTTTACAATCTAATAACCACGAATACAGGGGCCATAGCCCTAAAGAAAACATGACAGAAAGAAGTATAAGGTACAGCCCAGATGGCTAGGTAGCAGAATCGCCGTTCCCTTGGTGACCACGAGAACCTCGTCCATCTACTCCCATCAACCAAGTTGATGATCATCGCAAGGAAGAACAGCCACATACAACAACCATGCAACGAAACGGGTAAGCTAGAGCCAACACATATTCATCATACAGTTAAATATATTTTCATCATTTCATATCCATATAACAGCCAAACATGTTATGACTCTTCATTCAATACACTACGA
>Ga0209589_1002042_pt1 | contig 34480 bp, 18 predicted proteins | sample CowpeawhiteBW_FD_187525 | JGI IMG/M metagenome (GOLD analysis project Ga0209589, IMG submission 187525) | Root nodule microbial communities of legume samples collected from California USA - Cow pea white BW (SPAdes) (version 2) | ecosystem: Host-associated > Plants > Roots > Nodule | place: USA...
AGGAGTAAGTTGGATTTTGTTAATTACTTCATTGACTATATATTTGAATCTAGCATGGCCAGTGGATTGAAATCAAAATTATTGTCATCTTTAAAAACACTTTATGATCAATATCAAGGGGTTGAGAAGGGTTCTCAGAGTAGCCAACAAGAATCTCAACTAGATGATGAAGATGATGATCCTCATGTCATGAGCTTCTACCTAAGAGCTACAAGACGTAGATTTGATTATATATCAGAGCTTGATAAATATTTGAGAGAGGATCCTGAACCTTATACAAAGTTAGTTGAGCTTGATGTTTTATATTGGTGGAAGGTCAACTTAACTAGATTTCCTATCCTTGCAAACATGGCTCGAGAGGTGTTAGCCATTCCCATCTCTACCGTAGCATCAGAATGTGCATTCAGTACAGGAGGAAGGGTGGTTAATCCTTATCGTAGTTGCCTAACGCCTAAAATAGTGGAAGTACTTGTTTGCACACAAGATTGGTTAAAAGGAACACCTTTCTCTATACTTTTTAATGAGGATCCTAAAGAACTTGATGAATTTGAGCAAGGTGAGTTTATATGAAAACTTTATATACTTTTTAGTTGATATTTTTAAATTTATTTTAAGTTTTCAAAAGTGATGAAATTTTTTTTTTTGGTAGATATAACTTCTCAAGACGAAGTGGGACCTTCAAGGGCAATTAATTTAGATGATTGAAGATGTACTAAGATGTATTAACATTTTGATGTTGTTTATGGGAGAACCTACTGGAAAACCTATGTCCTATGTGTCAACACCCAATTTCGTCCAGGTAACAATGATAAAAATAATAAACAAAAAAATTAATTAATTAAAGTTCAATTGAGAAGAATAAATAAATAAATAATTAATAAAAAAAAGGAAAAAATATGTTTTAGTTCGAGAAAAAAAATAAATATCTATGTTTATTTTATTATTATTATTATTATTTTTAATTTAATTTTGTTTTATTTATTTATTTATTTATTTGGGCTTATTTTATTTTTCTTTCTATTATTACAGCTTCATTTTTGTTTTACGTCTCTCATTCTAGATTAATAAAAAAGAAAAAAAACAACAAAACAACAAAACCAAAAAAAAACAAAAAAAAAGAGTAAAAAAAAAAAGAAAAGGAAAAAGGGAAAGAAATAGGTAACGTAAGGTCTCTCTGTTATCAGACCTATGCCTGCTATGCTATCATGGTTTTGTATTGGGAATGACCTGTAGCATGGTCATGATGGCTGAAAGAGCACGAAGCTCTCAGCCTTGTCCCAAATTTCGAGATTGGGAGGTGCAGAGAGTTACATAATAAAAAGGGGAAGATTCATGAGAGGAGGGGTCTTTTTTTTGGGATTACTACAGAGAGGGGTTTGGACACTAGAAATCAGTGAGGGAGAGAAGGAGTCAAATTTGAAAACAGAAACAAAGCTGTTAGTGCATTAAGTTTTATTTTCACGATAAGTGTTCTTAACTCCTCCTTAGCTTATGTTACCGTGACTTGATGTTGCTGTTGATGTTCATGGGTGTATGAATTAGAGCTTATGTTAACGTGATTTGATATTGATGTTCATGAATGTATGGATGAAAGATGGTTTGAGATGAGCATAGTTACATCTGTTATTTATTTTGTTTATTCCCATCGCACTTGGGTACAGTAAAGAACAGAGCACAATGTTTTTTTATTTTTTTATTTTTATTTTTTTATTTTTTTATTTTATCTGCCATTGTTAAGATATGTTCTTGTTTGGGTGTTATTGATGTTCAAATGAGTGCTGGAAAATAACCTCACGCTCAATCTCAATCTCTCTCGCCACCATCATCTTTCCCTCATCACCTTCTACCTGCAAGAAATTGCCAAACCAGAATCCAAAGACATTTCACCAACAGTTATATTTTACAGAACACATTTTCACTAACTTTCTCGTTCACCATCATCTTCATGTCACACCTGCATAAAAAAGAAGAAGGATATAGACCCGAAAGTAGTACTCACACAGTCATCCACACTGCTGTCCATCATCCTTCGTTGTCCAATTATCCTTTCATTTTCGCTCCACCCCATTATTTCTGCGCAACACAAGCTCTCCCATCATCACCCTCATCATGAACCCGCACCAGTCCGCCAATAACAAACCTTCATCACCAAACAGCAGATTCGAATTCTTATTTTCATTCCTCAACATTCTGCACTACAACCACACCCATTCTTCATCATCAATAGAAACCACCTTGTTTCTGTTACGACCCATCCCTACGATTCGTCATCACAACCCAACACAAATCGAAAAAGCGAAACCACAGGAGAAAGGGAAGATATCGCACCATGTTTACTGACCACCATGTTTACTGACCCTACTCCCTCTGCCTTTTTTTTAATTGTCTTTTTCGGACTTGTTTTATATTTTACTTGTTACACTCTCATTTTTATTGTACACACCCAATTTGCTTCACGCACCTAACACATTACTCATGCACCCTATTATTATTATTATTATTATTATTATTATTATTTTTCTTTCTTTCTTTTGTCCTTTTTGTTATTATTTATTTTATTTTATCTTATTTTTTTGTTATTTTTTTTGTTATCTTTTTTTGTTATTTATTTATTTATTATTATTTTTATTTTAAAAAGAGAAAATAAAAATATTTTAAATTATAAAAAATTACAAAAAAATAGGAAAAAAAATCTAAAAAACGAAAAATGTTCTCTTTTGTTTTGTTGTGTCTGTCCGGTTGCCCGCATCGTATGACACTCATTTTCAAAAATATCAAAAATAGTTTTCTTTATATTTTAGTGTCTGTCCGATCGCTCGCATCGTATGACACCTGTTTTCAAATGATTAAAAAACACCAAAAAATATATAAAATTTCAAAATATAAAAACATCAATGTTTTTAAACAAAATATCTTTTTAAGAACTACGTGATCCTTGATTCTCCACCATGAGATACGTAGGAGCAAGACCAGTCCTTGTCAGGTTCACCTCCAAAAAATTTAAATCTTTTTGTTTTTTCAAATAGTTTTCCAAATCGTTTTTTTAAAGAACTACGTAACCCTGATTTCTCATCTTTAATGAGAATACGTAGGACCAAGGTCAATCCTTGTCGGGCCCAAAAACCCAAAAAATATTTTTTTTTCTTTTTAGTATTATTTGTCTCATTATTTTTAGGGAAAATTAATATTTCGAAAACCACATCAACTTTGCACTTTTAATTAAAGGTACCCCCTTCGGGCGGGCGCTGTAGGGTGCTAACACCTTCCCTACGCGTAACCAACTCCCGGATCCAAAAATCTGGTTTTTCACAGACTTGCTTTATTTTTATGATTTTCCATAGTTTTTCAAAAATAACTGTGGTGGCGACTCCCAAATCTCTTTTCAAACTCATTTTCTTTTTCGGTTCGCCTTCCCGTCGCGATTTCGGTTGCGACACTATGTATTAAGATGTATAAATATTTTGATTTTAGTGTATTGAAGTATGATGTATATTTCAAGTATTATTTCCTAAGCACTTTCAAATTATAAACTTTATATTATTATTGCGTATTACAATCATATGTAATTAGTGCAATTCGGTTCAAAATAGTGTAATTTACTTCAAAAATAGTGCAATTCAATTCAAAAATAGTACAATTCGGTTCAAAAATAGTAAAGTTTATTCAAAATTAGTGCAATTTAGTTCAAAAACGGTTCAAAAATAGTGTAGTTAAGTTAAAAATTAATGTAGTTCAATTCAAGAATAGTGCAGTTCAGTTAAAAAATAGTGCAGTTCAGTTAAAAAACAGTGTAGTTCAGTTCTGACGTAGTGTAGTTCATAAAACAATTCAGTTCATATATAATGCAGTGCAGTTCAATGCAGTTCAGTCCAGTTTATTTTTAAGAAAAACAGCTTAGATCAATTTGCCTGAACTATTTTTCAGTTCAGTGCAGTTTGGTTTATTTTACCCAACCCTACATATATATTAACTTTTTACATGTCTCTTATGTGATGTCTAAGAAAGAGAGGTTGAGTAGGACTAATATGATTCTTTTCCCCTTACTTTTAATCCCCTAGATAATTTTTACATTTTGGTCTTTGTTCCCGGTAAACTTTGATCTCATTTCTGCTTCTATAATCATTTTTTGTTTTAATTTACCTTATTGATGTTATTTAAATATTAGTTGTTTATTGAGTGATATAATTAGTAGATAAAACTAACACATTTAGAGTCCTTAACCAGATTTTGAAATAAGGGAGAGTCCTTAACAACTACAAAATATGGAAGAGTCCTTAATTGAATTTCGAAATTCGGGAGAATCCTTAAACAAATTTCGAAATTCAATATTTTCTTGAGGTGAATTTCAAAATTTGACGAGTTCCTAAACTAGATTTCAAAATTTGATGCATCCTTAAATCTGTTGAGCTATTAAATCAAATTTTGAAACATGTGACTTATTCAAAAAAAATTTCATCAACTTTTTAAATCCGATCAATACTTCTACTAACCAAATTTCAAAATTCAATACATGCTAAATATTATAGAAATAAATACCAAACATGGTTAAAGTTGCTTGTGAAAATATTTGGTGGTCTATGATGCACTAACACTTCAACTTGGATCACATATCCGTGTCCGATACTTTAGGATACTTTATCGATACTTATCAATGAAGTATCCAATTTGTGAAGTTTCCAATCTATAAAGTCGTAGTACACTACAATAAATTTTTTGTATAATGACCAATTTTAATAACAAAAAACAATTAGTCATTGTATAATGACTAATTTAGATACCAATTCAAAAACTAAAAATTATTAACAACTAAAATAGTTCCAAAACATTATAATTGGTCTCTAAATTGATAATTAAAATAATTTCTATTATGAATTGGTTTCTACATTAATTACTAACATTAACTACGAAAATTTTGACTACCAAAATAAGTTGTTTCTAAATTGGTCACTAACATCTATCAGGTTTTGGCTACCAAAATAATTGGTCTCTAAAGTGGTTTCTATCATATATTTATTATGTTTTTAAGAATTATTATTCACTTTTCAATATTTATATATCACATATTTATCACGTATCGTATTTTATTATTATGAAAATAAGCATATCAACGTATTGAATACGTATCATATTCGTGCATTAGTTTGTGGTGCACGACGAGTAAATATATCATCTTCCATAGTAAATACGCTTGGTAAAGAATACTTACTGCTTGTAGGAAGAAAGCCCCTCCTTATTTTCACAAAAACAATATATATTGAAGTTTAAGCCGAAACGAGGCCCATTGCCAAATGAGTCATTTTACTTAATCTTCTTACTATTTACAGTCCTCATATTTACCTTCTTATATCTTTTTATTACCAAATATACCTTTTTTATGTAAAATAATACAAACCCTATGCCTCTATATTCTATTATTTATTCTCCATTTTTGTTTATTGTTTAGTTTGCATTGAATAATGTTCAAAATAAATAATCACACGAGTAACCTATGTGCTGTGTTTAGAAATATACTGCATACATACGTTCTCCAAATATTTTGTATATTATTATTTTTCTTTTAAAATTTAAAATATTTTAGGGTGCTTGTTTGTAATAATGATAAATGAAAAACTGTTGTAGATGATATTTTAACAAGTTAACTTTATTATTAGAAATCATTTTTGTTAGCAAAAGTAAAAATATGATCCTAATATTGATTCTAACGATCAATATCCCATACTCATAAACATGTTGTAAATTGTAAACGGAAACGTACCTGAATTAGCCATAATGATGATGTTCCCTTCTTATGAACACTACTGATCCACTGATCTTCCTCCTGTAGAGCACATTTATTTCCCTTTGCTTTTCTCTCTTGATGGGGATAGAGAGAAAGGAACAAGAACTTGTACACTATATCTCTGTGTGCTCTCAAAAGGGGACCACGACCATTTTAAACTGTTAATTACTTAAGTTTTAGTATTTCTAATTTGGCCCCTCATCAAATTAGAAATTACTTTATGGTCTCTACACAATATTTATTTTCATGACATATGCCTTTAGCCAAAACATTAATTTAGTCAGATCACTATATTATTTGGCTTAATAAATAATGGCCCTGACACATTTAATTATGCGTCATATATATGCATGACCCAAAATTGCTAACAATCTCCCACTGGTCACAAATACACATGTCCTTACAACCTTATAAATGTGTTAGACTTTATAAGCTCAAAATTGCCATTATATTACTTGAGCATACTCCAAAAGTCCCGTCCATTGATTATATCAGCATGTAGAACCAAACCAGTTTTTCATTGCATCAATCGCAACTAAAACCAACAATGATCACTAATCCTGACACAACCAAATGACATGGATTCATCATGAAATGTGTAGCATGAAAAATTGTGTGAAGGTGATCTGTACACACACATCTATTTTCAACTGGCCCAAACTTTAACTTAATAAGATCGATATAATAATCTTAATGTACAAAGTGTAATAATTAAAATCACATATTTATAAATAACCAAATATGTTTGAAAGTTCAATGTATGCATACAAGAAATTAAACATAGAACATAAAACATATGAAAATGACTATCTCCCACTAAACCTCGGATTCCTCAAACTGTGAAACATCCATGTGAGCAACATGCTCATGAAAGACCTTGGGTGGAATTTGGTTAGAGGATTTGCAATCATGGAGGTTGTCCCTAAATGTTCTATGGAAATCTTCCCACTCTATACTCTTTCCTTAACAACTAGGGACTTAATGTCGATGTGCTTTGACTTAGTCGAGCTCTTATTGTTGTTGGAATACAATACAACTGATTTTTTGTCACAATATAACTTAAGTGGTCTTTCAATGCCTTCCGCAATTTTCAGCCCTGTGACAAAATTTCTTAGCCATATTCCATGATTAGATGCCTCGTAGCATGTTACAAATTCTGCTGCCATGGTGGATGAAGCTGTAAGGTTTACTTGACACTGTGCCAAGAAACTGCACCACTTGCCAACATAAAAATGTAACTTGAAGTAGATTTCAAGCTATCTTGACATCCTGCAAAATCCGAGTTAGAAAACCTAGTCATCTCCAACTGGTCTGACCTCTTGTATGTGAGCATATAACCTTTTGTTCTCTTTAAATATCTCATGACCCTCTTTGCTGCTTTCCACTGGTCCATTCCTGGATTGCTTAAGTATCTGCCAAAAACCCCAACTATGTATGCTATATTTGGACGTGTACATACTTGGGCATACATCAAACTCCCTGCAGTTGATGCATAAGGAATCTTCTGCATTTCCTCAATTCCCAAATTCTCCTTTGGGAACTAATTGAGACTGAACTTGTCTCCCTTAGCAACTGGAGTATCCCCGAATTTACATTCATGCATGCTAAATATTTTAAGAATTTTATCGATATAGCTCCTTTGTGATAATCCTAAAATACCCCGAGATCGATCTCGGTGTATCTGAATTCCTAATACAAAGGAGGTGTCACCAAGATCTTTCATTTCCAAATTCTTTGACAAAAATTTCTTGGTTTCGTGCAATATGCTTATATCATTAGTGGCAAGCAGAATGTCATCAACATACAAGATCAGAAAAATAAACTTGCTCCCCTTAAACTTGTGATACACACAATCATCAACAAGATTCATCTCGAAGCCAAATGAGAGAATTACTTGATGAAATTTATGGTACCATTGATGAGATGCTTGTTTTAGTCCATAAATGGATTGTTTCAATTTGCAAACCATATTCTTTGGGTCTCTCGACACAAAATTTTCTGGTTGCACCATATAGATCGTCTCGTCAATGTCACCATTGAGAAATGTCGTTTTGACATCCATTTGATGAAGCTCCAAATCATAATGTGCAACAAGAGCCATAATTGTCCTAAAAGAGTCTTTTGATGAAACTGGAGAAAAAATCTCTTTAAAGTCAATCCCTTCTTTTTGAGTAAATCCCTTAGCTACAAGACGAGCCTTATACCTCTCCACATTACCTTTAGAGTCCCGTTTGGTCTTAAAAAACCATTTACAACCAATGGGTTTCATACCTTATAGTAATGGGACAAGTTCACGAACCTTATTGTCTTGCATGGATTTATACCCTTCACTCATTGCTTCAATCCATTTTTCTGAATTAGGATCCTGTATGGCTTAACGGACGGTGATTGGGTCATCTTCCATCACCCCATTGTTAGGATCTTCATTTTCTTGGAGAAATACAACATAATCATCTGAAATGGCAGTTCTCCTTTCTCTCATGGATCTCTGCAAAGGTGCTTGCTCATGAAGCATAGGTTGTTGAGGATCTTGAGTTTGTTCTTCACGAACAACCAAATCATCTTGAGTATGGGGTTCATAAGCAATGTTTTGTGGAGGTTCCGAACTTACTTCATCAAAAGTAACTATTTGAATCGGTTCTGGAATTTTTATCGATTCTTCCTCCAAGACAAATTTCCTAATCTTATTCTTCCCCTCAAACTCAATATCCTCAAAGAATGTAGCAGTCTCTGTCTCAAAAATTGTTTTTAATATGGGATCATAAAATTTATATCCCCTGGATCTCTCAGAATAATCAATAAAGTAACTACTTACTGTTCGGGAGTCCAATTTCTTTTCATTTGGCTTATAAGGCCTTACCTCAGTTGGGCAACCCCATACATGGAAATGCTTTAGACTAGGCTTTCGCCCAATCCAAAGCTCATAAGGTGTTTTGGTAGCTGCTTTAGTTGGTACTCTGTTTAGAATATAAGTTGTCGTCTTTAGTGCCTCTCCCCAAAGTGACTCTGGTAAGGTGGAATGACAAATCATACACCTTACCATATTCTTAAGAGTTCAGTTTCTTCTCTCAACTACACCATTCATACTGGGTGATCCTGGCATGGTGTACTGTGGGACAATTTTACACTCCTCTAGGTACCTAATAGAATGTCCTGGCCGCTGTTCACCTGATCCATCAAATCTGCCATAGTACTCACCTCCACGGTTAGATCTAATAGACTTAATTCTTTTGTTGAGTTGATTTTCAACTTCAACTTTAAAAGATTTGAACACATCTAAAGACTGTGAATTTTCATGTATAAGAAATAAGTATGCATATCTTGAGTAATCGTCTATGAATGATATAAAGTATTGTTGACCATTCCATGAAGGTGTAGGCAACGACCCACAAATATCTGTATGAATCAACTCTAAGACATCTGAAGCTCTATATGCACCTAATATCTTTGCTTTGGTCTGTTTGCCCTTAATGCATTCAACACAAATATCAAAGTTTGTGAAGTCAATGGACTCTAAGATTCCATTTGACAAGAGTCGTTCAACTCTATTTTTAGAGATGTGATCTAAGCGCTTGTGCCATAATGCTCCCGATTGAGTATTGTCAATTTTACGTTTAGTACCATGAGATTTTGTATTGATGGTTTCATTATAGTTGGCCACAGTATCAAGCAAATATAGATTATCATAAGCCAAAAGTGAAACAGTTCCAACAATATTTGAATTAAAAGACAAACTGAATGCATTGTTTCCAAATGAACAAGATAACCTGATTTGTCCAAATAAGAAACTAAAATTAAATTCCGTCTAAATGACGACACAACAAAAGTGTCTTTCAAATCCAAATAAAAACCATTACATAACAATAATCTAAAATGCCCAATAGCCTCCACCTCCACCGATTATCCATCTCCAACGTATATCCATCTATCAGAATCAATTGGCTTCCGGTAGTTTAGGCAACCCTTCATAGAAACATTGATGTTAGTAGTTGCACCTAAGTCTAACCACCAAGTGTTACTAGGTACTGACGCTAAATTGACTTCAGAACAGACCAAAGTAAGAAACATACCTTTCTTTGCACGCCAAGCATGATATTTGGCACATTTCTTCTTTACGTGTCCAGTCTTATTGTAAAAAAAAACATTTGCTTTCCTGAGATTGTTTCTTTTGTTCTGGACCCTTAGCAGCTTCCTTCTTGGGATCCTCCGATCTCTTTCATTTGCCTTTAGCCTTTGAAGTGCTTACAAAATGAGCACTTTCTGTCTTGTCTTGCTTTAGTCTTTCCTCTTCTCGCACATAGTATGAAATGAGCTCATTAAGAGACCATTTATCCTTTTGACAATTATAAGATACTTTAAACTGATTAAACTGTGCGGGAAGAGAAATCAGCACCAAATGAATGAGTAAGTCTTCTGAGAGTTCAAACTTTAGTGCCTTGAGTTTGAAAACAATGTTAGGCATGCTCATAATGTATTCCCTGATATTTCCTTTGCCTTGATATTTCATGGAGATCAAATTCTGAAGAAGAGTGCTTGCCTCCGCCTTATCGCTTTTTGCAAAGCGCTTCTCAATCCCAGCAAGGAATTCTTTGGCAGTTGTTATGTTTTCAGAAACAATGCCCCTAAACACCTCCAGGATGTCGCGCTTAATGATCATTATGCTCATGCGGTTTGAGCGATCACACTTCTCATAATCCCTCCCGTCTTCAAGAGTACTAGACGTCGTAGGAGTAAGGGGTTGCTTAGTCCTTAACGCAAGATCCAAATTCATGCAACCAAGAATAATTTCAATGTTCTCGTTCCAGTCCTTAAAATTTGTTCCATTGAGGATCAGAACAAAATTTACATTGGCATATACAGAAGCAATTGTAGCTGTATATAAAACAGAGGAATAACTTATTAAGCTCACATAATAAAATAAATCATTATAAATATGTTCAAATAATGGTTTAACTCATCCCAAGACACCCAATGCACCATTAATATCAAGTCTTTGGACAATAATATTAACTGCTGCTTGAGGTATCTTATTGTAATGATCAAACATTGATAATAAAGCACGTCCAACAACAAACCAATCTTTGGATTAATTTATCATCGACAAAGCAAATCTTTATAATTATCACATGTTTATTATCATAAGTGTGTATGCAAATATTAATCTTCCTTTGGACCGATCAATACCCGCATGAATGTACATAAACACCAACATTTAATATTTTTCACGAACTATTACTCTAGAGAGATCACTTTGTTGACTTCTTGATTCAATTAACTCATTTAAAATATTAAACAAAACCAAAATTTGATTATTTATTTATTCCAAAACCAAATATATTTATTTTATATATTAAACAACCAAAAAATATATAAAATAAATAAAATTATATTTTATTAGGATCTAATCTTTTCTCGATTACGAGTTAACCCCTAAAAATGAATCTATGCCGCCAATCCATAGTCATCACTGACTTAGCCAGATTGGAACCCTAGCCACCTTGACTGTCACCTGCGAAGCGCCGCTGTGAACCATAACTAGAACCAGCCACCAGGACGTGAAACTGTCGGAGATACGGCCTGGACAGGAACCAAAGCGCGAAACCCTCGCGCAACAATCGTTTCCACCGGCGTTCTCCCATCAAGACCCTGGTGCGCGCCGCCACAGATTGTGCCTAAGTACCCTCACGAGCCCTAAGTCGCGGAACCAGATCGCCGTGACCCACTATCGCTGACGCAAAACCCGCACGCGAAACAGATCGGCGTCGCTGCGAGCCACCTTCACTGCGACGAAACCAAGTTTAATGGAAGTTTGTAGATGATATTTTAAAAAGTTAACTCTATTATTAGAAATCATTTTTGTTAAATATATAATTAACACTATAAGATTGTTTGTTAGGTAAGTTTTCTATTTCTAGATTCTAGTGACTTTAAAATATGTTTAAATTACAAAATATATAGAAATTTTATTTAATTTTTATAGAATATATTTAGTATATTATAAATTTTACAGGGACTTTACCCAATAATTAGATAATACACTCTTAGAATATTGAAGAATGTGTATTATAAATCCTTCAATTCAAATGCTGGTACCAAAAAAAAATGTAAATTAATTATATTTTGAATTTTTTAAAAATACTTTAAAGCAGTATATATATATATATATATATATATATATATATATATATATATATATATATATATATATGTTAGTCTGTGGAATTAAAGGTTAAATTTTCTTCTTTTTAATTCTTATTTTATCCCTTCAAAATTTCAATAACTATTTTAAATCTTTAAAAATTTTATAAAATATATTTTAATTTTTGTTTCTTAAAAAATTCAAATCATTACTTTTGATACCTTAATATTCATTTGAAGATAAATAAATAACTTTACTTCACAGAATTTAAGAATTTTAAAACATCACATGTAAACAATATATTATAGCACTAGTTTGTCCACTACGAATAGTCACTTTATTATTTTTTCTAACACCTAAATAATTAATTAATGTCATACAATCTTTTAATTTCAGAAGGTATTTTTTTTTTTTTTTTTGCAGTAATCAAAGTCAAACTTACTCATTTTACTTAATAGAAATATATTTAAAACATCTTTTAGGTCTAATCAAACAATTCATTTAGAATATTTCTTAAAAAGGTTACTGAATAGTTTCAGTTATAACGTGTATATAACAGAAACAAATTGCAATAGTGATGTGAATTTTATATTCTCGTATCTTAACTTGACTTATATGTTCTGAAGCTAAGAATAAAAGGTTTTTAAATTCTTTTTTTAGAGTAATATCCTTAATTTTCAATATGTAGTTGGGCATTGATTTGTATATTTGTGTTATTATCTTCAATCAGTGGTATAAGAAACGTATAGTTCAGTAAAATATTTTTTCTAGGAAAAATAATCACATTTTTCGTATAATAAGGAGATAACTTTCTTGAGTAGAATATTGCTAACACATTATTAAACTATTGAAAAGAGTTCATTAGAGAAAATATACATTAATCAATTAGGATAGCGGAAATATTGTAAAAAAACTAATAACTCTACAAAAATTGTAATTATATGTGAATAATGTGTTTTTAATGTTTTTGCTGTAAAAAACATACTTTAATGTTTAATGGATATTCTTATTGTTGTTATTTATAAGATCTAATTAATTAATTCATCAATATTAAGAAATTTGATTGATCTAACTGATAATAAAATTGTCCTAAATTTATATTGTTTCTGAAAGTTATTCTCACCATTAACATTACCCTCTTTCATCAATGTTTGTCAATAAATTCATATAGATACTTTAATTTAAGCCGTGAGAGAGGGAAAACAGGAGAAAAATCATTAAAAGATGAAAATTTGAATGAAAAAGAAAGCACGGAAAATGCATCGACCACAATCCAAAGCTAACAAAGAAAAACAATTGATAAATTACTCTTTTAATACACTGCATTTTCTTCATGTGCAGATAATTGTTTAATGAGGAGTGAAAAGTTATATCTATTAAATCAGAGTGGAAAATACAACCAAACTCATAAATCAGTAAGATAAAGTGTTTTTTACCCTATATTTTGAATTTCTTCTTAAATGAAATATTTTGTTTTTTATCTGAACATGAAATTTTAAATTTTCTTCCGGTGGAACAAGTTCACTCATAATTGTTTCCTTATTCAATGAAATTGAAGTATGAAACTTTTGAAATTTAAGCGCCATGAAAGTGAGAACCAACTTTATTTTACTCACAAGATGCTTATGAAGCAAGAATTAAAAAAGGCTTTATTCCTGTGTCTTTATTTTTTTTCTCTTTTTCTCTTTATCTTTTCCACCCTTCTTCTGTCACTTTTTTTCCTGCCAAAATACAAAAAAACGTACTATACACATATCACCCGCAAAGAGAGGGGTCCCTACTCACCTCTTTGTCACGTAGTAATTGACTCTAGTCACAAACTTCGATATGAGAGGAACTTTCCACAAACACAATTTCTCATTTTTTTTTTCTCCTTAATTACTACAACTTTGATTATTTAAGGTAACATAGTAAAATAACATTAACTAATCACGTTGAGAATGTTACTTGGCAAATATTGAATTGTTCCAACGTGTGCTAATCAGTAATGAAGTAGTTGTTTTGTCCGTGATGTCTGATTATGCACCAAATGTAATAACTATGTTTGTGAATTAAATAATAGTGCATACAGTTTTGAAAAAAATGGAAGAGAGAATAGAGAAAGTGAAAGTGATGTATCTGATTTTTTGCGTTGTTGGTAATCTTTAACTTTTGCAATCTCAAATCTTGAATTCCTCGTTTAACACCTAGAGACGCAACTGTGAGGAGGTTCGTTTTCTTCGCAGTGAAAGTGCCAGGATCTTTCCTCGTGGACCGCAATTGAAAGTTCAAATTGTGGTACACGTTTTGGGCGGTTGAGAAAACATAGAAACAGGGAAGAAATTTAGCCTTGGCCAGAAGTAAACGAATTTGTGAAACATAGAAAACCATGTTTCTCGAGGTTGTAGCAGTGGTGTTTGTGCTGGCAACAACAACAGTGACTGGTGAAGATTCCGTGAGTTTCACCTATAATGGGTTCCGATCAGCACCTCATTTGTATCTTGACGGCGGCGCTGAGTTCACCTCCTGTGGCATGCTTAAACTCACCAACCACACCAGGCAACAAAAGGGTCATGCTTTCTTCCAAAGTCCAATAGCCTTCAAGAACACCACAAATGGAAGTGCATCTTCTTTCTCCACCTCCTTTGTGTTTGCGATAAGTTCTGAGTATCCGGATTTGAGTGGTCATGGGATTGTGTTTGTGGTTTCTCCAACAAAAGGGCTTCCAAATTCTCTGCCAAGCCAGTACCTTGGCCTGTTTGATAACACCAACAATGGCGACACCGGCAACCATGTTTTCGGGGTGGAGCTCGATACTATTCAGAACATTGAATTTGGTGATATCAATGACAACCATGTTGGAATTGATGTCAACGAATTGAAGTCGGTTAAGTCAGTCCCTGCAGGATATTACAGTGACGGGGGGATTAAGAATTTGAGTCTCATCAGTGGCTACCCAATGCAGTTATGGGTGGAATATGATGGCCTAAAGAAGCAGATTGATGTTACTTTAGCTCCAATCAACATAGGCAAACCAGAAAGGCCTTTGTTATCTTTAAGCAAAGATCTTTCTCCAATTCTTAACAATAGCATGTACGTTGGATTCTCATCCTCAACTGGGTCAATTCAAAGTTATCATTATATTTTGGGTTGGAGCTTTAAGTTGAATGGCCAGGCTGAACAACTTGCCATCTCTGAACTCCCCAAGCTACCTGGACGAGGCAGTAAAGAACAGTCTAAGGTTCTTATTATTGTTTTGCCTATCATATCAGTCATTTTGGTCATCGTGGTGGTGGCTCTTGCAATGGTTCATGTCATGAAAAGGAAGAAGTTCACGGAGCTGCTTGAAGATTGGGAGCAAGACTATGGTCCTCACAGGTTCAAGTACAAAGATCTTAGCCTGGCAACAAAGGGGTTCAGGGAGAAGGAGCTATTGGGAAGCGGTGGATTTGGCAGAGTGTACAAAGGTGTGATGCCAATTTCAAAACTTGAGGTTGCAGTGAAGAAGGTATCCCATGAATCAAGACAAGGGATGAGAGAATTTGTGGCAGAAATTGTTAGCATTGGGCGTCTCAGGCACAAGAATCTGGTTCCCCTTCTGGGGTACTGCAGGCGCAAAGGAGAGTTACTATTGGTCTATGACTACATGCCAAATGGAAGCCTTGACAAGTATCTCTACAACAAACCAAGAGTGACCCTAAATTGGAGCCAGAGATTTAGAATCACCAAAGGGGTTGCTTCAGGTCTGCTTTATCTGCATGAGGAATGGGAGCAAGTTGTGGTCCACAGAGACATTAAGGCTAGTAATGTGCTACTTGATGCCGAATTGAATGGTAGATTAGGGGACTTTGGTCTTTCAAGGTTGTATGAGCATGGAAGTGACCCTCACACTACTCATGTGGTTGGAACACTTGGGTACCTAGCCCCAGAGCACACTAGAACAGGTAAGGCCACTACAAACTCTGATGTGTTTGCTTTTGGTGCATTTATGCTAGAGGTTGTGTGTGGAAGAAGGCCAATAGAGCAAATGGGGTGTTCTGGGAGTGAAATTCTGGTTGATTGGGTGTATAACTGTTGGAAAAGAGGTGAGATTCTCGAGGCAAGGGATCCAAATTTGGGCACAAATTATAAGGCAGAGGAGGTGGAGTTGGTGTTGAAACTAGCTTTGTTGTGCTCACATTCAGATCCTTCAGCCAGACCAAGCATGCGCCAAGTTGTTCAGTATTTGGAGAGGGATGTGCCTCTGCCAGATTTATCTTTGCTTAGCTTATCTTCCACTGGCTTAAGATTTGGCCTGCATGAAGACTTTCAGGATTGTCCAATGTCTTATCCTTCATCCATGGATAGGCCAATCTCTCGCACTTCTTCAATTGCTGAATCACTTCTCTCTGGTGGACGTTGATTTTAGAAAAAAGACACATGAAATGTTGATGATTGTTCTATTTCATTGTATTTCATTTCATCGCATTCTTGATATTTGTTATTTGATTTTGTATCATATTCTGATGTGAAATGAGTTATCGAAAATAGAAAAGAACATAGAGTTCGGTGTCTTGTGTTTGTTACTCCATTTTGACTCTTATGTGGTCATATCATAGATCTATAGTTTGAGTTTATGCCTCTTTATTAGGAAAGAAAGAAAAACTAGACTAGTCAATATGACAGAAGATTCAGCGTGAGAGTCTGTCACATATTTTGAAGTACGAACATAAATAGTGACAACATAGCTTTTTTCTCATGTCCCCACTAGATTATCACTTCTATGTATTTGTTTAACTGAATTATGAATTTCTTCATGGCCATTGTTTCAAAACAACTTTGATTTCATATTGAGAATTGAGAATGATGTTTTAGTAAAATCACATAGAAAGCGGACACTTCAAAAGTTGAAGCCCCACAAAATTTATGTGGTTCACAATGTACCGAGACCAATCAACATTCAATTATTGTCATTTAGGCTTTCCCAACATTAATAACTAATTATTACTTACTCAAAATTCTTTTATGTTAATATTGCACGAATTTCTATAAAAAAGTTTTTTTAAGTTTCAGATATTCAACTGCGATTAACTCGAGTTTAATTTAAAAAGGGCATTGATAATACGAAATTTTAAAACAAATTTATTAACTTGTTTCAATTTTCTAATTTTTATTTAATATAAAACTCTTAACTTTATTTAAATTTTCAATACTATGTGATGGAAGATTAAGTAAGTCTATATTTCCATCGTGACCACTTTAATAATTTTGGCTTTCAGAGAATAAATTACTTTATTTTACATTCCCGCATGAAAAGAAGAAAAGATGATAGACGATGCACTTTTTTTTTTTCTTTTTTACATTGCCTTCACACAATAAAATGTAACACATCATTGTCATCCTACATTTGGCATGTTAAGTGGGTGTTCTTTAATTCCTATTTGATCTCAAACCTTAAAGTACCTAATTCTTTCAACTATTTATGAACCAATAATTAATGAACTTTGATAAATCATAAAAAATAACTTGATACTATTTAAATCAATCAAATTCATACTAAATTTAAGCTTTCATTGAACACAAACTTATAAACTTATAATGATTTTCAAATTTTAAGACGGAAGATAAAAGAGTATTAAGAATTTATTTGTTTAATTTATCTTAACAAAAATTACTTTTATTTTAAAAAGCTGTCATTGATATTTTTTAATAAAAAAAAATATTTAGAACTGCTTACGCAACGAGTTTTTGCATACTTTTATGCACGAGGCTATCTCAATTTCTAAAAGATTTTAGGTCAATATAATGGAGATATTTAATTCACATTCCAAAAGTTTTTTTTTTTTAAGAAAAAGGTCATGTAAATTTTAAAATAATTTTGTCAGAATTTAATAATTTCCTAAATATTTTTTAAAGATGGTTTATAATTAGTCACTTTCTCTCTATCATTTATAATTACTTGAGGATGACTTGGGTTTTACAATGAAGCATAAATCTAAAGCTTTTAGTTACTTCAAGCATTGAAAACACTTCTGCTTAACTAAAACGGTAGGAAAGTGAAGTGGTTAAGGATAAACAATAGATTGGTTATGCTCTAGAGAATTTAACCAATTATATAGAGATGAAAACATTGCAAGGCAATACATTATTTATCATATTCCTCAAGATAATGAAGTAGTGGAAATGATAGATTAGATCTTGTTAGAGAGAAAGGGGAATGTTGTACAATTCAAGGTTGGAAAGAAGATTCTACGTTGAGAAAGTTAATACAACTTGATGAATCATTGTCATTAATTTACAAAATAATTTGAGGTATGGTTTAAGGGATATGTGATGTTTGATGAAACATCATTTCTAAATCTTAAATACGAAGAAAGGTCATGTAGATCTAATGAGGTTTTCTACCGGGTAGAGATTGAAGGTTCTTCTATCAAAAAAGAGAAATCATCTTTTTAAAGAGTACAAATAAATTGAAATGGACTTCCAAAAGTGACATCAACATTTGCACAAAAATTAGGGTTTAAAATCAAGACCTCCTAAACACATTGTGTTTTATAATTCAAACGTCTTATGAAGATAGAAAATCTTACATGAGTTACATATTTGATGATGTGATGATTTTTTTTCCCTTTGAGTGTAAGTTTGGGTGCCATAAGGAGACATTCACTTGTAGTGAATTTATTAAGTGCATTATGGCAATGTATAAGGAGATTTGTTAGAATTTAGTGGATCTACCAAAAGGAAGAAGATTTGTTGAATTAAAATGAATCTTTAAGAAGAAGGTTGGACAATTTTACTTTGAAGCGAACAATATTGAAACCGGACATTAGACAATTTAGCACGTCCAATACTCTTTTCATTAAGTATAATTCTTTCCTGATAGTTGAGGATTATATTCAAAATGAAGGTGTCCAATATTATGAGATTTGTTCTTTAGTTCTCAAACACACATCCATCAAATTTCTTCTTGCTCTAGTGCACTATAACTGAAACTAGAGCAACTTAATGTGAAAATTGTTTTACTCCTTATGTTGAAGAGGATTTTTTTTCTCAAACAGAAGGTTTCAAGGAGCTCGAAAAGGAGGACAAGATTTTTGAACAACAAATCCTATTGTATAGGTTGAAGCAATTTCTAAGATTGTGGTAAGGAGGTTTAATGATTTCATCGTCTTATGGATATACTAAAGTCTTTATGAAGCATGCATTTATCATAGGAATACAAATGATGGTTCTTAGGTTTATCAACCTATATGTATGTAGACAATATGTTTATAGGTCCAAGAACATGTTTAGATTCAAAAGTTGAAATCGTTGTTAAGCAACGAATATGAGGTGGAGAAGATTAAAGCTTCTAAAAAGATTTTAGATATGGAGATTATATGAAATCCTGCTTAAAAGAAACTGTCCTTGAGTTAAAGAGATTATATTCAAAATGTCCTGAACCATTTTGGTATGTCACATGCCAAGTTAGTTATGACTCCTTTGACATTGTCTATTTGTTCTTGTGCATTCAGTACTACTCAATTTGAAACATAGAGGGATATGTTTCATGTTCCTTATGCTACTATAGTGGGAAGTTTGATATATCCAATGTATGTACTCAACCTAACTTTGCTAAAATAGTCAATATGATGAGCATATACATGGACAATCTTGAAAAGGAACATTGAAAAGTGGTGAAATATATCTTTAGGTACCTTAGTGATACTTTTAATCCGGTACTTATCTACAAGAGTAGAACATTGTCCACTTGTGCAAATTATTCAAATTCTAACTATTAGTAATTTGTAAACCTATATACAATTAAATATGTTTTTGCTTAACAACTCATTAGTCAACATTATCTTGCGATATGTAGTTTTTTTTTACCAACTACAGTATAGTATATGACTTTAATTGAAATTGTGAATTATAGGATTTAATTGAAGGGCTCATTACTTGTGAGAGTTTTTCCATAAGATATTTTATCATCTTTTATGATAGTCTTGATATAATTTTGTTGGCCAAAGAACAAGTTGTGAATGAACAAAATATATTTGTATCAGATATCACTTCATTCACACAAATGAAAGCATTAAAGTGAAAAAGATTGATATGAGAAAGAATATTGTAAATATGTTTAGGGATTGTGATTAACATTGATTGTTACTATCTATGATGCACAAATACGATACGTGTGTATCGGATACGATATGTATCCGATACGTCGATACATTTATTTTCAAAATAATAGGATACGATATGTGATAGATACGCAATATATAAATATTGAAAAATGTACAATAATTCTTACAAATATAATAAATATATGATTATTAATGTGTGAATTCAAAATTCCTAATTAGAGACCAGCTATTTTGATAGCCAAAACCGGGTAGCTAATGTTAGTGACCAATTTAAAAACCAATTCATAATTTTAATTATTTTAATTATCAATTTAGAGACTAATTATAATTTTTTGGAACTATTTTAGTTGTCAATTTGGTTACTATATAGTAACTAATTAATTTTTGTCACTAAAATTGTTCACTTTTCAAAGATTTTATTGTAGTGTATTACGACTTTATAAAGTAGATACTTCATTGATAAATATTGTTAACGTATCCTAAAGTATCGGACACGATACGTGTCGAACAGGAATACGTGACCTAAGTTGAAGTATCGGTGCATCATATGTTACTATTAATATTGATGTTGAAGAAAATTAAAATTAAAGTGGAGATTTGTGAGACAAATTCACATATCTTATTAGAAAAAGATTATGTTATGAATATAAATTTGTGTGCTCATTCAAATTGCAAATTGGTTTAAAAAGTTAAAAGCATATTCTATTTTAGTCTCTAAATTAAGTTTAATTTTAATTTTAGTTTCTAAATTCTATAAAATCCACAATTTAGGTCCTATATTATTTTTTAGAATTTTAATCTCTAAAATGTTAATTATACTTCATTTCAGTCTTTGAATATTTTTAATGTAATTTTCGTTCTTTCATTTTTAATTACTCATAATTTTTTTTTTCAATTGTCAGTTCAATTATCTTTTACTTACATAATGAAATTGGAGGAAAAACACATAATACTATATGACTCTCTTTTTTCATTGAAAAGGGTAAATGACGTACGAGTTGTAGGTATTCTTTTAATAAATATAATTTGATGGTGATTTAATATATTTTTTAAATTAAAAATGGAATAGTTATAATTAATTAAAGGTTAAAGGATCAAAATGGCGCAAAATGAATTTCATGACCAAAATTATAGTCAATTAAAATTAAAGGATTAAACTTGTGGGAGAAATTTAAAAAAAAAAAACTACAAGATTTTGTTTTTTCTTTAAATATAAGGACTAAAATTACAATTGTTAGGATTGAAAAATTATTAGTGAGAATTCTATGTTTACGGAGTCAAATTTGTAATTGTGAACAATGTCGTTCAATGTTAGAAAATAACTAGAAATTTGATCTTTTATAAATCGAGTTCCTATTTATGTACAATGTTGTCCAACATAAAAAAAATCCACTTAGAATTAGATTATTCCAAAGTAAAATTCATAAGAAATTTTCCAATTTTCTTTCGAAAATAAAAAAAAATAGAAAAAAGTAACGTCAACTCAATTCCTCATAAACTAAATTCTAACCATTGTTCCCATGCTAACGATGTTATTATTTGACTATCTTAAATGAAATTCTCTCCCATAAATAATAAATAAGTCTATTACAGAAAAAAATCAACAAATATTCATTTACAGATTTTTTTAAAAATGGATTTATTAGCAAGAGTCAGGGCTTAGACAAAATTTCAGAGTTTATAATTTTCAAAATAATCAGATATATAGCATCATTACCACCACACTTATAGTTACACGTAGACACTTTTTCACTCCCACTTGTTCCGATCTCAACCACACAAAAAAACAAGAGCAAACAAGAAAAGAAAAAAGAAGTAGATAAGGCACAGGAACAAGCACTGGTTATGCTTGTGAACAATAGCCATGGCAACTTCATCCACCACTTTGTTCTCATCATTCATACCTGCAACCACCCCATCAATCAAGTCTCCAAAAAATCAACTTTTTTTGCTTCAAAATCGATCTTTAAATCGATCCAAAAGGGTTTCCCTCGTTGTACGCGCAGTCAAGCCCCCTGCTGGTGTAAAGCTTCTTCTTTTGCTTCTTCTGTCATTCCCATTTCTTGTTGCAGCTTTTTTTGTTGTTTTTTTTTTCCTCTCACTTTGTTGTTGATGATTATGAAGCAATTGGGCATGTTTGTCTGGTTCTTTCAGGTGGAATTTCCAAAAGTTGAGCCTCAGTTTAAGCCTCCGTTTCTTGGGTTCACTAGAACTGCAGAAATATGGAACTCTAGAGCTTGCATGATTGGAATCATTGGAGTTTTTGTTGTAGAGTTTGTGAGTGTTCATCTTTTAACTGCTATGTATATACCACATGGCTTTAATGATTTTGAATTGATAAAAGTAATTTTTTATACATATTTTCTTACCATTTTTGCTTTGAGCATAGGTATTGATGATGAGTTTGGTTATTAACTGTATGGTTTTGCAGATAATAAACAAGGGAATACTTCAGGTGATTGGGGTTGATGTTGGCAAAGGTCTTAACCTTCCTCTCTGAACATTTTTTTGGTCTGTGCAAGTAAATGCTGTCATATATAAGTCAACTTTAACTTTTTCTTTTTTAATGGTTCCATGAACAAATTTTCAAATTGGCATTTTATTTGAAAATCTTTGTAATCTTGTATTTTTGTACGCAATCTTTCCTTAATCTAAAATCTGTGTTGAGGTGAACTTGTGATGTTCTTGAGTAATGCCAGTGACAGTGAATGTCGTTTTTCTTGGTTTGGTAAACTGAAATCAAACTGCGTGGCAAGCTAAACTAAGTTATTCTTCACTCATTAGATTCTGAGACATTGTGTTGGTAATAAATATTTTGCTTAATCATGAATTGAATCTGAGGTAGATCTGTTTAGGTCTTTTAAATTAAAAAAAAAAAAGGTAAATTCTTTTGATGTTACTTCAATCAAAGGTAATCCAACATACTCTTATAGAGGTCGGTCTAATGACATTTTCATGGAAGTTGATCTAATGATACTTTGATACCAAGCCAATAAAATCTTAATTAAGATGGTGTTTATAATGCTCTAAGTGATTATGAGGTGATGATGATGATGATGATAAAATCCAAGCTAAAGAGGCGTTTTAAAGATAATGTAAAAGTTTTAGATAAACAAAAAAAAAATTGCCTTTGACAAAAGATGATGAATATTGAATTTTTATTTTTCAAAATTCAAAAGAAAGTATTTCATCCATATTCAATTAATTGAATTGGATTTAAAATCAAATAATGAGTTTGGATTTGAAACTCATCTATTAAACTGAAACTAAAATTATTTGGCTCCAAATTATTATAGATTACATTTTATTTATTTTTTATGTATATTTTGAATTTGAAAAAAAGTATTTTTTTTATGCGTGCCATATTGTAACTCCAAAGAAATAATTCATTATTAGATCAGATTTGCAATGGAAGTTACAGAAGCAAAGAACGACCTACGAAAAAAAAGTTACAATAACTATTTCAACGAGCTTTTTCCTAAAAACTTTTACGAAAATAAAATAAAATTAAAGAAACTTATAAACTTAAAATTAAGTTATGAATAAGTTAAAATCACATTTAAAGAATCTATACATTAGTTTGTGAATAGCTAGCTAATTTAGCTATTGAAAGAGTAAAATTTCAACTGTTCTCCTATTTTGCTCTCCTAAAAATCTTTAAAAAATTGTGTAAACACATCCATAATGAAATATAATTATTTGACAAAAATCACGAGTTAATGTATAAGTAGATAACATTCTCTTTAAATTTTAACTCTGTATAGGCAAAGATAAGTAGATAATATTGTTCTTTTTAGATTGGATTGTTTGCAGATGAGCCGATAATAATATCGTTTTTAGATATAAATTAAATTTTAGTCTATAAATCGATTTTTTGCTTTGAACATCCAATAATCATTTTGTTTAAATTGAAAATTTTAATCATTGTTTAAGACTCATTTGTTACCTGACTCACAAGCCTATTGAACCGTTTCACTTGTCATAAAATCATCAAGAAAAATTATACTTTAACTCTCATTCTTATTTTTATCCTCTATTTTCTTATATGATTTAGTATGGACTATTGATTATTTCAAAGTAAAAGATAGTGGTACATTAATTAATAACTCACATTAAGTCGTGTCAGAAAATAAAGAATGAGAGTAAAAAAATGGGAATTATAATATCATTATACAATTGTCAGTATCACTAACGGATCTTCACATAACTTTTTGAGTATTAAAATTATTATACCACAATTTTGAGGATGTTAAAATTACTGTACAAAAATTATAGAACAACCAAATATATAAAATTTACTAAAATTCAAATAAATTATTTTACTTACATACTAAAATGTTTTATATTTTATTGACAAATATTAGTTGTTAATATTTTGTTAATATGAAAATTGAACCTACAATTTCTTTCATCCTTCTTTCCAAACTCAAAATCTACCTTATATCTCCAAAATTTTAATAAGAAAGTTAAACTCATAATCTCTACCTCCTTTCCCTTCAAATTTACCATCAAATCACCTTATCATTCCACCTGCATACTAATATAAATGTATATATAAAAGGTTAAATAATTCCAAAGATTCTCATTTTCGAAATCTCAAGTAGGTTCCTTTTTTTTTATTTGACTCAATTGGGTCTCTATCTTGGAAAATTTGTTATAATTAGGTCTTTCCGTTAGTAGGACACTAAGGGTGTTAACTATGTGTCACATGTCAGCACGTAGTTTTGATTTTTTTTTTAATTTTTAAAAAATAAAAAAATTGTCACGTGTCAAACTGACGTTGTGCCATATAACATGTGGCAGTGGTAGTGCCATGTGTCACTATGGGATGTAAGAAGTTTTAATGTAATCCCTATATTTATTATTTTGTCTCAATTTGGTCCCAATTTTTTTAAAATTGAATTAATTTCAACTCTATTCAAATTGAGACAAAATTTTACTTTTATATAAATTTCACAATGATATTTCTAACAAGATTAAGTTTTTTGATTTTTCATTTAACTTTATTTAAATATTGTTTCAAATATTTATATATCAATAATTTATAGACAAATGTTAGGGTTGATTTAAAAATAACAATTTTATACATTGAATCATAAAATTTTAAATAAATATATTCATTTTAAATTGTTATAAAATTATTTTAAAATTTTATATTTGAATTTGTAAAGTTTTTTTTTTTGTAAAGCAACTCTAACATTTATCTATAAATTATAGATATATAAATATTTAAAACAAAATTTAAATAAAATTCAATATAAAATATACATTAAATAAACTTAATTTTGTTAAAAATATCAATTATAATAAAAATAACATTGTAAAATTTCTATAAAAATTAAATTTGGTAGATTGATGAAATTAATTCAATTTTAAAAAATTTGAGACCAAATTGACACAAAATAACAAATATAGGGACTACAGTGTGACTTTTCACATCCAATAATGACATGTGACATTACCACGACCACATCACAACGTCTTTGCCACGTGGCACAACGTCAGATTGACACGTGGTAATATTTTATTTTAAAAAAAATCATAAAAAATTAAAAATTAAAAAAAAATTAAAATTAAAAAAAAAAATGTGCTGACACGTGACATATAGTTAACACAGTTACTGTACCACTAACGAAAATGACTTAATTGCAACTAATTTTTCAAAATAGAAACTCAATCGAGTCAAATAAAAAAGAGGGGACCTACTTGAGATTTTGTTACAAAGATGGGGACCTATGAAATAATTTAACCTATATAAAAAGATTCAGTAGTCTTCGATGTTGATCAATGTCATTGATATGGTATTTCCATATAATGAAAAACATATATGTTATGACAATACAAATATTTAAAAATTAATAATGATAAAATTTTAAAGGTTAAATTACTCTTTTGGTCCCTCTATTTGTCATGAAATTTCATTTTGGTCCTCAAGTTTTTCATTGTCTCAATTTGGTCCTCATTTTCTTAAAATTGACTCAATTTGGTCCTCACTGTTAACTTTGACCAGACGGTGTTAAAGTCAATGTCACGTGTCAATCTCTGGTTTTTTTGAATTTTTTTGAATTTTTTTTATCTTTTACACGTTTCACTTCACAGTTGTGCCACGTGTCAAAATGACTCAATTTAGTCCCTATATTTGTTTTTAGTTTCACTTTAGTCCCAATTTTTGTAAAAATGAAGCAATATTGTCCTTCCTTATATTGACACTCAATTTAATCTTTGTATACAACTTATGATGATATTCTTAATAAAATTGACGTTTTTATTAAATATTTGTAGAAATATTTTTAAATAAGGGTTTTTTAGTTTTATTATTAAACAAAGTTAAACCCCAAACTTAATTTCAAAAATTAACAATTTTGTCATCATATATAAAGACATCAAATGTATCGTATTATAAAAACTTAGTGAAGATTAAAAATCAAATAACTTGTCACACATAAGTTTAGGAACTAAATTTCAAGTTCAAAACAAAACCAAAGTCTAATTTTTTGTATAGAATTTAAAGTTAATTTAAAATATTTATAGAAATATTTAAAAAACTTTAATTTTAGTAAGAATATCACCATAAAATTTATAAAAAAGTAAATTTAGTGTCGATTTAAGGGATGACAATATTATTTCATTTTTACAAAAATTGAGACTAAATTGAAACTAAAAACAAATATTAAGACCAAATTGAGTTACTTTGACACGTGACACAACTATGAAATGACAAGTGTAAAAAATTAAAAAAAATTAAAAAAAAATTAAAATAAAACAGAAATTGACATATGACGTTGACTTTAACACCATTTGGTCAAAGTTAATAATGAGGACTATATTGAGTCATTTTTAAGAAAATGAGGACTAAATTGAGACAACGAAAAATTTGAGGACCAAACTGAAATTTCATGACAAATAGAGGGACCAAAAGAGTAATTTAACCAATTTTAAATATTGAAATAAATACAAATGAATGTATTATTTAAGGATTTAAACCAAAAAGTTTAATTTATCAGATAAACAAGTAATTCAAAAAATTATTGAAAACTCAAAATAAAATAAAATGATAAATAACGTAAAACATATCCAAACATTTTTATATATCTAATTTGTATAAACAAAAATGGCTCTGCTATTCAATGTATTTGGAATGATAATGAGACTGTAAAAATCATTATATTAGACTTTTTTATTATTGCCATTATATTACACTATGATTTTTCACTCCATTAAAAAGTAGCTCTTTCAACTTTACCCTGCAGTTTTTTCAAGCTTCCAATTTAAAAGTAGATAGATCACTACTCTTTTTATATGTATTGAAAATAATTATAAATATAAATTTTTCGAAACCACATTGTGATTTTTCACCACGTAAGTGTAACTAAATATCATCGTGGTTTTTCAATGCGATCCACATTTTCAAACACCCACTAAATCAACAGTAAGAATATCAAGAAGAACATTAAGATAATTGATACTGATATTGATAACCACGTATCAAATTTCAGAACTAACGAGGAAATCCACATTAACCTACATAATTCGGACTTCTAACAGCTTTAACTGTTGTAGATTAACAAGACTCTTAACTAGCTCTGCTTTTAAAGCGCAAAGCTTTCGTAAGATCATTTCATAAAATACTACATAAATTAGCTTTTATCATCAAATTAAAAACAAAAAATCTATAACGATTATATAGTGTAGCAGCAAAAGGGTCGCCTCAAGAAGGACCAATTTAAATAATCCTACTAATTCTAGTATCTATGACCTTCGCGTCTGTGTCGAGAGCATCAGCAAGAGACATCTTACGGTGTTTCCATAAAGACTCGGCCAAGTTCTTCATTTCCTCCCCTTCACCCTTTCTCTTTTCTTGGACACTAAGTACTTCTGCATATGCACCTATAACATAAAGCAACATTTAGACTAGTCAGAATAATCTACAAACATGCACATACAGAGCCTTAAATTTGAATATTAAGGCATAATGTTATTGAGTGGGAACTAGTCATTCCTTTGGCCTGTGCTTACTGTTTCTTAAGGTTAACTAACACTCTGAAGAGTGAGTGCATTAATGAAGATGAAGAAAAATAGCAAAAATACAACATTTCAAGAGGGATAACAAGGAGCATAACAAATTATTTAGTTTCTTTATTTTGCATTTCTTGAACTCATAATATATAAGATTTATCATTTCCTTTTATTTGTAAAACAGGTGTAATTAGGAACTTTCAGCCTACGCTGTAGTCTGACCTATTAAGCCCAATAAAGCTAGAGGGTGACACTATAAGACAAGGAAACAAGGAGCAATTTGAAGTCATCCATCTCCATTATAAGCACAACCAGGTTTAATACTTGTCTGCCCGGAGAACTGAATTTGGTCCTATAATGCTGAACTGAATTGTGAGTAATGCAATAGCTAACTTATTATCATAATAAAGAATCATAGGTTCTTCATATGTCACTTTAAGATCATTTAAAATAATTCTCAGCCATAACAATTCACACAACTCATGTGTCAACTCGGAATTCCGTCGCTGTACTAGAACTTGCAACAATATTTTGTTTCAAAAGTTATCAAATTTCCTCCCAAGAACATAAAATATCCTGAGGTGGATTTCCTATCCATGACAAATCCTGCATAATCTATTTCAATATACACCTCCATTTCTAATTTTTCATTCCGCTTGAACAATAATCCCTTTCCTAGACCTTTCTCAAATTTTGTTGGATTCTGTTTGTAGCTTGTAAATGTCCTAATTCTCAGCCATAACAATTCACACACCCCATGTGTCATAGTTTGGAATCCTGTCTGCACTAGAACTTGCAACAATATTTTGTTTCAAAAATTACCAAATTTCCTCCCAAGAACATGCAATATCCTAAGGTGGATTTCCTAACCGTGACAAATCGTGCATAATCTATATCAATATACACCTCCATCATTTCTAATTTTTCATTCCGCTTGAACAATAACCCTTTCCTAGACTTTTCTCATATATTGAAGGATTCTGATTACAGCTTGTAAATGTCTCTCCCTTGGATCAAGTATGAACTGACTAACTACACTCACAACATATGCTATGTCAAGTCTGGTGTCAGCTAAGTAAATGAGCGTAACAACAATGGCTTTTATTCACAGTAGAACTATCTTCATCACTCCCAATTCTATGGTTTTGTTTTAAATTCCGTTGGTCTTATAGTTAATCTTACCTATTTCTTTGAGAAGATCAAGAAGATACTTTCTCTGGGAGATAAAGATATCTTTCTTTAAGTGAGCAACTTCTATATTAAGGAAGTACTGAAATTTTCCTAGATCCTTTATTTCAAACTAAGTAGCAAGCTTTTCTTTCAAGATTGTTTATCATGTTCAACATCTCCTACAACAATCATATCATCTACATAGATGAAGAGTAATGTAAATTTTCTTTCTTGGAAATGTTTAATGAACAGGTTTTGATTGCCTTAACTTTGTCGATACCCCATAGAGATCATAACTTGAGTGAGTCTCCCAAACGAGGCACGAGGTGACTGCTTGAGTCCATACAAGGCTTTATTCAACCTACATACTTTATTCCCTTCTTCAATAGGCCTAAAACATGGAGGAATTTCCATGTAGACTTCTTCCTCTAATTGTCTATGCAAGAAAGCATTTTTCACATCAAATTGTTGTAATTCCCCTTCAAAATAAGCTACCAATAAGAGAATGGTTCTAATAGTATTCACACCAGCAGCAAGTAACTAGCAAGAAAACAGATATAATGAAAGACAAGAAGCATGAGCCAGATGAAAACAAATCGGCAATCGGAACTGTAAAATAACAAGGAAATTAACCTCAAACGCAAGATTAAAACGTCACTGATTGAAACGTCAGGAGAACAAGGTTGAGTCAGAACAACGAGTATGTAACACAACACGAACAATACACTGAATAACAAATGCGATTCATGAAGCTACAATTGACAAAGCTTCATGCACAAAACACGCACGGTCAACAAGTGCGTGATGCACGAACTGCAACTGGTGAAACTTCAACGGAAATGCGATTTGCAAAACTGTAAATAACGAGGCTCCAAAATTCACATTAAACTTGAAGAAGACGAATCAATAGAGAAGCGAATCAATATTCACCCATTGGACGTGAGATAGAGAGTGGAAGAGAAGCAAATAGATATCGAGAAAATAAAGCTCTAGATACCATGTTAGAGCAGAAGAACGAGAGAAAAAGGAGGGAAAATATATTGAACTGAACTAAATTTTATTGAATGAATGTTACACGTTGAATGTTTTGTATAACTTGTATTTATACTACACAATACAATGTGTACAACTGCACAAAGGATTTAAAACTAATAATGGTTGACCATTGACTATGGTTGACCATTGACCATAGTTGACCACTAACTATTATCTTTACACTAACAAAATTTAACATTTGTAGATAAGATAGGTTAAAGGTTCTGTGAAAATTCAATGTTAACATTTCTATAGAAGATAATAAATTAAATTAATTTCAGCAAAATCAAAGGATCACTACCCCTTGTACATGCATACTGGAATAAACAATTTATCAGTATAACATTTTCTTTAGATATTTGGCTATCTCAAGGGCTTTTGCAGGCTCAATTTAATGTTAGCTTGTAAACTCTTCAAAGACTTCTTCTACTGTGTAAGACTGGTTCATTTTAAAATAACAATCTTTTGAAATACTCCAACACACTTTAATCAGGTTTTCACATCCTAGATTATAGTACTATAATGAATTAAAGACTCTGACATACCTCTTGCAAGAGCAGCTATATCACTTCTATCTACAAATGGGGCAGCACCTACACAAAGAAAGTTTGGTTTCAATATGCCTTCATTATGTGATGTCTGGAATCAAATGGCACAACAACATTACCTTCAGTCTTGGTTTCCTCTGATGGAACCTTCAAAATATCCATCACTTTCCGGTAAAGGCCCTGCCAATAATTCTCTCCCATTATAATTATTGTTTGAATTAAATAAAATTTGTTGGTGATCAATTAGGTAAACAAAGGGAGTGAAGCGGTCCTAAATGATTTGATCAGATAATGTGTTATAAGTAGCAGACTACATTAGTCAGGTAAGTTTTAAATATGCATCTAAATTTGTATCCCCAATGCTCATTCATACAGAATTTTCAAATTCTTTTATGAAAACAGTGGCACTAGCCTGACACTCAAGACTAAACTAGGCCAATCAATTTGTTAAATACACATTTCACATTTCTGCACAATCAAATAATAATATTAATTTCATTTAGCAGCAGAAACAGATTTCACTTCATAGCACAATGCTCTAAATGAGAACACGACCAGATATAAAACATCCAGGGGCATCCTATTACTCATCAATCATTGTTCTTTTTATTTTAGGGAGGCAGCAAAACAAACGAGCCTTTGCTATAAGTTAAAATTGATTAACTTTGTTGCTGACAATTTATATATTGGAGAGTTATAACCTCTTGAATCAACAGCGAACTTGAATGTTCCTGAATTGCTTTACGCCTATACATAAGAGCCAGGCTTGCTAACGCAACCCCCACCGTGGGATGCTTAGGGTCTTCAACAAATAGACAGCCAGCATACATTAGTCAATATACCATTATTAAGCTCAATGATAAATGCTGAGGTAAGACAAAAGGAACGGGGAAGTCACCTCCATAGGCTTCCTCTGCCTCAGTCAATGCCCGTCCCAACTCATACTCTGCCCAGGAGAAGTTACTGACACAACAGTTATTAGTGGTATATAAACACCCCAAGAGTAACATAAAAAGGAAGGTAGCAGCACGGCTAAGGAAAAGCCAACAGAAATTATTATTAAGCCTACCCCATAACTGCCTCAAGCTGTCCTAAAGCACATATGGACCCTACAATTAATTCATTCACACTCATGTTGCCAGCCCCTAAGTATGGATTGCCAGCCCTTCTTACTTGAACAGCACCAAGTATAACACTTCGGTAAACTTCTTTGGCCAGTGAATAGTTCTGTTTTTTATGTAGGAATTCTGCATATGATAGACCAGCAGTACCTACAAAACGAAACGTCAATCTGGTGTCGAAAAATGTCAGCTACAGTACCTTGTGAACAAGAGAAGGAGATACCATCCCAATACTTTTCATCAAGAGGTTCGTCGAAGAAATCTTCAGCTGCATCAAGCACATAATAAGCACCATCACAAGTAACAGCAATGGACAAGCACAACTTTAGCACAACCTGAGTCAACATTGCCATTGACAAGTTCAATCAGCCCTTTCAGTGCTTTAGCACGTATAAAGTGAGCCTCAAAATCTTTTCTTTGAAACTCAAAATCTTTTGATTGCCGTTGATTCTGCACAACCTCCATGCACTTGTCAGCCACCGCTGATGCCAAATCATCCTACATAGAAAAAAGTGAATAAACAAGAATGATGCTGCAAAATGAAGCCAAATATTTTACAATTGTTTTGCAAGTACCAACCTGCCCCATCTCTAAATAAAGCCCAGCCTGAGTTTCAAGAGCAGCAACTACAACAAAAATCCAACATACGACTCAAAGTCTTTGCCAAAAGTGATGTTAATATAGTAAGTGTTAGTGGCGTACTCTCTAATACTCCCTTTCTAACACACTCTTCTTGCTAATGGTCAAAATTTCTTGAAAACTAAAAAATCATAAGCGGCGTTAATTAAATATGGAGTGCAGCCCACACAATTTTGTGATTCTCACAATTTCGGTCAATACTAAAAAGTGCGGTAGAAAGAGTGTAATGTCATTTCTCTAATAATAATAATAAGAAAATAAACAATAGCAGTAACCAACAAAAGAGGTGGAAAAGAAAAAGAAATTACCTCTAACTCCCAAATAAGAATTGGTTAATTCTTGAACATCATCGAGCTTTTCTATTGCTTCAGTGTACTCTCCTCTAAATTCAACAGAAAAGATATCTCTAATGAGTTCAAACAATCACGCACAAAATTCTCCAACATAAGAACTAACACACTACAATCACAAAGGATTACCTTTCATACAACATCGTGGACATAGCAAGCATAGCCATTCCCTTCGAATTCTCGCGCTTTGATTCCCTGCCCTCAGTTAACTCACTGCTAATGCAGTGCTTCAACACAGTCAAACCCATCCGATACGCCCCAACTAAAGAAAAACCCGAAAAGCCAAAAAAGACGTTAACTTCGGTCGAAATACACAAATGGGTCGCCGAAAAACACCGGCTTTTGATCAAATAACTCACGTGATCTTTCCCTCCTCCATTGATTCAGGGCGTAATTGATCATATTAATGGCATCGGGGACGACCATGTGAGACTCTAATTCCAAGCCAATGGTAAACGGTCGGAACGATGAAGTGGGAAGAAGAGAGAGGTTAGTGGGGAATGGGTTCGCTTTCAGAGCAGAGAAAGAAGAAGAAGAAGCTCTTGATGATAACTTCGTCGCTATGCGAAACATGGTTGAGTCTGATAGCAAAAGGTTGAAGAGAAATGTGAGGTTTTCGAATAGTGTGTGTGAACGAGGAAGGAAAAGAAATGGCTTGAAGGGGTTAAGGGTTTTTAGGTTGAGCTTGATATTTGATTCGTTGGTTTCCAAGTAGACTTTATATATATTCCTGTTGGAAGTGATTATTAGAAGGCTTAATTACTTGCTTAGTTTTCAATTAGTTAAAAATTTTCAAATAAGTTTTCATTTAATTTTTTCTAATTGAGTTTCAATTTTAGTTTTTTTTTTTTTAATTGAGTCTCAATTAAAACATCGATTCATAGTATTTTATTATTTTTATTTTTTTAACCTTTTTAAAAAAAAAATTTGCAGCCTGATACTATCAGTACCATAAGGACAATATCATGTGTTATAGCGATAAATGTTATTATGCTGTACTTAGTTTAGTGTATGAATATACTCAATTTTGTTTCAATTTTTTTTAAAATAAAATAATATTATTTTTTTTATATTTAGATCAAATTTATTATTTATATAAATTTTTATACCAATATTTTTATTAAAATTGATTTTTAAAATATTACAATATTTACATTTTTATTTTTTAATTATACAATATAATTTAATATTTTAAATTATTTAAAATTTAATATTTTTAAGTCAAAAAAGTATTTATTTTATATTTTGTTTTATTTTAAGTATGATATTACTTTATTATTTATCGTATAAATACTGTTGTATTTATTAATAAATTTAAGTTTCATTTACAAGAAGGTAAGTATTTAAAATTAACATATTATTTTTTTATAAGATTAAAATTAATTAACTTAAATGAAATTTAAATGATTTAAAAAAAATTAAAATATTTAAATAAAAACATTAATTTTAAATCAAATATCATTATAATATTTATATAAATAATAAATTTAGTTCTGATTAAAATAAAAGTAACTTTAGTTATTTTAAAAAAAATAAATTAAATTAAATCAAATATATATATATATATATATATATATATATATATATATATATATAAAA
>Ga0209589_1002049_pt1 | contig 34448 bp, 17 predicted proteins | sample CowpeawhiteBW_FD_187525 | JGI IMG/M metagenome (GOLD analysis project Ga0209589, IMG submission 187525) | Root nodule microbial communities of legume samples collected from California USA - Cow pea white BW (SPAdes) (version 2) | ecosystem: Host-associated > Plants > Roots > Nodule | place: USA...
TGCGTGTGTGTGTGCGTGTGTGCATGCGTGCGTGTATGCGTGCGTGCGAGCGTGCGTGAATGTGTGCGTGCGTGGGTGCGTGCGTGCGTGCGTGCGAGCGTGTGTGAGTGCGTGCGTGCGTTGCCTTGAAGAAAAATATAGGCCAAACAAGATAGATAAATAACTCGACACCAATGAAAAAAATATGTGGAGAGTTGCATGTTACTTTTCGTACAATTTTTAAAAATTTAGTAATCAATTTTTTTTCCATCTAATAGGATGTACTTCTTATGTACCACCACTTTTATTATAAGTTAGACAAATCAACCCTTGTTGCTTGCACTGGTTTTTTCTTGTCATCCAATGAGATGTACTTCTTATGTACCATAAATTTTAATATATATATACAAAAATACAACCTTTATTTCTTGCATAAGGTGGCTAACTTGAATAAAAAAATAGTCCAATAAATGCGGCTCAATAAAAAAATAAGTGGGGAGCTTTGTATTACTTCTTGTACAATTTTTTAAAATTTACTAATCAAACTTTTTTTGTTACGTAACGGATGTACCTCTTATGTACCATGAATTTTAATATATGTCAAAAAATTCAACCCTTATTTCTTGCACTAGGTGGCTAACATAAGGAAAAAAAAAAAGGCCAAACAAGGTAGGCAAATAAGTGGACGTCAATAAAAAAAAAATTGGGGAGTTGCGTCTTACTTTTCGTACAATTTTTTAAAATTTAGTAATCAATTTTTTTATTCATCCAATGTGATGTACTTTTTATGTTCCACTAATTTTTTTATAAGTTAGACAAATCAACCGTTGTTACTTGCATTAGGTGGCTGAATTGAAGAAAAAAATAGGTCAATAAATAGAGCACAATAAGTAAGTAAGGAGGTGTATATTATTTCTCGTATAATTTTTTAAAATTTTCTAATCAATCTTGTTTTTGTCATGCAATGAGATGTACTTATTATGTACCATAAATTTTAATATATGTGTAAAAATACAACATTTATTTATTGTATTAGGTGGCTGGCTTGAATAAAAAAAATAGGCCAATAAATGGAGCATAATAAGTAAATAAGTGGAGAGGTGCTAATTACTTCTCGTACAATTTTTTTAAAATTTACTAATCAATCTTTTTTTGTCATCCAATGTAGCTCTTATGTACACGAATTTTAATATATGTCAAAAAATTCAACCTTTATTTCTTGAACTAGGGGCTGACTTGAAAAAAAAAGTGAATAAATGGGACTGAATAAGAAAATAAGTGGGGAGCTGTTTATTACTTCTTGTACAATTTTTTAAAATTTACTAATCAATCTTTTTTTTTTGTTATGCAATGGATATTTGTCTTATGTACCATCAATTTAGTTTAATTATAAGTTACAAAAAGTAACCCTTATTGCTTACACCAGGTGACTGACTTGAAAAAGAAATATAGGTCAAACAAGATAGACAAATAACTCGACTTCAATGAAAAAAATACAAACAGGTGGCACAGTTTGTATTCCATTGTACTGTGGGGTGTATTACATGTACTGTACAATTCTCCGTTACTGATTTAAACGGCGTCACATAAAAAAACTAAATTAAACACAAATTGAAAAATAAGGACCATTTTAAACATTTAGTAAAAATGAGGATTACAAAAATTTATAATATTAATAAATTTTGTTTCAAACTCTAAATTTTGTTTCAAACTAAAATAGTTCAGTTTTAGTTTTTTTTTAAATAGTAAATTTGTAACACATGGATATAAGAAGATTTACTGGATAAAGATAACATAAATTGAAAATAATAACCAATATCAGTTTCTTTAATACTTTCCTTTATTTTTGTTTTAATTTTGAGAAATAGTTAAAATTAGGCTTAAATATATATTTGGTCCCTATTTTTGTTGATTTTATTCAATTTGGTCCATATTTTCGTTTTATGTTTAATTAGGTCCTCATTTTCGCCAAATTGTGATCAATTTGGTCCTTTTCATTAACGGTGTTTAAATAGTTAACGTTTTTGAACAGTACATGCCACGTGTCAGCTCTTGGTTTTTTTGATTTTTTTTTAATTTTTTTAATTTTTTTTAAATTTTTAAAATTTTTTTTTAAAATTTTTTTTAATTTCAAAAAAAGTGTCCATGTGTCAAGTCACAATTGTGCCACGTGTCAATGCTAGTGTCACGTATGGTAATATTATTTTTTTTGTTCAATTTAGTTCCTATATTCGTTATTTTTGTTCAATTCAGTCCCTATATTCGTTATTTTTATTTAATTTAGTCCCAAATTTTGTTAAAATAGAACCATTTAATTTTTAAAATTGACATTATTATTACTTATTTTTTAAATTTAATTATAAATTATAATATTTAACTATTAATTGAATATAGTTCTTAGATTCAATTGTTAAATAAAATATAATTATTTAAATATTATTAAAATTTAAAAAATATATATTAACATTTGTAAAATTTATATTTAAATTTAAAATGCATTTTAGATATTAAAATCTAAAATATTTTATATGTAAATGTTAATTTTACAAATATTAGTTTATTTTTTTAAAATATTTTTATATATCAATTTTAAAAATATTTTAGAATATAAATATTAGAAAAAAAATTAATAATTATATTTTTATAATATTTTAAATAATTATATTCTATTTAGAAATTAAATATAAGAATTTATTCTATTTATAATTAAATTTAATAATTTATAATTGAATTTAAAAAATAATAATTGTAAAGGTCAACTTTAGAAAAGATATTAATATAATTTGTATAAAAGATATTAAATTTAGTGTCAATTTGAAGAGGACAAAATTAATTTATTTTAATAAAAATTGGGACTAAATGGAACAAAAATAATGAATATAGAGACTAAATTGAACAAAAAAAATAATACTACCACAAACTGACACATGACACTTATATTGACACGTGGCACAATTGTGACTTGATACGTGGACCATTTTTTTTGAAATTAAAAAATTTAAAAATAAATTAAAAAATTAAAAAAAAATTAAAAAAACCAGAAACTAACACCGTTAACTATTTAAACATCGTTAGTAAAAAAATCAAATTAACTATAATTTGACGAAAATAAAAACCTAATTAAACATAAAATAAAAATAGGAACCAAATTAAATAAGCAGAAATAAAAACTAAATATATATTTAAGTCTTAAAATTAATCTAGGAAAGGCCATTTTGGTTTTGTCATGGAATAAGTCATCAACTGGGAATACTAATATTTCATAGCTCATTTGTCCTCTTCTCGGCTCCCAGTTTAGGGAAAATCTAACAATTCCAGGGTTTTTCTCATTGGAAGATCAATCAACTGGGCTTCGAGATGGTGAAGGAGACCGAATACTATGACGTGCTGGGAGTCATCCCCACGGCATCCGAAGCCGAGATTAAGAAAGCCTATTACATGAAGGTAACAGTGTAATTCTGCTATCTTTGTTCTTATTTGGGTATTTCTTCTCTCTCGTGCCCATAACTATTTTGCTCTGAGCTACATAACTATTTTGCTTTGCAAGCTATCTTAAACCTCAACAGATCCGTGTAATCCCATTTTGCAGTTTAAATAGAAAGAAATTAGCAGATGCCTAGTCGTATGGCTGGATCTGTCCATTTTGTTGAATTCAAAATGAGATGTTAACTCGCGATGATGGTTTGCTCTATATAATGCTAGCTAAACCTATATACGATGAAGTTGAAATGCTTGTACATCCAATAGCAATCTAACTTTGGAAATCTGAATATAAATTCAGACTGTTTTAATGGTTGTCTTCTATTACCAAGATTTAAAACAAAACCAAGTGGTTTGATTATGTTATTTATACCTTCTCTTCAATACTTGATGTGCAGGCAAGGCAGGTGCATCCAGATAAAAATCCAAATGACCCTCTTGCTGCACAAAATTTTCAGGCAAGAATGTTGTATTTCAGTTTAGGGCTATTTAAATTTTAAGGGCACTGAATGTCATCCTACCTGGACTTGGACTGTCTAGTTAATTGATGAAAAGAACTTTCCTCTGTATAATTATTTTATGATCTAAATATAATTGTTGAATATTAAATCAACAACCACATTCTCGAGACAGTGTGTTAGACATCACATAACTTGCATTCTGCCATTCTATTACCAGTCAACCTACAAGTCATATCTTGGTTCACCTATTGGAATTTGTCTTGTTGAATATCATATGCACCACCAAATGCTTATAATTTTTATGGAGTTTTATATTATTCTGCTTTCTCTTATTGTCAATTTTCCCATTGCATGTGTCAAACTGTCTTCAACAAAACAAGTAATATCATGATGCAAATATCATTATTCTTAGTTCTACTGTTTTTTACTATATATCATGTAGAGCTATAATTTTAACCATGTTAAGTAGTTATCCCTATATGTTTGATACTCTGGTTTTAGGTTTTAGGTGAAGCTTACCAAGTTCTGAGTGACCCAGCTCAAAGGCAAGCTTATGATGCTCACGGAAAATCGGGAATTTCAACGTTAGTTCCCTTTTTAAAATTAAGATTTTACATAGTAGTTGAATATCAAGCATGATAGGATGTGGAAAGTTGTAATCTCTTATTGATTTTTAGAGCATTTTTTTTTATATAAAATCAATCTCTTGTGCTGGTTTATGTCTTTTATTCATTATTTTCAGGGAAGCAATTATTGATCCTGCAGCGATCTTTGCAATGCTTTTTGGTAGTGAGCTTTTTGAGGAGTATATAGGCCAGTTAGCCATGGCATCAATGGCTTCAATGGACTTTTTTACTGAAGGAGAACAATTTGATACTAAAAAGTTGCAAGAGAAAATGAGGGTATAATAATATGGTCTTCTAACTGTATTCTCTTCTGACTACTTCTTTTACATATTTATAACATATATAAAAGCTGCATTTCCTTATGACACTTATATATCGTTATGTATACATATAACCTCTCACTAGTTATTATAGGAATCTTTATGTGACCATACCTCATAGGATTCTTAATGTGACGATACCTGTTTTAACTAGTTACCCACTCACTAATAGTCTAGTCTTACCTAATTGTTTTTTTTGTTTTTGTTTTTGACAATGGTTCTTATGAGGATAATTACCAACCAGTTGCTACTGATATGCAAACTTCACAAAGTAATCTCTCCCAATTTCTATGTCTAAGTTTTTGTATCACCAGCATTGCTAGGGAGATTAACTCTACTATTAAAAAAAAAGAATAGGAAGTACCAACTCTACTGTTAGATATTAGGACTTGTACCTAATAACACAAAATAATCTGGTAACTATTTTAACATTTCAAGTTAGAGCGTAGATATTAGCTAGTAACGATCTTCTACTTTTTTTTTTAGTATTTGGTGAAGATGGGCACAAGTTGTTGTTTTGCATATATCCAGTAACAAAAAATCCCTGTTGAATTCTCGTGCACAAAATGACAATCAGCCTTCATACGCTTCTTTGGTCAGAATTAGGATTAGAGGCACTATGAATAGCAGTTTGGTGTGTTGTACTGCCAACCATTACCATCCACTATTTGTACATAAATACCGCTACCATTTCTGTTGTGGTGCTTGCCATGGACATGGCATCGTAGTGGTTTATGGCACCCATGGTGAAAAAGTGTTTTTTTTAAATGACTTTTTGGGCTGTAGTTTGGCCATTTTAAAACAACCCAAAAGCCAAAATACCCTCAACTCTTTGCTCTACCTTAAAACTGCCATCAATACTAAACTTGAGAGAACCATAGTGCAGCTTTCTCCTTCTCAAAGTTTATTTTGTTAACTGCACTGGCAACCAGAATCACACCGATGATTTGCCAGTTTCCAGAAGAATGCAGGCTACATGAACTGTTGCCACTTTTTCCAACGACCTTTTAACCTGATTATTTTTTCTTCCTGTTTGTTTGTTTTTATTCTTTAGTCCATTTCTTTTTTCTTTCCCTCTTTTCTTCTACTTTTTGTACATTCTTCATAGTGTGCTCTGTTTTTTATTCTTGCGGTACTCCCTTATCACAATTCATAACTGTACACCCACATAGACTTGCACCCCTGCAAAAATGACAATTTCTCATCTGATTCCAAAACTTAGGTCTAGCCTTGGTGTTATTAAAATGTGGCAAATTATACTTACATTTGGTTTTTCAACATGGTATATTACAAGGATGTAATAGTGGTTGTCTAGAAAGTATTCCATGTTGAGAAGTAATAGCTTATTTCTGATTGTTTGTCCGAAGCCCTTTATTTTGTGGGCATCGTTTCTCCTTCACAACAGTGGGTTCTTGTGATGTTGGGTTCACGATTGATGTGGGGTTTGAAATCATTATAATGACAAAAGAAGGATGTCTAGTTATTGATGGTTTGATACAATTGAGCTTCCACTCGTTTGCAGAAGACAATTGGTGTGGATTTGATCAATTTGTGTAATTGATATAAGCCGTATTAGTTGACTTTTGAAATGGTGTACCAACAGAATAAAACACTATTGCCATGGTTGATTGAGGGTGGGATTACATTTGATTTTAGACCGGTTGAATTGCTTCTTGATTCAAAGTTTATACAAGTTGGCAAGAGCACAAAAAAGAGTTTGACGAGTCAACTCAAATTTTCTCCCTTAAAGCATAAACTCTTTGGAGTTCACTTGTGAGCTTGACAATACTATTTTAATTTGTGCATTGAACAAGATAGATGTTTATTTTTATTTAATATAAAAATGTATTTGAATATATACTTTATATTATAGATCTGCAGTGAACAGTGCAAATTGTTATGAGGTTATTCTTAATAATTCGTCAAATTCTTTTAATTGACGTAGAGATAGAAGACAGTGGTAGATTGAAAATTATAAGTGATTAAGAAAATCAAGCGCACAATGATTAAAGGCTGGTAGTTTATGATGAGAGAAATTTTGATTAGTTAAATTGACTAGTTGTGACGATAGTTTGTTAAATGCACATCTAAATGATAGAAAAAAAAATGTTATAAATGTCTAATTTAGCGATCAGGAATGTGTTTAATTTCTACTTTCATTAACTGTTCTTAGTTTTTAAAATCGTTAATAAATCTCTTCAAAATCATGCAACCGATGCCTCACCACCCACACTCTTGCACTAGGACCAGAAATAAAGAAGAGAATGAGAGAAAATCTTCTAGCTGTTTATGGTTTCTGGTTTTTGAAACACTTGTTTTGGAAAGATTTTGCAGAAGTTACTAGATTTTGGAAACACTTGTTGAGTGGGTGAATTTATTTAGAAAACAATTTTTAAACCTAAAAGAAAGAAAGAAATCAAACATGGCTTAAGAATTTCGCTCTCCAAGGTTTATATTCTAATTTATAAGAGTGTATTGTTTAGTTTGTATTTAATATTCAAAATAGCAGCCTTCTCCCACAATACTATATTTTTTAGCAACAAACTAATGCAGGCACTGCTTGCATGTCACCATCAAGAAAGGCTAACAATGTCGTACTTATCAGCCAAACAGGTTTGAGTGGAATGCTAAATTATTAAGGGTGATGCTAATAGTTCTCTGTTTTATTGTCATTCTCCCCAAGGTTGAATCTATTGCATTGTATATGTGGATGACATTGTTATTATAATAAGCAATAAGTAGGGTATTGTACAACTAAAACAATATCTTCCTCAAAAGTTCCAAACAAAAGATCTTAGACGCTTGAGTTATTTCCTTGATATAAAAGTGGGCACAATCCAAGGATGTCTTGGTCATATACCAAAGAAAATATGCTCTCAACATTCCAGAAGAAACATGGATGATAAATGTTAAGCTTGTGAACATACCGATGGATTCAAGTGTCAAACTTATTCCCGAGCAAGGAGAACCATATCCTGATCATTGGAGATAAGAAGATTAGTTGGCAAACTAAATTACCTTGTCCTGGCCGCATTTGTAGTGAGCGTTGTTAGTCAATTTTCAAACTTCCCTTATCAAACCATTGGGATGTAGTTGTGCGGATCCTAAAGTATATTAAGAAGACTCCTGGAAAAGGCCTCATTTATGAGGATAAGTGAAATACTCAAATTGTTGGGTATCATGATGCTGACTGGGTAGGCTAACTAACCAAGCGATAGACACTCCATTTCATTGTAGGCAATTTAATATCATGGAAAAGTGGGAAACAAAATGTTGTTGCATGATCAATTGCAACAGCAAAATACAGGGCAATGACATTAGTCACTTATGTGCGCATATGGCTAAAGCAACTCCTTGAAGAGCTAAAATTTGTAGAATAAAATCCCAAATGCACCTTGTATGTGACAACCAGTCAACATCGCACATTTTTAATTCTATCTTGCATGAGAAGACCAGACATATTGAAGTGGATTATCATTTCATAATAGAAAAACTAGAGTATGGAGACATCACTAGATTTGTCAACTCTAGTTAGTAGTTGCCTAACATACTCACCATGTCTCTAAGATGACCATGGATTGATTATATTTGTAACAAGTTTAAGCACATTCGACTTATGTGTTCCAGCTTGAGGGGAGTGTTTCGGATACCCATTTTCTACATCTCTTGCACTTAATTTAATTTTCTCTTTCAACAACTTTTTATGTGAGAAATAGCTATTCCATCTTTGTTTCATTTCCAAAAGTTTGACATGGTCATCTTGAAGGAATTAAATTATCCTGTTTTAGGTGCAATTTTTTTGTGATTGCTGTTTTGACAGATTTGTTCTTCCTATAGGTTGTTCAGAAGGAAAGAGAAGAAAAGCTTGCAGAGATATTGAAAAATAGACTCAACCAATATCTCCAAGGAAACAAAGAGGAGTTTCTTAATCATGCAGAAGCTGAAGTAGCCCGGCTATCCAATGCAGGTACCGTTACCAAATAATAATTTCAGACATGCAGACATGAGGATGAAAACATTGTATAGATGCAAAATTACATTATCAATTTCATGGTTACATCTCATTTTGGTGCTTTTTTGGTCACATCAATCTGTGGCTGTAAAAGTTATTGAAATAAATTGCTTTATTGTTTACCCATCATGATATGGTTAAAAGATTGACTTAACATCATTTTTCTAATCTCGAGTATTTGAATATCAAAATAACATTACCAGGACTGTCACGGTGCTTTTTCTGAATTATTCAGTTGTCATTATACAGCTTATGGGATTGATATGTTGAATACCATTGGCTACATATACGCAAGGCAGGCAGCAAAAGAGCTAGGGAAGAAAGCAATTTATTTGGGTGTGCCTTTTATTGCTGAATGGTTTAGAAACAAAGGGCATTCTATTAAATCTCAAGTTACAGCAGCAACAGGTGAACAACTTTTACTTGAAAGCCTCTCCAGGCTGTGTGATACAGTACAATTCATTTAAAAAATGAAAAACAGTATTCTGGATGTGCTTGTGTGAGTTTTATCTTTATTTTACTCCCTTATTTTGGATGTTGGGTGTTTCTTTGGGCTTGGTGAATTGAATTGACCACCCATAAAGGCTTTAGTAAAACGGTGAACCTATGCTTGTGGCAAAGTACAATTCATGTAAAAAATGAAAAACTGTATTATGATGTGCTTGTGTGAGTGTTATCAAACCAATAGATGATCTATTTATATTACTTTTCACAACCAACATGGACAAGTCTTCTCGGTTTGTTGGACTTCCACCTGATCTTGCTGCAAATCAAAATCAGATGTATCGTGACCTACTGCTCCCACCTGTGACAGTCCAAAAGCAGTTGTTTCATCTCTTAACTGTACATGCTTTTGAATCATCTTCCACTTCTAGTAGGGATTCTTGCCCTTGTCTCACAATTATACCATTGTGGAGGATGTGGTGGTCGTGGACGTGGTCTCTATTGCAACTTCTCTAAGAATAGGAGACATGTTTAAGCAAAGTATCAAATCAAAGCTAGGGAGCAATCCGGTTCAGTCAGTGTGGCACAAGTCACTGCTCAGTCTTAGATATTGCTATCTCTACCACTAAATATCATGAGCTTCTCTAGCTTTGCTCAACCAATGAGGTTGCCTCACTTGTTATTGGTATGGCACAGTCTATTAATTGCCACAACATTTTTGGGGGATGTCATGCCTACTACCTGCCAGTTGATTAATTGCATGCCCTACTTGTTTCTAAATAATCACATTTCTAATTCTATATTGGATATTAAATAGGACCTTCATCCTATTCCCTTATGAGTCTTTAAGAATACATGTTTTTTTCATGATTTCACTCAAGGTAGAAATAAACCATCTACAAAATCTTTGTAATATATTGTTCTTGGTTAATCTGGTATCCAGGAGAGCTACAAATGTTTCTCTCTGTAATGATATCTGCTCTATGACTTTCCTTGAAAATACTATTTTCTGTTCTTCTAGCATTGAAGATGTTCTTGAGGTTTGACCTGAACTTCCAACTCCACTTGTTGCTCCTGTTCAAACGTCTCTTGCTATTCCTCCACCTCCTACACTACTCACATGACAAACACATGCTCAATTGACACCACCCAACAGACTCTCCAACATCATTACTTGCTCCAAATGTCCTTCCACCATTGTTGCGTGCACCTGAACTTCCTTTAGTATGTCACAAAGGTATTTGGTCCACTTGTAATTGTAATCCCAAATACGCTCTAAATCTCATTTGTAACAACGTATCTCCATCCTATTACTCCTTTGTCCCATTTTGGATTATGTGCCTATTCCCAAGTCTAAGGGGATACCATGATTAACACCAATTGGCAACAAGTGATGCTAGTAGAAATTGTTTTGTTGGAAGCCAACATCACGTGGGAGCATGTCCCCAAGTCTGCTAATAAATTCACAATTGGGTGTCGAGTGTCTATACAGTCAAGATAGCACTAGATGCCACTTTTTTCGCTAATGGCCAAAATCACCTGTCTTTTTCTTACTATAGTTGTCATTTGTCATTGTCATCTTCATCACTCGGACATAAAAAGGGCATCCTTCCTGGTAAGTTACAGAAAAATGTGTATATTAATCAACTACCCAATTATATAATCTCATTTGACTCACATCTTATTTGTAGGCTTCGTTGCTCCCTATATGATTTAAAGTAATCTCTTGTGGCATGGTTTCATTGTTTAACCTCTGCCCTACTTGAATTTATGTCTGGTAGTGAAGCTGATCACTCAATCTTTCACCTCCATACTCCATCTAGACTCTACATCTATCTTGTTATATATTTTGGTAATATCATTATCACTGATGAATATTTTGATGGGATCCTTCGTCTAAGGTCTCATCTTCATGGTCAATTTGAATGTAAGGGGACTTTGTCATTTCTTTGTAGAAATATGCCTTAGAAAGCATCGTTGTATCTACATGCTTGATTGTCACCTTAGTGACTCTTGTGGTCTAATGTGAAGTTTCTTTCAATGCAAAGGGAAAGACCCTGAAAGATATCATCTATTAAGAAGACTTGATCACTTCACTATCATGAGGCAGGCATCACATTTGCAGTTAGGGTGGTTAGTCAATTCTTCAAGGAACCATGTGATAGTCATTGAAAAGTTGCCACTCCGTCAATACCTCAAAAATGCACCAAGCCATGGATTAATACATGAGGACAAAGGCAATTGCAAATTTGACGCTGATTGGGTAGGATCACCATAAAATAGGAAGTCCGCTTCTAGATATTGTGTTCTCATTAGAGGAAACTTGATCCCCTTGAGGAGCAAGAAGCAAAAAACAGTTTCTAGTTCCAGTTGTAAAGCTGAGTACCGCACAATGCAATAGCTGCTTCTGAGATTACATCTTAGGCAACTCCTCTACCAATTAAAATTTGAAGGCACTCAAGAAACTTGTATGCAACAGTCAAGCTTCTATTCACATAGCATAAAATCCAGACTTTCTGTGAATGGACCTAACATAGACATTGTCTGTCATTTTGGTAGAAAGAATGTGCTTTCAAGAGAAATCATCACTATCTTTGTCAACTTGCAGACATGTTAACTAAATCCCTTAAGGGCTACGGTGTTGGTATTAAGTTTGACAAAAATGATATTTGCTCCAGCCTAATTGAGACTGTTAAAGATGTAAATTGGCTAGATTAAGTAGAGAGATATGGTATGATTTGATAAGGAAATATCTTACCAAATACTTCTCTTTATTAGGTATTGATTTTGTTGTTTATTATTATATCTTTTCTTCATTATAAATAAGAGTACTCGTGTGTACAAAACACATAAACAAGCAAGCCTGTCTATAGTATCTATGTTAGAAATTAGTAATCTCTTTCGTAACTCTTCCTTCTGATCCTGGTAGCTGGACGTTATATTCTTCCACTTCTTTTAACTAGAGATTCTTTTTTTTTTTTTTCAATTGTACTGGTATATTTTCTCTTCCCCAATAAGCCCCATATCAAGTCTTTTATTTGGTCTGTGATAACTGAATGATTGGTATTTGTTTCTAACTAATCTATTTTGTTTTGGCTCTCGGGCTTGCAAACATGAATTGCTAATGTGAAAACATTGTGCCGGAGGTTAATCATTTTTTTTTTCTTTGTTGTGGTTGTAGGGGCAATTGCTTTAATCCAATTGCAGGAGGATATGAAAAAGCAACTTAGTTCAGAAGGGGACTATACTGAAGAAGAGCTTGAAGAATACATGCAATCTCACAAGAAAGTGATGATTGACTCTTTGTGGAAGCTTAATGTGGCGGACATTGAAGCCACTCTTTCCCGTGTTTGTCAAATGGTTGTCTTTTCTAGGCCAATGACACTTAATTGCATGAAGTAGATTTAAGGGCTGGCTATGTTTAATTTATCGTGTGTGCTTCGCTTTAGGTACTTCAAGACAACAGTGTCAAGAAAGAGGAACTCCGTGCACGAGCTAAAGGGTTGAAAACCCTTGGTAAAATCTTCCAGGTGGTATTTCTTTCCCTTCTTCATATAATTTTAGCAATATTGTATACTGATTATAAAATGATTTTGAATTCACGATTCCAATTTAGAGGGTTAAGTCAGCCAATGGAAACGAGAATGAATGTGTACCAAGTAAGGCAGTGCACAAGTTGAATGGAAGTGAAACTAGCAATGATGCTTGTTCTCCTTGTACATCACCCAAATCTTCAAATCCTGATTTTTCTAGTGATACTTCATTTGCATCCCAGGTGCAACTTTTCACGCTGGTCCTTTAATTTTTTCTTTTCATTTGGCTAGATTACTGTCATTGCATTTACTTCTATCCAATTTAGGCTAAATTTTTTCTATTTCATTTATTTGAATGTAAATATTTATAGTGACATGTTATATTTGTTTTGATTCAATGTAGAGCCCCTACGTGGAGGCCCCGCACTTCGCTGGCATGCAATTTGATTATAACTTTCCGAGGCCGACCGCCCCACCGGGTGCCCAGAGACCTACTCCAACCAGCAAGGATTGAATTTGATATGCCGTGTGCAGTTTTTTTTTTTTTTTTGGAGGAGGAGAGGGGGTGGGGAGGGTATGTATGTCTCCTGTCGAATGTGCCTGTATCGGGGTGTGTTATTGTATGTATCACTCTTGTAGAATGTGCCTTTATGTGCTGGAGATCGTATCTTTTCGGCGGGGACCGCGCATTGTGCAGTGTGGTTTTGCATGTCTAATAATTCTATACATAGATGAGAGAAAGATAATTTAAAGTAGTGTTATCACTACCAACTGGCCGTGATTGGCTGCCATGTACTTTGAATAGTGTATTTTGTCGGGGTGCCAGCACTTAGGTTACATTAAGTTTCTTTTTTCATAAGAGGTAATGTTAGTCCATTTTAGAGGGGATTCCTGTGTAAAACTAAATTCATATATATATATATATATATATATATATATATATATATATATATATATATATATATATATGTGTGTGTGTGTGTGTGTGTGTGTGTATATGTGTGTGTGTGTGTTTGGGTTGTAGTTTTACTCATACCGGCTCCTGTACCCCTCCAATGCTCTATTGCGAAGTATGATTTTTGTTTTGACTAATATTGTGTACGAGATCTTCGGTAGTAAACTTGCTTACAGATTTTTATTTTTTTTTCAAAAAAGTAGCTACTGAATCTGTATAGAGATGGCTGCGGTTGGGAGGGCATATAATCTCCCACCGCGGGGAAAGCTTATTGTTTGTTAGGGTAAATAATTTATAAACTAATGGCTTACGTTACCGGGAATATATTCTCTGTCGCTATATTTGAGGATGAAGCTTTAGAAAATTTACATGGTTAGAGCAAATTATAATGCATTAAATAATATTTAATATACTTCATAAGTTGACTATTTTTATAAGATAACGCAAATTATTTATCTCGTTTTAGTTATTAGGCTATTTTTGACTTCGAACAGCAGATTAACTTGTGGTAAAGAATATGTTTTTTTTTCTTACTTTCTGTTCATAGAGAACAGAAAACAAGTTATTTGGAGTAATTTTCATGAAATCTTCCCTCAGACGGTTTCTTCCAACGTGTTACAAGCTAGAATATATAGATAACAAGCGCATGGGATCATGATTTGTAGAAAACATTATTCGAATACACCATCAGATTTGTGTAAATAGAGTTGTGTTTAGTAAAGATAATCCTGTCAGAATTAATTTCCTTACAATGTAAGTATGAGAAACTCCTATGCTCAAAATGGACAATCTAATATGAGAATAGATGACACAAAGGAGGCTGATTCTTGCTGCACCTCTGTTTTTTCTTCCTGCACTCGCATAAAATTTAAAATTCTCATTTTACCTTTCTCTCTTCAAAACTCTTTCTCCCCTAACTATTTCTCACTTGATCTCTCACATCAGTAGAGACTGTATGGAGACTTTGGCACTGAGAGAGAACTACAATCATGTGTCGCTAGTTCCTTTGGTCCGTTTCTCTACGTCCCTTGACACCGATTGAAAACCATTAAAAAAAATTATAATAGGAATGTAAAAATGGGGTGCATGTATTTTGGATTCACTATTTTGGAGAAGATTTATGTTTCAGAATCAAAGTTTTGGAAGCCATTTCAGAATTTAGAAGTGACTTTAAAATCTATTTCAGAAGTCATTTTTGATTTGAAAATGACTTCCGAAATATTCATTCTAATTTTCTTTTTTATATTTGGAAATAACTATTATAGAAGGTATTCTCAGATTTGAAAATCCATTTCAGACTCAAAAATACATCTGTAATACAAAAAAAAATTCTGGAATGGGTGAAAGTTATTTCTGGATTCGAAAATGACTTTCGAAATACATCATTACGGATTTTTCTTTTGCTTTCCGAAATGACTATTCCAAAATATATTTTCATATTCGAAAATATTTTTGAAACGCTCGATGCGAAATATATTTTTCATAGTTCTCAATTGATTGTCTCAATAGGTATTTTTCGGATTCAAAAATACCTTCTGGAACATCCAATCTAGAAAGCATAAAAAAATTAAATATATTTTTGGTCCCTTAATTTGTTGTGAAAATTGAAATTAAATTATCCTCAAAACTTTGATCCAATTAGTCCTCCGACTTTAGAAATGTGTGAATTTAATCATTTTAACCAAATTTTGTTAAGTTTATTTGACGTTTCATGATAGTATTTGAGTTAACATTGAAACGAAAATTTGTCAAACGGTGTAAACAACTCAAATATGTTTGAAAAATTTGATTAAAATGACTAAATTTACGTATTTCTAAAGACGATAAACTAAATTGGTCCAAAATTTCGAAGAGGAACTCGTTCCAATTTTTATTAAAAGTTAAGGATCCAAAAAGCATATTTAACCTAAAAAAGATAAAATGTAAGGATTTTTATCATAATTTTAATAAGGGATATTTTTGGGGTTACAACTTTTGTGGGGTGCATGAAGAAAAAAAAAAGGATGCAGGAAGAAAGACCCCACCAAGGTGGCATTTTCTTCTATCTTTTCAAACAACTAATTTTGAATCATGCATTAGATTATGTTTAAAGTCATGATGTATTCATCTATTATTGTGCATGTTTAAAGTGTGAGTGCATTAATTTACATGAGTTTTTTAAGTATCGAAATTAAAGACTCTTAAGTGACAAAGGACCCTTTTGCTTTTGCTTGAATAATATACTTTTCTTGAATTTCACTCATTCCATTTATTAATTTTTCCATGGAGAGACAAAAGAGTTCATCAAGTATTTTGATTCCCTTTTTTTTGGTAGTTTAATCTCCATTTCAACATTGTTCATACAAATCTTCACATCTAAAGGAAATGTAAGAACTTAGAGATGTCAACGGGGTAGGTAGGGTACGGGTAATAGCTCCCACGTATTGGATAAATATTTGTCTCGTATCCGTATCCATATCTGTCGGGTATCCGTTATGCGGATACCCGCCTATTTTTTTCATATCCGCGGGTATCCACGGGTACCCGCGGGTAATTACAAAATTATTTAAAAAAAATATTTAATCATAAATTCAAATAAAATAAAATAAAATACATCACTGTCATAAATTTTAAATAAAGTTCAAACAAACTTAAGTTCATACAAGTCTAAATAATTATAAAAAATAAATAGAAAATGACGTTCAATACAATGAAAATTCTTTAATTAGTGCTTTGATCAACAAGTCCACTTTCTCCGATTGATTCCTGACAAATAATCAACATTTGCAACATTTGCAACATTTGCAAGACACAAATAATAGTATAGAAAAAAGGAAAGAAACCATCCTTAGAGAGGGACGATCTTGTCTCTTCAACCATAACTTTGCAACCTTCCGAAACAACAATTTTGGGCTCATAAGAAGATTTGTGTGTGATGATAGAGTTACATAGAAATAGTTTCTAAATACAACATCCACACCCATTCCGCCACCAAGATTGAGCAACCAGGGTGACCTTACTCTATGAACCCTTACATTGTGTCTTTGTCACACATCAAATGATGTCACACAACATGCCCATGCCTTTCTTGTCCAAAATGTGCAAACGGTTCAATCCAACAAATTTGCAATTTCAAATAGAGCGACGTCATCATCCTTATCCATGCACACCGTTGGGCGCAACCACAACCTAGTCATAAGCCTATTTGCACTTTTTCTTCCACTCACGTGAAAGGCAATGGTTTCAAATCATTTGAGCTTTACTTACTAATGGTTATGGTGGTAACCGTCACAAACCTAAAGGGAGTAAGTAAGGTTGTTGCCATCGGTGCCCTCCTAACAACCATGCATTCACAAATGGATATGGAAAGAAGGAATCATGAAAGCGGAGCAGCTGGTGGCATTGTAAATGCACGTGGTTCCAATGTCAACATACCTTTTTTGAAACGTCATCATAATAGGTGGCGACTTTTGTAATAGAACCTCCACCAGCATCAGCATTAGTGGAATAACAGGGAAAAGGATGAACTCTAGTTCAAAATGGTTGATAGGTGGATCAATGAAATTCTTAAAATTTGTGTAAGCCATATAGCCGACTATGCATGAGCGAAGCCAAATAAGTTGAGCCGTAATGGATGAAATCTAACAAAAGTAACAGTTAGGAATGACAGAAGTTGCTCACCTAGCAAAGGTAGCAATAAGAAACGAGATCAAAAACAAAATTACCAAATCATGGGATCGTTAAAACAATGTCCAATCTCATAGGAGAGAAAGGCATCAATAGAAACATATTAAACATGTTCACCAACGATTATCCTAGAAACTCCTAGTGACCCTTGTAGCTTCTCAACCTCCACACCGAGAACGTAGAGGCTCAATGTCTTTAGCCCAGCCTGCCTTAGATGAAGGCAAATGGTAAATCTTATCCTCCAGAGAATGAAGGTCACAAATGTATCCGAAGAAAGTAATGTTAAGGACTTAAAAAATGGAAACGAGAAAGTAGGAAAAATAAGGAGGGTAAATAATCTTGAACAGCTTCATGTGGTACATAAACAACATTATCAACAATGTTTGTAAGACCCGAGACTGACAACCTATTCATACCCAAACCAAACCTAGTTCAAACTCCACATAACAACATTCTTAGCCAAAACTGAAGGGCTAGCAATGAAATCTCACTTTCTAGAAAGAGCCCAATAATTCAAATGTTGGGGAATGACCAAATTGCTCTAGCAACCATAAAAATTGGGAAGAATCTTGATATCTAAACCATGGTAGGAGTCTCAGAGGTTGAAGAGAGATCACATTTCACCTCACTGACATAAAATGATGGTTAAGTCCCATGCCCCTTCAAGAACGAAGATGTCAAACAAGTCTCTTTGGATCTTGCCACTTGAAAACAAACTCAAAAACACAAAGTTTTTACATTTTAGGATTGAATGTTTCAAGTTGGATATTGAATTTGAAGAAAAAGAAGAAATGGTTTTAAAATATTTACATTTTTTAAATAAAAATTACAATTATATTATTTGGATAATATGAAGATAATTTTTTAACTATAACATCTTCTTTTTGGCCTAAAATCCTAGCCTACTTTCACACACTACTATAGCAACATCTATTAACGATGGCTATTGAAAGTCTATGAAGACGACTTCCAAACCGTCATTGTTAACATCGTCGTTAAAAGTAACTCATAATAATGACGGTCTAAAAATAATGTCGTCAATATGACAGTATTCCACGACGTTTCAAAAGCTGCCGTTGAAATTGCTTTTTCTTCTAACTAGAATCAGATCTTCCTGCCAATAACGATGGCGGTTTTTGTTTTACCCGCAGAAAAGACAAACACTAGGTCAAAATGTTTTGACTTTGGGTAAGGAACATCATGGACTTAAAGCCCATTATTATATAGTCACTAATACCCACCCATTAGGCCCCTTAGATTATCTTAGGTGATGTGAGACTTCTCAAGACGTGTTATTTTCATCAACCCAACAATTTGTTATCAAATTTGCCTACTCAAATTTTGATGAAAAGGCTAGAATTTGTCTTTATTGCTAATGTGGAGTATGGAAAATTGTCTCTATTTTCTTCAATTGAAAAATGATTGGTCATGATATGTAATCGACTGTTACAACATGATGTCAATACTATCTCTGGTCGAGAGAAAATAATTGGCGCAAAATACAACAATATTGTCCGAAGGTGGTTGATGTACATGATGACAGTAATGACTTTTTAGCTCAAGTGGTGGAGTTTATGGTCTAGTGTTTTATGGATTGTGGTTTTCTCTGGAACAGCGTGAGACAATGCTCGTTAATCATGGTAATATTTATGTTGTGAATGAATCTTCTCTTATTAGGAGTCTTGATGGTAATGTGCCGGTGCAATCTGATTTCTTGGTTGATATGTCTTCTTTGGAGGATATTACTCTCATTGTCAATAGTTTGCAGGATTTACAATAATTATATTCAATTCACAATAGTTCAGCGTCAGCGTCCAATTATTTGACGTCAAAGGAGACTCGTTTTGCAAAGGAATTAGAAATAACTTCTAGATGGGTAACATGCTTAATGGGAGAGAATATTCTAATATTAAAGAGGATTATAAACATGTTCAAACTAAAAAAAATATGTTAGAAACATATTAGGATACATCCCATAAAGTTAATTTTAAATCTTCAAAAACAAAAACTTCTAACAATGGAAAAGAATTTGTTAGTGGTAATTTTTTTAATACGTTGAAGAATTTGTTTTCTTTTTTTAGTATATGTAGTTGAAAGAATTAAATGATTTTGATGGAAGAAATTATGAATAAATTATTTTTTTCTATGTGTAATTCTATCATGGGTATGGTCCTTCATTTATTTTTATATTTTTAATAAAAATTTTATTAACATTAACTTATTTAAAAATAAATAAATATAAAAATTTATTTTTATGAATATTTTAGTATTACATTTACATAACATAAGTATTTATGATTTTCATGTTGATTTTATTTTTAAGAATAAAATAATAATTCACATTATTAATTGATTGATATAAATCAAAAATCAATAAATTGTGATATGATGATTCCGTGCATGTGCTTACATGTGTTAAAAAATGAAAAAAATTGCGTTTAAAAAGGAAATTATTTACTTAATTTTCAAATTTAGTTAGGAGGTATTAGGAGACAATCATGTGAAAGAGAGGAGGTAGGAAGGAAGTGTTGAGGGAGGAGAGAGACATAAGCGCAGGCAGAGCTGCAATTGCCAGAGTGGAAGCGCCAAACGGTCCTCCCCGGCTTTCCTTTTTTTTATTATTCTGATATAGTTTCAGTTCAACCCAGTGGCGTACGATTAAAGCGAGGTTGAGATTGAGTTTAAAGTCGGAAAAGGGAACTTGTGTCACTGTATATTTACAGATCTTGTAATACTGTATTTCCTCAGATCTAGTGGCGGTTACCATTTCACCACTCAATACTCTTCTGTTTCTCATATATGCGTAGAGATTGTGTTGATTGAAATTGCTTTTGGTGCCCTCTGAAATAGAAGATGGAAAGCGAAAAGAAATCGCCGATATCCGATGTGGGAGCATGGGCCATGAACGTTATCAGCTCCGTTGGGATTATTATGGCTAACAAACAGCTTATGTCCAACAATGGCTATGCTTTCAGCTTTGGTCAGCCTCTCTCTTCTTTACTGTTATTTCTACATGTTTGGATCTGAGACTGAGACTAATAGATCTCTCACTTCTTCCATGTTATTTGTTATCTCTTTAATTTTCTGTTTCCACTTCTACGATACGCTCATTTTTATGGTTCTCTATCTCCTCTGTTGGTCACGATCCAAATATCCATGATATTTTCTGATTTTTTTTCAATATTTCCTTTTTTAGAAAATCTAGTTGATACTTGATACCGACTGTTGTTTATTTTTTACTGGAGCTTATTACTGTTAGTTTCATTGTTAATATTAATATGGGAGATTTCTGACATGACTATTATATTTCATAAGTATTATGTGCAAACTTTTAATATTATTCATACCGAAGCTTCTGCTTGTGACTGGTTGAGATCCTGTCCTCTAATTTTGTTTCTTAATTTTCTTCAGCCAGTTCGTTAACTGGGTTCCATTTTGCCGTAACTGCTCTCGTCGGTCTCGTGTCAAATGCTACTGGTTACTCAGCGTCAAAGCATGTTCCCATGTGGGAGCTCATTTGGTTCTCACTGGTTGCTAATATGTCTATCACGGGGATGAACTTTAGCCTTATGCTCAACTCCGTTGGATTCTACCAAGTATGGTTTTATGACTATCTTTTCTGCGAATAGTGATATCATATGTTCATGGTTTGGATATTTAAACTTTAACTTTCTTTCTTGTCAACAATTTCACCCCATCGTCATTTAAAAACCCCATCATTCTTCCTTGTTAACATAAGTAATGCATGCATAAAACTCAGACCATCATCCATCACAGTCATTACCTTTTTTCCAAGCATGCACCAGGACAATTAATTATTTGAAGCCTTTCATTCTAGAAGGCGTGATGCCTAATAATCTGTGGTTCAGTCAGATGTTCGCAATGGTGAATTGAATATGTGTAATATATTGGGAAAGTAAGGAGCTTTTGATGAGTAAAATGGAAAACTAAATACAACTACATTGGGTTCATGAATCCATTCTTAAAACCCGACCTAAAGAATCTGAGTCTGTGAATTGAAGCATATAATTTCTAGTAGAGTTGGTATGTTTTGAATTTTTATTGCCTGCATGGTTAATTGAAAAGTTATAATGAGGAATTCCACCTTTACCTGATGGTCGTTGGTTTTACATATTCATGATTTAACTAACTGCAGCTGTGAATACTAATGTTAACCCTAGAAGTATTAGTATCTAACGAGATACTTACTGTTACGTTTAGTAATGAAAGTTTTGCAAGACAAAAGTTATGATGTTCTGAACATAAATTTAAGTCTTTGAGTGCTCTTTTAGATGTAGGCCTGCTATGTTTAGGCATTCCTGGGATCTGCAAAGAAGAGATGGGCAATTAACTATCAGGCCCCACTCCAATGCTTAAGTTAACATCGAGAATAATAAAGATAATGCTCAGAGTAGGAGTGGATAAATGATGCTTTCTCTGGAAGGACTTTCTTATTGGACTTCCAGCCTATAGTACAATACCTATGATATAAAGCTTATCTACGGTATTTGCTACAGTATGGTGTCAGGTTGATCATTTTAGTTAGATTATTTTAGGATGAGAGGGAAAGGGAGGCTAAGATATGCTACTTATTTTTATAAGCTATTTATTTAGATTTTTATTTTAAAACTCTACTCTCCACCTTTTTTTTATAAAAATAAACTCCTTAAAATTTAAGAGGTTTTCTCTTTATATTTGGTCCAACTTCTCTTTATAAGGGGAAGAAAAACGTAGAAAAAGTTTGGCCGGACACCTTAGATTGTACTCAACTGGTCATTTTAGAGAAGCAAGTTTGGGTTAGTATAATTACATCTCAATTCTTGTATATTAGGAGGTGTTGTGTCGCGTTGTTTTCAGACTCATATACCCATATTGTCATGACTCGCCTTTGATTTATCATGAATCATAGCCACCTTGTCATTCTCACGTTTTCACTGAATTTTCACCACTGCTTTTTAGTTAATTTTCTCGTGTTATGTGTGGTCACAGATATCAAAACTGAGCATGATTCCTGTGGTTTGCGTGATGGAATGGATACTTCACAATAAGCACTACTCAAGGGAAGTGAAAATGTCAGTGGTGGTTGTGGTTATTGGTGTTGGTGTTTGCACTGTAACTGATGTAAAAGTTAACTTGAAAGGCTTCATATGTGCCTGTTTAGCAGTTCTGTCAACATCTTTACAGCAAATTGTAAGTATTATTCAATGTTTCTTCTCTAATATGCTGGCAATACAAAATTGACTGCTACTCCTATTTTGATTTCCTTTTCACCTATCATTTTAGTTATTATGAACTGGTGCAATTTTAGGTGAGTTCTGGACAACTTCATTAGATTTAAGTGATATGTTTCTTAAGATGATTTTACTTGAAATGATAATAAAAATTTATTTGTGTTTAATTTCTTAATAAGAACAAAACATGGATAAGATTCTCTAGGAAGCTTATTGCTGAACCCGAATTTAATCCTAATGAATTATCTAAGTGCGGAGGTTTATTTCCAAGAGAGGAAAGGATAGAAACACAAGACATGAATGAATATCATGAATGGTGGAATTAAACAAGATAGAAGACAAGAACAATATCTAGAGACAATTAAAAGCACAAGATATGAAAAGACAAAGGTGGAGGAGACCTAAGAAATGAAAAGAAGAGCCCCACTTGAAGATGGAGATGTCTTCATCTTCATGATAAGCTCAAGGAAGAATAGTCACTTGCCTCCTAGGAACTCAAGATCCAAGTAGGTAATCACTCACACGAGAGTATTCTCACTGTGAAAATTGGTTCAATAAAATCTTGTTAAGAATCCTAATTGTCTGATGGCTCAAGATCGTCTGGCTGCACTAGACCGTTAGTTTCTTCTAAGACTAGTATCAACTGGAAAGACTGTCTAAGTGACGTTTCAAGCCCAATAGTAGGAAGTATTGTTCATGTACCTTTCTGCTACTTTAGGTATGTTTTATGAAAGTTAGTTACAATAATTATGTAGGAAGAATAGTCACTTGCCTCCTAGGAACTCAAGATCCAAGTAGGTAATCACTCACACAAGAGTATTCTCACTGTGAAAATTGGTTCAATAAAATCTTGTTAAGAATCCTAATTGTCTGATGATGGCTCAAGATCGTCTGGCTGCACTAGACCGTTAGTTTCTTCTAAGACTAGTATCAACTGGAAAGACTGTCTAAGTGACGTTTCAAGCCCAATAGTAGGAAGTATTGTTCATGTACCTTTCTGCTACTTTAGGTATGTTTTATGAAAGTTAGTTACAATAATTATGTCGTATAAATAAGAACCTCTATTGTTAATTGAGAGTTGCTATTGAACTGATAAGTGTGAATTGAGTGAGAGTTCACTAAGAAAGGAACTTTGAGTTGTAATCTCTGGTTACAGGGAATCTTGTTGTAGATGTAGATTGAAGTTTGTAAAATAGTTTAATTGAATCACGTTACTTCTGTGTGTGACTCTTTCTTGTTCTTCTATCCTTTACCTTTTACCTATTTTGTTTGTGGATTATCTGATATCAACGTGCTATTTGTGTGGTAGAAGCTTCTGCAGTGAATTTGATTTGAGTTATTCCACAACACTCACAATATCATATATTCCAAATTAAAGTTACATGTGTGAGTGATGGCTATTTATGGCCTTGAGTTCCGAATTTGCTATGCCTAATGGCACTCAAGTGTGTCTTCAATTACATGTAAGTGAGGGATCTAAGACCCACTCATGCCTAGATGAAAATTTCAAAACAAAAGGAGGGAAAATTTGAAATTAACAAAAAAAAAATGAAACAGGAATTTTCGTGTTGGCCGAATTAGGAGTCACACTTCTCTTGCTTACTCATGATTCTCATACTCCTTTGGTCATGTTTTCGTTAACTTATGTTGAGCTAGCTCTTGATGTTTCCTTCTTGCACTTCTTATTTTAATCTTGGTCATCCTTCTTTTATTTTCTTGGGCTTTGAGAAATGTTACTTTTAGTATTTATACCTCTATAATTGAGAAATAAAATCCTACATTTAACAAGTCCAAGAAACACACAAGGGAGAGACAGACAGAGGGGGGATATTTTTGTGAGCAAAAATAACTTGTCTAGTCATGTTTCTTGTGATTCTTCTAGGGACAATGTGTTCTTGCTCATTTTCTTCTTGTCTATTCATGAACTCGTCATTAAGTGTCATGACTAAGCACCGTTCTCCCTTCTAATGGCTTATCTCTCACCCGTAAATGGTCAAGTATTAGATCAGATTAGTGTTATAGTTAAATGATGAGTACAACAGAAGAGAACGCAGTTTGTGCTACTAAAGTCACTTGTGGTAGATGCTATTATTTATGCGTGATGTTTGTGGGATTTATTCATTTTATAACTGATTTTTTTTCACCTTTTCTGTAACAGTCAATAGGCTCTCTTCAAAAGAAATATTCAATTGGATCGTTTGAATTGCTAAGTAAAACTGCTCCCATTCAAGCGCTTTTTCTTCTTATTCTTGGTCCGTTTGTTGATTACTATCTTAGTGGCAAATTGATAACAAACTATAAGATGTCTTCTGGTGCCATTGTAAGTTCCTTTTCCCCTATTGACACCAATCTATCATATTATGTATGTATTTTATCTTCAAATATTCAAATACTGTTGGATTATTCTCTTAAATTTTTTCTTTAACTTCTGCAGTTATGCATTATTCTTTCATGCTCGCTAGCTGTATTTTGCAATGTGAGTCAGTACCTCTGCATCGGACGCTTTTCAGCCGTTTCCTTCCAGGTTTTAGGCCACATGAAAACAGTATGTGTTCTGACGTTGGGATGGCTGCTATTTGATTCGGAGCTAACTTTCAAGAATATCATGGGAATGATTATCGCAGTCCTTGGCATGGTAATTTACAGTTGGGCTGTAGAGGCTGAAAAGCAATCAAATCCAAAGACATTACCTCATCATGCGAAAAACAGCATGACAGAAGAAGAAATTAGACTATTGAAGGATGGATTAGAAAAGATTCCTCTGAAAGATGTTGAACTTGGTGAGGCTGAAGGATAGATTGACTCGGATTTGGTGGTGAATTGTTGATAAATGATGCAGGCATATGTGTTGTGTATTTCTTTAATCTGCTTTGTGCCTTTTGTCTAGTCCACTTAGTAGTAAAACCTCGTTTCTATTTGCTTACACTGGCACGGATCCAGTTCATCAGTAATGTTTCTTTATTAGTTTTATTTGTTACTTTCGTTATGTTGAGGTTATTTATTTGGTGTGCCAAGAAATTGCTAGATGAACAATATGATGGCACCATTAAGATGTATAATTTGTACGCTAATGAAAAGCGATATCAATCCCCTCTAGCACTTTTTTGTTTGTTATGAGCTCAATTCGTGTCATCTTTTATGCTCTGTTCATTTGTACTGTACAAAGAGAATAGAGACATAATTTAAGGGTGAAACATGCGTTTACTTTGTGGTGTGATACTTGAGAGAACGATAGGAATACTAAGATTATATGATTTTTTCATCTTTTTTTTCTTCGGGTTTGAGGGTGATCGATGGGAAAATACCCTTCATAATTATCATAATAAGTAAAATTGACTTTTAAAATTATGCTTTACAACAACAATTAATACTTCAAATTTCTAAGTTGTTTATAAAAAAATTTAATAGATAAGTGTATTATATTTTTATTATAATTTTATTAAAATAATTATTTTTTTCCAATTTATTTATTTAAGTATAATTTTCGATTACTTTCAATATTATAGACAATTTGACAATTTTGATTTTCTTTCTATTAAATTTAATTTTTAATATATCATATTAATCAAATCATTCACATATTATTTATAGAGAATATAAAACAAGATATGATTTGAAGATGAAAAATGTGATTTTTTTATTTCCCCTCCACTCCTCCATTGTGTCCAATTGAAAGTAATTGATGGTAAAAGACCTTATACCATCAATTAAATGATGATGTGAAAATATGAGTTTTAAAATTATGTTTTTCAACAATAATTAATACCCTAAATTTTTAAATTATTTGTCAAAAAAAACATTTCAATTTGTAAATATATTGTATTTTATTATTTTTTATTAAAATAATTTTTTTCAATATATTCATTTAAATAATTTTCTTAAATAAATTTAACTTTTTAAATATAATTTTAGATTACTTTCAACATTAAAGACAGTTCGATAATCTTAATTTTTTTTAATTAAATTTTAATTTTAATTTATTGTATTAATTAAATCCTTTAGAAATTTTTTCAAACTTTCCTTTTAAATCTACTTACTCTCGTCTCCAATCTTTCAAAAGTAATAATACAAACCATTCCAATTATCTTTTTCTCTTCCAAATTAACTTTCACAACTAAAATACCCTTAATCTCTCCCATTTACTGGTGTGGTTGGAGATCCCTTGATCTGTGACAATGGAAAATAGAAAAATTAAGAGGTGTAACAAATTTTTCTACAACAGTAATAAAAAAAAAGTAAGAAAATTTTACATAATCGATTATAACAATATGTAATTGGTTATTGTATGTTTTTACTTTTTTTTTTCTCATTTAAAATAGTACGTAATTTATTCTTTAATGGCTGACTATTCTCATCTCTTTTGTTTCAAATATTTTGTATGCTTAATTAAGTTTTAGATTATGATAAGTTTGGATATATATATATATATATATATATATATATATATATATATATATAAAGTTTTTAATAAATTTTTATGTTGTATTAAATATTTTATGATTTTATAAGTTTATAAGTTTATGATTTTATGATTTATTAATATGATTTGATGATTCTATTTTTTTATAGTATTTTAATTTTATGATTTTATAATTTTATATCATTTGAAGTCTTTTATGATGACATTGTGCTGAACTTTCCATCTAAATTTTAGTTTGAATTAATCAATCCCTTCTACAACTAGTTCAGTGAAGGACCATCAGGCTCGACGAGAATGGTATGTAGTATTTGTGATTGAACTACAAATACAATCAATGAATCCTACTTTCGACTATTGCAAATGGTTCTCCTGTGGTGCACACCTTACCGGATAGGATTGTGTTCTTCCCACTACTGGAGCCATGTTGAAAATTCATGTGCTTTTGCTTTTGTAAAACCATTTTTAGGTTTCATTCTCGCCAATGTGTAGCACGTACAAAGTGCGAACCTCAGGTTCAATACTTTCTAACTCTTGGGTGCACCTACGAAATATTTCAGGTTCACTTCTTTCAAACTTTAAGGTGAGGAATGTGACCAGGGATGTTAACGGGACGGGTAGGGTACGGGTAGTAGCTCTCCCATATCTTACTCGCTGGATAAATATTCGTCCCGTACCCGTATTAATATCCGTCAGATATCCGTTATGTGGGTACCCGTCTATTTTTTTCATATTCGCGGGTATCCATGGGTATTTACAAAATTATTTAAAAAAGTAAATATTTAATAATAAATTCAAATAAAATAAAATAAAATACATCACTATCATAAATTTTAAATAAAGTTCAAACAAACTCAAGTCCATAAGTCTAAATAATTATAAAAATAAATATAAAATAATTTTTAATACAATGAAAATTCTTTAATTAGTTAATTAGTGTTTTGATCAACAAACATATTTTCTCCAATTGATTCCTAAAAAAAAAATCAAATAATAAATTCCAACTGCCATGTATCAGGTATTCTTATTTTGATTCCATCATTTGACAATAAAGAGTGTCTTTGATGTATATGTCCAATTTCAAGGAAGGGAAAAACAAGAATGTCAAAGGGTGTATTTGGAGGAAGACAACGTACCAATACTTGAAACTAGAATAATGAAGACCAAAGAAGATAAGATGTGCAACTTAGAAAATATTAGATCAAAATGTTTTTTTACTAATATATATATATATATATATATATATATATAAGGGTATTTTTGTGAATTAAAGTTTAACGGGTACGGGTATCCACGGATACGGATATTATGATACCCGTACCCGTCCCATTAACATGTGGATATCAAAAATACTCGTATTCGCGGGTACGGATATTTTTGACATCCACATCGTATCTAACTCTTTTAAAAATTATTTTAGTGATTCTTTACTTTTGGAGAGGAGATAGAAAATTTTTAAGTCTAAAAATTATAAACATGTCAAGGATTTATTAATAATGTATTATAATAAAAAAATTTGTTGTAATTGAAATTGATGATAGAAAATTATAACAAATAATAATTTAATTAAAAAATCATAAAATTTTATATAAATTCAATTAAAAAATTTAAAATTTAGTACTAGTCAATATATAACAGTTAATTTAATGGAAATTGAAATGAAAAAGACTCACCTTTACTATGAAATTAAAATTTAATTAAGCTTAGCTTAAGATAAAAAAACACTTGGAAATTTTATTTATCCTTCATCTATTTTCTATTCATCCTATTTTTCCTAAAAAAAAAAAGAACAGAAAGCCGATGATGTTTTTCACGCATACAGAATGGGGGTAGAGCTAAGAATATAAAGGGAGTTAATTTAGGAAGATTGTGCAATCCGAGGCGAGGAGATTGGGGAAGTAAGAAGTGGGATGATGGCTTCAGATGGGAAGAAAAGCGATGATATGGATTCGCTGTTTGAAGGAATGGTACTGTTTAACCCTGCTGCCGATATTGAAATTGGAGTTGAAGCAGAGGTCCGACAAGACAATTACAATGGTAGTGATGCGCTCACAACATCGCAGCCCCTTGACGAGAATCTCTTCTCCGACCTCACGCTTGTGGTGGATCCCCTCCAAAACTCACTAGCAGCTGAAGCCGACCACGATCTCCAATCTCAACAACAGCTATCTGTATCTGCTACCGCCCCAACTTCTTCTTCTTCCTCTACACAGGGTCAGGTCCAGGGTCAGCCCCCTCGAAGGAGAAAACGATCTGGCTTGAGGATAGGATATGGTAGAGATGCCCTTCATTTCAACGACATGCCTCACACTCTTTCTCCGCTCCCCCAACCAATTTCTGACAGTGATAGCCTGGGCGCTGGTCATACTGTTCGGCTCCCAGAGACCTTTCCCTCCATTGTCACTGCCACTGCTGATGCTGATGCTGATGCTGATGCTGATGGTGTTACTCTTTCCCAACCGTCTACTGTATCTTCCTCCAAATCAGAGAATGAGAATCGGGAATATCAACATTCCTCAGCTTTTTCTGAGGAAGAACCATCTGCTGAATCTTCCTCCAAATCAGAGAATGAGAATCGGAAACAACACCTTGTTTCAGCTTTTTCTGAGGAAGAACCATCTGCTGAATCTTCCTCCAAATCGGGGAATGAGAATTTGAATCAACAACATGCATCAGCTTTTCCTGAGGCAGAGTTTGAGCAAATCAAGGTCACCATACGTGAGAAGCTTAACCTTGCCAGTCAACTGGTAAAAAATGCTTCTTCTGCTCGAAAGGATTCCATCAGAAATAGAAGAAAAATCGTTGAGAATGCCAATCTTGCTTCGCTCAAATACATGGAACTCGAAAAGCAATTGGAAGAAGCCTGTGAAGCTGAAGATTTCGAAAGGGCCGAAAAGGTTAGCGAAAAGCTTTCTGATGCCGAGAAGGAGAAACTGAGTTACATCAATTCTTTGAGAGAAGCCGATGCCGTTGTCGACGCTTTAGATTTAAAATTGCAGCATGCCCTTGAATCTCAGTTAGTTGCCGAGGAACAATGCGCTATCCTGCTCGACCATTATGCAAAGGTTAGTTAAACATACATCCTTTACTAGTTTACTCTTTTTAACACATACTGCAGTTGCATAACTGTCATTTCTTTCCTCACATCTTTTCTTCCCCTACATCGTTTATATAATAAGTTCAGGCGGAATGTTGACCAAGCGTAGGTGAAATGAAATTTGTCTAGTTTACAGCTTTTTGCATTTCCTTGTAACTTAATACAAATCCATCGATCAAATCAAATGTTACAAATTCTAAAGTTTCGTCCTCTGCTAACACGAGAAAATTGATTACTCATTCGTTGACATCCCCTTACAAATCGATTATGGTTAACATTTCTGATGTGACTGTATTCCTTTTTTCTAGAACGCTTTAAATAATGCAGATTCTACCCTGAAGAAAGCAACATCAGTTTTTTCAAAAGAAATGGACCAATGGCTTTCATCATCTGAAGCCTTGGAGGTGAAAAAGATGGAATTGGAGATTGAAGCACAATTTATGAATGAAGCTCGTTTAGAATTGAATAATTCCATTGAGCATTCAATCCAGGATGACAAAAGAGAAAAAGAGATCCTTTGTAAAAGAAAGGATGTGTTGATGGGTGAATTGGATCAACTTCTTGCTTTAGTTAAACAAAAAGAAAAGGAGATAGCAGACAATGACTCTACTTTAGAAGCTGTAGAAAATAAGATAAATAAAGTTCTCTCTGGATTTGAAGAGATGCAGTTAGGCATTAATGTCAATTATGACGAATTGCAGTCTGCCCTTGCGCATGTGAAATTAGAAACTGAAACTTTGACTCTAAAGAAGGGGGAGATTGATAACTTTTTCACACAGGAAAAAGAAATGGGAGCAAGACTTAGGAATTTTGCTAGGATTTCTTCAGAGGAAGCTGAAGGATACCGTGAAACAGTTAAACTGAGAAGAAGTTTGATGTCATCTATATTGAAGTCCAGGGGGGACAAACTGACACTTGCAGAGAACGAGGAAAAGCTTTCTAGAGATGTCAAATTGTTTCAAGAGGAGGTTTCTGCCGCTAGAGCTTCCTTGCAGGTTAATACTGATTTTTGTGTTTAAAATTTTGTGTGTATATATATGGCTGAGATGTGATGGATGATCATAGACTCCCAGTGTCTATGCCTGCCTCCTGTCCTGTGCACTACCTAATAACCTTAAATTTGAAGTTGCGCACAAGTCAAGTTGCTTGAATATATAATAAATAGTCCCACTCCATAAGTAATCAAATCCAAAAGCTACACAAGCAAGTCATTTATTTTCCAGCAAAAGAAAATTACTTTGGTAGTTTTTGTTCACAAATTTCATTACACTGTTTAGGAACTATCTTCAAGAAAGTCAAGCATCCAGCAAGAGATAGCATCCTTCAAGCAGAGGATTATTTTCATTGATAAAAGAGTCCCAGAACTAGAAGCAGAAAAGAAAGTTGCTACTGCTGCAAGAAATTTCAAGGAGGCGGCACGAATAGCTACCGAGGCAAAGTCACTAAATGTTGAAAAAGAGAGCATCCAGATAGACATGGACACATCTTCGTTAAATCTTGAGAAGCTTGAAGAAGAAATCAAAGACACCCTTAATAAATTACAGGAGACTGAGGGGGTGATTTTATTAAAGGAGAAAGAGTTGGCAATGGTCAGATACCAGAAGCTACTTTTGGCATCTGCTACTGCTAGAGCTGAAAAGGCTGGCGCACTAGAAATGGGTGACATGGAAGAAGCGAATCTCCTATCTACTGAAGCCGAGGCAGCAGACCGTGAAGCTGAAAAACTTCAATCGACGTACAAAATTGAGGAGAAAGACTTTGTTGATCTAGGAAAACATTTAATTTCGATGGATCTTGTATCATATCTGGATCAGAAGCAACTGGGAGAACTAGTTGTGTCACTTCATCTATGGACTGGATAATTGTTGAAAGAGGATTTGGTGATTGATAATCAGATATACGAAAGCTTAGTAACTGGAAGTACGTTCTGAGAATGTGATCGTCAGTGTTCCCTTTTTTTTTTATTCAATTGTTGAGGCGTTCTTGAGATTTGTGCATTTTTCTTTTCATTTTGTGGGGGCGGAGCAGGACAACAAAAGCGGTGTAAGCTGTGAGGATTGTATGATTCAAACGATAGCTCTTAGACATTTACAATAGCTAGAAAAAAAAAAAAGCTATTAAGAGAACAATATGGCGACGCAATTCTATTTTGCACCCCTGGTTTGTTCCGCATCTTGTAAAAGGTGTTGAAAAAGTTGAAATTGTCTAGGTATAAAATTTTATGATTATGTACTTCTGGGACACGACTCAAGTGCATAATCTGAACAGATATAAAAATATATTATGAATTACATAATATCAAATATACTTTCAGGCTTGAAAATATATATGGATTGTGATCGCGTAATCTGATATTTCAGAGTACATAATTAGAATAATTTTCAAATTCAAAGAATATTTTGGATTTTTGTATTACACATTTTGAAATACATTTCTATATTACATACTCTAAAAACATATGAATAAAAACAAAATGAATTGAACAATTTAAAATATTTTTTGAATTGTGTAATATGAGACTTTTTGTATCCAGTAACATATTTCGTATTTTACAATCAATTTTCAAATTATGCAATCAAACGTGATTCCGGTCATAAACAATTGAGGCATTCCCCAAATGGGAGGAAGAAGGTAGAAAGTTGCTAAACGAAATTACTCCTTGACAATAGTTTTATAATTTTAATATAAAAATGTAATTGATAGTGCATAAACAAAAATATATATTATAAAATATAAAATTATTAAAGGATCCGTAATCAATCATCAAATAGTACTTTTTCCTTCATGTAGAATCACTAAATAATGAGAGAAAATTAAAGGACAAAAGCGAATTTAAATTTTCTATTGAATTTTACTTTGTTACTTTTGTCTTTGAAAAACACTGAAACTAATTTTGAAGTTTTACAATATATTTAAAAATAATAAATCACTAAAATAATATATTTTTAATGTTTAATCAAAGAATAATATCAAAAAATTTAATAGAAAATTTTAACTCAAGAAAAAGTAAAATTCACGCAACTTTAAACATCTATGTTTGTTTGTGGACATTTCTATTGTTCTAAATTTGATTTATAAATTTATATGATTATACATATGCTAATTTTATTTTTTAAAGCATCTACCTGTGGAATTTTCTATTTCTTATTTTGTTAATAATACAAACTCTACCTAAACGAGAGATAAAGGGCATCTCCTTTTGTAACAAAAGAAAAGGAAAATGGAAGAAAATTGATTGGGTAAAACAAGTGAACATGGTAGTTGAATTGCAAATAATTTTACATATCAAGAGCTTAAATTTTAATCATATCGTGAATAGATTCATAAACATAAAAAAATATAACATATACATAAATACTATATATATATATATATATAATTAATTAATAACAAAACAATTTTATAATCAAATAGAATATTTATATCTATGTGTATTTATCACAATTTCAACAACACAACCTTTAAAAAACAATGTAATTGCTCCATAAAATTTATTTAACTATGATTATATGCTACGAAACAAATTTTGTACAACATCAACCATTCCTTTTTATTTACTCATTTCTTAAGTGTCATCCACCAACATGTCCATAACACAACCTCGAGTACAAAATAAAGCCTACAAAAAAGAAAAACTCTATAAGTTACACCACTACCACACAACCTTCAACGAAGTCGCACCACTACCGCACAACCTCCAACAACATTGCACCTCAGTTCAAATCTTTGAGCGAACTTTGAGAGGAGATGAGAGACACATAATGAGAATGAGAAAACAAGATGTCCTTACAGATGTCCTTACCTTATTAGAGAACAAGAGACAAAAGGCAAGGATGCGAGGAGACACGAGCTTGTATTGCACAAAAAAGGCAAAGGTAAAAACATTAGGGTTTTTAAAATAAGTTGAAAGACCCAACCCGATTCAGTGGTCACTAATGATCCATATGGAAGTTTGGCTCGGAATTTGCATATGTATGTGCGATTCCAACACAATTTAAGAACTAAAACAAGTTTTCATATTATTCGTATTGCGGAGGATCTGAATCACAATTCAAGAACTAAAACAAGTCTTCATACTATTACTATTGCAGAGGATCTCTATCGTACAATTCATATCTATGATACTTAATACCATGGAGAAACATATAAAAAAAAAAAAAAAAAAAAAAAAAAAAAAAAAAAAAAAAGAAAAAAAAAAAAAAAAAAAAAAAAAAAAAAGAAAAAAAA
>Ga0209589_1002056_pt1 | contig 34393 bp, 24 predicted proteins | sample CowpeawhiteBW_FD_187525 | JGI IMG/M metagenome (GOLD analysis project Ga0209589, IMG submission 187525) | Root nodule microbial communities of legume samples collected from California USA - Cow pea white BW (SPAdes) (version 2) | ecosystem: Host-associated > Plants > Roots > Nodule | place: USA...
GACAGAGCGTGTATTTATACTCACACCTTGCAATATCAGTGCAATTTGAGCCTTAATTGTAATGAACAATATAAGGAAGGAATTGGTCATGATAGCAGTACATTATGAGAATCAAATCGCAGCAAATCATAGCACAATATCAATCAAGATCAGTAATATTGATTCTAACCATTAACAAATCAGAGCACAAAATCAATCACAATTAGTAATATTGATTCTTACCATTTGAAGAGATATTACTTCTAATGATTAGAATCATATCACAAATTTCTTTACCAGGAACAAAGGGTACCTTGGGTTATTGGGCTTATGAAAAGGTATGTGATAATTAAAATTAAATTGAGCTCTTACTTTTTTTTTTGCTAAAAGTTTGAAAATCTTTGAAGAAAAATTATTTCACCTTTTTATTTACCATTAACTAAAAACATTCTTTATTTATTTTTTTATTTTTATTTTTTTGAAAATAAATTTATTCACTCAGACAAAATTAGGAGTTAACAATAACAATATTGCAAGTCGTTCGTTGCACCGAGAACGTGATTTTTTCCCTTATTTTCGGATGCAAATATGGTGCATTGTTGCAACCATATATTTTAAACGTTGGGGTTGTTGTGGATATTTTTTTTCTCTCTTGCAAGCCATGGATTTGACCCATTTATGCCCCCACCCACCATCTATAAATAGAGGATCATTCTCCTCCCTCAAACACACACTTCCATACTTTGATTCATTCTCCCCAGTTCTCTTCTCCTTTCTCTCTTATATTTCTTCTCTCATTCTGGGTTTATTTATTTACTCTTTTTAAGAGTTATCTTGCTCGTTTTTTAGATCCTCAAAAAATCCGAGAAGTTCCTGTTGTATCTTGGAGACTTGCACAATACACTGCGGATAAATCCTTAAGGACGGTGAATCTACACGCCTCAGGAATTTATTTTGGTTCGTGATTTTGTCAGCTACTAGAACACTATATTGATTATTCAAAACAAAATCTATAAAAGGATGTGTTTTTCTTTTATCCAAAATATATACTAAAAACATCACATCTAACCCTAAACGCAACCATACATTTTTCTGAAACGCAACAAAATGGCTAATTTATTGTTGTAGTCTCAATCTTCTTTCTTTCATCTCTTTAACCACCTTTAGTAATTAACTTTCTTCTCCCACTCTATATTTTGTATACATATTAATCTTTCTTGTTGGTTTCCCATAGTTTTCACTCTCAAAATCCTCAATCACACTTCCGTACACTCCTTTTCCAAACTCACATCAATTTGTGAACTCCCACAGATTTGCATTATGGTATTATCAAAGTGGGAGGAAGGTTATAATTAAAGGTTAAATAAGCATTTCATTGATACTCACGAATTGGAAAGGAGAGATCCACTTTTTTTTTCTCCCATTTTATAAGATGCTACAACCATTCTGATTTCCTATATGTGTTTCGTGCAAAAAGATGTGATTTTTTTTTAAGATATATAATGAGATTTAATACAATAAATATTCACACATTTTGTTATTAGTATAATAAACAAAATTATAATATTAATACAAAATTTTTAATTCAGTTAGTTTTATTTAAATTTTGTTAGTAGTTAAAATAAATATATATTTCATATTCAATAATTATTATATGTATTCATTAAATATAAAATTTACATTTATATACAGTTAAAGTTGAAAAGAGCCTTTCATTATTTTTTTTCTTTTTGTATTATAAAGTCCAAATTTTTAATATTTTTATATTCATGTTAATTTTTTTAATAAACATAATAACAATTATTAAAAATTTAAATATGTATTTAATTATATTAATAATTAATGAAATTAAAATAAAATTAATCTAATGAAAATTACTATCTTGAAATTATAATTTTTTTATTATATTAAGAATTAAATATGTCAATATTTATTATATTATATTAATTAAATTTTTTAGTTCAATAATTTCATCTAGAGATGTCATTTGAGTCCTTTATCCATGGGTTAGTCTTGTTCTCCTCTAAAACTAAACCTTATATTTTTAGTCCACTCAAAAGAGACTTTTCTAAAGTCCCAACCCTTCAAACCCCATGTAAACTGGGTTGGGACAAGGTTATGGTGGAGTTGGCCCTAAAACTAAATCAATTTGTTCTCTCTCTTCCATTTCTTTCGATTAAAACTCGTTTCTTCTCGATCATTCACTCTTCCACGACTGCGTGAAGGGGCTCACCTCCTTCCTCATCTTCGAGTGTGGTGGACTCCTTTTTCTTCTTTTCTCCATCATCTTCAAGTTGTATATGTGCTTCCAGAAATTGCAAGATTGACCTTAATGACGTTTTCTCCTTAACCTATTGCCTAAATCCATTTGATCCTTGCCTATACGGGTTCGTCAAATTCTACCCCATCTTGTTTCTATTTATCAACATGCAAAATCTCTTCTTACGTTTTCTTATCAGATTTTGACTTTTATTATTACAGTATTCAATTTTGTTTGATGAATTTTCTTCTTCTGAGGAGTTGGCTAAGGGAAATTTTAACTTTGACTGCAAACTAATAATGGGATGATGGTATATGTTCTTGCGAGTTTTCTTCTTTGATTGGGTGAGGTTGAAAAAGTTGCTTGGATTTTGTTGTCCTATAGACCTATAAGTGCATCCAAGAATATCCAAACTTTGAGTCCACTATGGAGGAGGTTGCTAGTACATTATAGGGAGTTCAAAGGTTTTTACTTAACTTTTAATTGTCTTGGATATATTTTTGGTACCTGCAAACATGAATATATTTGGTTATAGTTTAAGAAATATTTTGTTAATTATGTTCGTCATTAAATTTTAGAACTTTTGAAAATAATTGGAATCACCTGACAGTGTTGGCTTGACACCCCTATGTACACATGTTAAGTTAGCCGTAATTTTCAGATAACTTATCTAGATATGACATCTAAGTGTGTCTAAAGTCACGTATAGCCATGATCCTATTTTATTAAATTTTTGAAGTTAGCATGGCTTATATATCTATTTTGTGTCACATGTTTGAAGCATTAACTGTGATAAGGAAGTCTCATTGTGTAAAGAGCTTGTCATATATCCACAAAAAAGCTCCTAGGATTTTTATTTTTTTCTTACAAGGAGAATGAAATATGTAACATCCGTCAGGATATTACGGATTTATAAATAAAATAAAAGAAGTAAATAAATAACAACGCATTTAATAATACCTCATTTTCCCAAAACGCGGGAAAATTTAAAATTTATTAAATGAGCAAAATAATGTTTATAACCATCAGTTATAAAAACCAAAAACCCAATGTTATAAAATCACCCATCAGGGTTTACAACTGATTCCAAAAGCAAATAAAAGAAAACATAAGATTTCCCCGAGTCTATTCCCCTCTCCGCGACTAAGCTTCACCTGAGCCACCTGCATCAACAACATCTGCTCCCGTGTACCGCGTACACGATCATCGCCAAACACATGCAGATAGGGTGAGCTTAACAGATAAAACATATATAATGTTACAGATATATATATCTACATACACACATATCACTATACATAACTTAGCATCCCACAATGTTCTATACTTTAATTCCTACCATCTGACCCCCAATCAGATTATTCGTGTTCTACATCGTTTAATGATTACTTCAAGGTGACTTACTGCCATACCTATCGGCCACGACCGATAGAGCACGTGCAGGAAACAATGCTACGGATCATACACCGTAACACCAAGTAGAGTTCCCATATACGAACATAGTCTGTATCGTCCCAAGACTACCAAACTCGTCAGCCAACAACTGAGGAGGGCAATCTATCTGGACCCATCTGTACTGGCCACAACTAGCACACTCACACAGGCAACACTCGTCTACCCGAGCCACAACTCAAGGGTTCCTCGTGTTCATCCGCCATCCCGAGCCACAACTCAAGAGATGCTATTCTGAGCCACAACTCAAGGAATACCACGTGCTTAACCCCTATCCCGAGCCACAACTCAAGGAATACCACGTGCTTAATCCCTATCCCGAGCCACAACTCAAGGGATACGTTCCGAGCCACAATTCAAGGAACACCAGCAAACCCACCTTTAAAGCACCGCTAGACGCCTTGTAGATCACGATTACACAACCAAAATTTCAAGCTGCAACAGTACAAATCGCCTAGCGGGGGACACGTGCCGCCAGGCGCTACCAGCTCTCAGACCGCCTGGCGGGTGTCGCGTACCGCCAGGCGCACAATGCCTTAAAATCCCTCTCGCTGTAGGGATCGCCTGGCGGGACTGCCCCCGCCGCCAGGCGCACCAAGCCTTGAGACCCCACTGTGATCCCGCTACCGCTTGGCAGTTCGCGTCCCATCGCCAGGTGCCATGACAGTACTGTGCGTACTGGTTTTTCTGCTCAAGTCTAGCACAGTTTCTTACCTAATTTCCATATGATCAATCCCTGGTATCATCTAACTTAAATGGTTACTAACAATGGTGAGGTTCAATCCTCACTCCCTAGCTTGATAACAGGACACATTATATTATAACATTAAGCTCCTTCCTTCTTAACATATTAGTACTCTTAGATTCTTTACCATTAAGTTGTTGCCAAGCCTATTACACTGTTTGAACTCTCATTCACAATAATTGGTCAATTCTCTAAACCCCCTTGCACCCAACCTATCCAGTATCCAGAATCTCTACTACGCCATAATATAGGAAAACCTCTAATATCTGATATCACTACCTCCTAAGGTAATTCTCACCCTTGTAGTTCATACACGAACTCCATCATCAAACCTTCACAACTATCACAAAAATTCCATCTACTGATCCTAACCCAACGGGAACAGAATCCAACCTCAGCGCACGACGCTTCAACCTGTAGCAGCACTGCCACTGCGCTAGCGCCTGGCGGCTAGTCCCCGTGCCGCCAGGCGGTGCTTACCATCTAGACATTTTTTTTCAGATTTTCCCCGCACCCAAAACCCAACCATTTTTCCATCTTTGTGAATTCCCACTACATGCAATCCCCATCCAAGCACAATCATAACAATTCAATATTTAATTACATTGATCAACTATTCCTATGTCCAATTCACGGTAACCCAGTTTAAATCGTAAATGAAGATATCACACATTCAACCCTAAACTTATATACATTGTTCCCTTCATTTAAGCCCTTAATTACGTGATTATACCCGTCGTTGGTCATCAATATTACTCTATAAGAATTACCACTGACTTTTGCCCCGATCAGATTCAACCAAGAATTCCAGAAAACCCAGAACGAGTTAGATTGCCCCGCGCTGCCTGGCGATTCAACCAATCCCGCCAAGTGTTTCATCAGCCAACCCAGAAATTGTTTAAGACGCCTTGCGTCGCCTGGCGGCCGAGAGTGTGCCGCCAGGCGGTTCCTCTTCTAGAAACCCATAACACATAAAAATGCATGAGTCGCCTGACGGTGGTTCATCACCTGCCAGGCGGTTTTTGGAAAAATTCCAGAAACGCAGAAATTCAAAGAATTAACAGTGCACAGCCATCCAATATACCATACATCACGCATTATTAATAATAAGCATAAAATTAAGGAGTCTAGCTCCCCTAACCTGAATCCTTTTGCTAAGAATTGGTTTGCTTAAAGAACTCCAATGATCACCACGTTCCCTCCTCTATTGGTGTGCTCTCACTTGACTTTAGAACCTCACTCCATCTCACCAATCTCTCTGATTTTCGTGCCTAACTTTCTGGTATAACCTCAGTTTTGCAAAAACTCTAACTTTAAGCCAAATCCTTCTTTTTAAAGGGTGTCTAAAACTATGTTAATTACCATACCCGAAAATTAAGTCATAATTTTGTTAAATGTAATTTACCACCTCCTTATGGCCATTTTCCAACCACCTCTTTGCTGTCCACTCTAGGGTTTTCTCCCCAACCTTTCATATTCAATTCAAAGCATAAACACTAAAAAAATTAAGATTTTAGTTTTGATTTTCCAAGGTTTGAATCCATGACCACTCAATCACCATTTCATAGTATAACCAATTCAACTAATCGTATTTCATGCTTAACAACCCAATTCAAACATCATATCATTCCACAACATGACTACACAAATTTAAATAATAAAACAATAACAAAAGTTAACATACATTAGACTCGAACCCAAGTCCTCACACACAATCAAAGTACTCTCAACCATTTGAGCTAGTACTTTTCCACATCATACCAACTATAATTTAATGTCATAAATGATTTGCCCACCCGCATTTATTAACTAATTATTTAATTAATTAATTAAATTCCACGGGTCTTACAAAATAGGTTCTTTAGTGGAGTATAGTGGGTGACTGCTAAGAATTTGAAGGCTTTCATTCAATAACACTTGCCAAGGTCTTCCAAGCAAACCAACCTTAATGGTCTTGACCAATTTAGCACTACGAGAAGGTTGCTTAGGGTGTTGCTTCTCTGCATGGAGAAGGACACGTCACTAATTTGGCATGTTCTTAGTGGTTTGCATCATAAACATATTACTTTTAATGATGCACAACTGTGTAAATGTTGGACCTGAAACATGTTATTTTCCTATGTTAATTTCCTTCTTTACCTATTGGGAAAGTCATATATAATTTGATTGGGAAAACCAATTAATGGGGTTGTTATGGAAAGATAGGAGGAATAGGGCAACAATTTCTTCCTCTTTTAATTTTTTCTTTTCTAGAAAAGAAAAAGGAGACAAGGATGAGGCCTTGTGTTATCTTCATTATGGAAAGGAGTTGGTATTGAACAGGGTGAGATGAAAGTGGCTAGGTTATTCACCTCCTTTGTCAAGGAACAATTCAACTAGTTTGGTGCTAGTTCCAAAGAGAGTTAGTTCAACTAGGCAACACTCAACTACTAACATAACTTAAAAGTTGTTTGAAAGTTCATAGCATCAAGTACAATTTGAGACCCACATGCACATTAACCCCTGTACTATAACTATGTTAGGCTTCTCATAAGATTTGCCTTATACTTTTCTCTTGGTCTGCCATTTCCTTTTAAAAACCAAACTTGATGACATGACTAATTTGATACATCTAATTTAAGGGAAAATGATTAGGGGTTTGGTAAGATGACAATCGAAGGAAAAAGTTGTAATTGATAATCTTAAGATTGATTTGTTTCTTAGTTTCTAGATAAAAACCATTTCTGTAATTGGGAAATGAATGGTCTCTTTTTGTTTTCATGCAATTAACCTCATTTTATATGTAGTCATTGGGAAAAAAATTGAGGACAAAGGTATGCTGAAAATTTTGAAGTATATTTTTACCATATGATTATTCTTTTGTTCTCTTGGCGGTAAATTATTCTATTTTGCTTCATGCACATTACTGTTGTAGATTTATTTATTTATTCTCTTTATCCTTGGTTGGCTTAATAGATACAAAAGATAAGTGAGATTTAATTTGGGGTATTCATAATTTTATCTTTTCCTAAATAGGTGAGAGATGACAAATTTATATTAGAAAAATTATGATAAAGAGTAGAAGAATTGATTCTTTTTTCAAGAGAAATGTTTGTGATGAAGATGAAAAAATGCATTTACGTCATCTAAACTTGAGAAACTTCACAATAATCCAAAAATTGAAGAAAATGAAAAACAACTCTCTAAAATTTCTAGAGTTACGTATAATTAATTTAAAAGTGCTTTAGAATGTGATCCAGAGAAACGTCCTCAAATTTGGCAATACCTACCAAATCAAATTGATGAGGTACGGAGGACTTATCTAAAATGGGGTCGATAACAAATGCATCTAGAAAATTATTCGTTGTCTAGTAAAGATGGTTATCCAAGAAGATTTCAATACACATGATTTAACTTATTTCCTTCATGGTTAGAGTATTCGGTATTCACCATTAAAAGATGTTGCATATTATTTATCGTGCTATTTTTTTAGTAAAAAACCAAGCGGACGACCTAACTCAAATGTTTTCATTGTTACATGTAATTAAGTTTATTTTCATTGAATTCTAATTGGCATTGAGTTGATTTAGGTTTTAAAAGTTTTTATAGCAAACACTATGATAATCTATATTGCAAGGGATATTGCAACAAACTTCATTTCTGATTCAATTATTTAAGATTTTAAGTCATGGAAAAACACTATGACTAAAGATAACTTTTGAATTTTTTTAATATATGATTGTTGATAATAAACTTTATGTTACACTTTCATATATATTATTATCATATTTTTTTTTTTTGGATTCTATTATCATATGTGTTTGTTTTGAATAGAGAAAATGATGTGAGAAAATATATTTTTTTAATACAAAAAAATTATTTATATATAAAAAATATAATTGGCCTCCCTAAAATTTTGGTCGAAGTTCTGCCATTGCTCCTCCTTACAAAAAAAAAGTTGCCTGCCTCAAGCCTTTGTTGAAGTCGTTGATGTGTTCTTGGATTATTTATTTCTTCAAATCTTCCAACTCGTTCTCCATACCAACATATTTTTCTTTCAACTCTTCATTATCTTTGTCCAAGTCTTTAATTTTTTGTTTCATTTTCTTCTCCGAGTCCAAGCACTTAACCTTCCACAAACCTAGCCGTTTTCTTTCAGCCACCCACTCCTCCCTTTCTTATCCCAGGAAGCCCTGTCCTCCTCATGCTTAGCCTGCAAAGTCTTCAATTCCTCATGAACTTCCTCTAGCTTTGCTTTTCCTCCTTCTTTGATCTCCCTCTGCAGAAGGCTACCTTCTCTCTGGCTTAGAATTAAGGCTTTGCTGTTAAACTCCAACATAGCCTTCATCATCACATTAGGCTCCATATTATCTATAGAAGATAGCACAACTTCCGCCAAATTAATGTCAATATCACGACGGATAGATGTTTCCGACAACTATATTAAGCAAGCTTCAAGTCCCAAGGTTGAACCCAACCCTAGCAATTTAGCCCTTACCATCTTCATATCTTTCACGATTCCCTTCTAAACAAGAACTAGCGCCTTCCTTTTTGAGTTGCCATGAACTCGAACTTCCACTAGTGGCTCTTGCATATTGGAAACTTCAGTTTTCCCGCATTTTTTTATTTCTCAGCTTCTCTTTACGCAAAGTCCTAAAAAGGTTCAGATTCTTTTTTCCCAACTAAGCCATGTGTTCTGCAACACAAACACACACTTGGTTATCTTTCTTACACCAAACATAACGGAAAAAAAATAAAAAATGATATCTTCCAAATCAACAAGTGGATGCACTAATAAATAAAATCTAACTAAGCCCTTAATGGACAACTTATCGCTAAATCTCCCCAAAACTTCTATTACTCGTTTGTCATCCATTGACAACTCCTCCTTCTTCATCCCCTTATAACGCCGAGGATTATTTGTCTAGCTGAATGGGAACTTAGTACAACCATCCTCGTTATAAAATACAGAACGACCTGGTTCTTTCACAATAACTTTAAAGAAGTTGTCCTTAAAATGCTTGAAGGATTGAGAAAAAGTATCCAACATACTTATTCCTGGTCGGCTGACCAAGGACAACCAAGTAACCAGATTTCTTAGACGCGTATCATAAAAGTACAAAAAGCATTCAGGAGAAAGATGCATGTATAATGATCAGCATAACACCCTGAACGCTTGCAGGTATCCCCAACTATTGGGATGTACTGGGTTGGTGCAACATTCAATAGCTGTAATACGCCCATGGTGAAATCATTGAAGGGAATTCGCATATGCAATTGAGAGAAGTGGCGCATATACATATAAAAGAACCCTTTTTCAGCCTCCCCTTGATCATGGCATACACATTCAACGACGTTATCCCGTTCTAGAGAGACGATATCTAGAGAAGTATCCTTATAAAAAAAACGGATACAACCCATCCACAAATTAAGTAATCGGGACCATCTGAACAAGGAGTACTAAGTCCTCACATTCGGAGCCACCCACTTGTACCTGGTCTTTGTCGGTATACTATTCTCAGCCACTTCCTCAGCGGGATCCTCCCTAACGTCAAAAATAACCTTCATTTGGACCCCTCCCTCACCAAACATAGAACCACTAGACCCACTCACTGAATCATTATCCCTACTACCTGAATCTGATACAGAAGAACTATCACTAGACATACCTTATATGTAGAAAGTAGACGACATAAAGAGAAAGGGAATATATATTGGACACACTTTACCAGAAACCATACAATTCTCTCACAGTAAGCAAATGAGATAATATGTGCATAACCTTTACCCCAATTCTTATTTATAAGGTAAAACCCAACCCTCAAAAAAGTTTTACCACTCAAATAACACTAATGAAGATTGAAACCTTCATAATTAAGATGATTGTTTAGCTTCTCCTAACACGACCCCTGACACCCCTTGTCTCTTCATCTTACCTGTCTCATTTCTGACATAGCCTTAGCGTTGTTTCCACTCCTCTAGGCTAGGGGACTACCGTAGGGACATACCAAGAATACCAAGAAAAGAGGATTTTTTTTCTTGCAGAACCAGAACATAGAAAAACCTTTGGCACGACATATTCCGCCAAAGGCTGGGGGATTGATGTACTATACTAGGAGGATAAGACCAACAAGATTGAGTATTCTATGAACCCACAAGCTTGGTAATTTGTGATTAATATTCTCCAAATACATGTGGACCCCAAAAATTAAAGGTACGCGATTCATTAATACTAGAAATTGATATTTGACTTGAGAGTTCTCACTGACTTAATCGTTGGAGTCCTTTTTGCAAGTAACCTAAAAAATGTTATACTCAACAAAAGAACATGAAAACAAGCCGAATAAAATGGAAAAGTAGCCATCCAAGAGATTCTCAAGTTGGGGTAAGATAAGATTCCAGTTTCATGATTTCACATTATTGTCCTTGCAGGAAGACTATGAATTGCATCAAAATTATGTTTAACCATGAATGTAGAAAAGTGGATAAATTTAAGAGAGCTACTTTTAACATGATAAATGTTTCTTTCTTTCTATATCTTTATGATGTTTGAAATATTTTAACTCAGTGTAAATATATCTTTTTCTCTTTCAAGTTTGAATTTACTAAGTGATGAAAACCTTGATACTCCAATAATTTGAGTGGAAAAAAACTTTATTACGAAGTTTTAGGGGTGGGCAAAAATCTAATTTTCTTAATTCGATCCACTTTTGCTTCAATCCAAATCATTTAAAATCCATTTTATTTAAAATCCAATCCATTTAAAATCCATTTTAACGGATCTGGATTTCAATCTAATCTACATTTTATATATTTTATGGACTGAATATCCATTCTCTAAATTAAGATTTTCAAATATGGATAATCCAAAAAAATCCAATCCTAATTTTCCATTTAAAATTTTTGTTGGATTAGGCTAAAGGTTGAGATGGACTAGGCTAAAGGTTGGATGGGTCATGCCTAACAACTTGTATGGACCGGGCAGGCCCGACGACCCTGAAGGGCTGGGTGGGCTCGACGACCTGGACGAATCGATCGGGTCGGATGACCTAAACGGGTCGAGTGGGCCTAAAGACACAAATAGGTTAGGCGGGCTCAACGACCCGGATGAGTCGGTCAGGCTTGAAGACTCGAACAAGTCGGTCGGGACCGACGACCCCAATGGGCGAGGCAGGCTCGAAGACCCAGACGGGCTGGGCCAACTCAACGACTCGGATGGGTCATGCCCAACGACCTGTACAGACTAGGAAGGCTCGAAGACCTTGATGGGTTAGGCGAGCCCGGCGACTCAGAGAGACTAAGTCGACTCAATGACCCGGACAAGCTGAGTCGGCCTGACTACTCCGACTGGCCGTGCCCGACGACCCGGACAAACTAAGTTGACTCTACAACTCGGACGGGTTAGGCTCAATGACCCGTACGAACTAGGCAAGCCTAACAACCCTGATGGACCAAGCAGGCCCGACAACCCAAGCGCGTCGGGCTGGGCCAACACGACAACTTGACCGTGTCAGGTTGGCACAACGAGTCAGACAGACCAGGCCGGCCCGACAACCTAGACGGGTCGACTTGGCCTAGCCTGACGACCTGGACGGGTCCTAAACCTTTTGACCATGGGTCGATGACATAAAATTTAATAATTTATTTTAAAAAATAATTTTTTTTTCATGTTTAAGAAGAAAGTCCATGAGCGGGCCTTAACCCATAGGGCTAGACTCTGACCTAGCCTACGTGGGTTAGGGCTTAGCCTTGTGGGCTGAGCCAAATTGACGACTCTAGCCAAATTGTATTGTGTTTGCCCTAAAGATACAAATTTTAGAAAATTCAATTTAATTTCTTTTATAAAAAATGGATTATGGATTTTGAACTTAATCCAAATATTTGGATTGGATTTAAATCTTGATTCAAATATTGGATTTGGATTTTAAAAAAATTCAAACTAATTTTGCTGAAAAAACAAATTTGGATTGAAAATTTAATCCAATTATTTGGATCTAAAATGGACGTAAATTAAATCATTAGAAATCCAATCCATGACTACCCTTATGAAGTTTGGTTTAAATTTTTGGAAGCCTTGAAACACTAAAGAAGGTAGTTATCAATTTTTTTATTGTATATAAGTATTTGTTAATTTGTTTTTAGTTTTGCATATTAACTAGAACATTTAAAAAGAGTGAGTTGCATTATAACTAATTATTATATCCAAAATTATACTTACTTTTAACCCGTGTAAATTTTAGTATGAAATGTACGTGAAAAGTAAAGTTTTCATGTTCTCATGTTGATAATTTTTTTAAAAGGTCATTAAAAATATAATTTTATTAAATACAATTATGTACTGAGAAATCTTATTTTTTAATTAAATTTTTGTCGTTTAATTTTTATGTTAATTGTAATATGAGTGTTAATTGAATTATGTGTCTCTTATCTTGTTCATCATTTTATTTAATTATGTCACATTATTTTAAAATTTTACAATTTATTAATTTTATAATTTTAAAATTTTAAAATATAAATAATATAAATATTAAAAATTAAAGTTTTAAAATATAAATATTAAAGAAAATTTTATAAATAAAATTTTAATTAACAATAAGTAGAATAAGATAAATGAATATTAAGTAATATAAATAACTAAATGTAATCTATCAAGAACATTAAGAAAGTAAATATAAATTTAAAAATTAGATGTCATTTCATCTAATATGAAAATGACAAATATTTATTTTAAAATCAAGAAGAATGTGAGTGGAATAGAGATGTCAAAATTAGTCAATGCGACTTACACAAGTTGGCTCACCATGACCTTGGTTAAAAATGAATTTGCTTAATCCGATTCACTTTTTTGTGAGTTTAAAATTTTGTAATCTAACTTGACCTACTACAAATTGGTGGGCTAGACAATTGACTCACTTAAGAATGTTTTTTTTTTCTAAATTATTTTATATATTTACTTGACTTATTATTTTATAGCAATGCAATTAAAGTGTTCATCTATTTTATCAAACATTATTATAAAGATAATAATTGAAGATTAAAGTATCAACTTACATAATTTGGTAAATAAAGAAATTAAACATAAAGGGTATTGAAACATTATGAACATCATTCTATTATTCAAAAAGATCAAATTGTCAATTTACACAATTAGAAGTAGTGAATAATTATAATAAAAAGAATTGTGAAAAATGATAAAATATTAATAAAGAGTTGTTGTTGGTAGGTTGTGAATTAACTCACCTTCAACTTTATTGGAATCTGTTTAATCCGTAGATTAAGTGAGTCATGTCAACTTGATTCACATTTAAAAAAAAAATTCTTTCCAATTCCACTCAATCTGGTGATGAGCCAGATTGACTCACAAGTTGAAACTATTTTGACATTTTAAAATATGATTTAGTATGACTTTAAAGGAGATAATTATTTATTAAAAATGATAAGAAAATTAAATATATGGCTGTCAGTATGTATATTTTCATTTGGTATGTGTAATTTTCCTTTTGAAATTCGTAAATCCTAATTGCCAATTTTACTTAAAATAAAAGTATTAAGTTGCAAATATTTTTACAATAATTCTCTAAGTTTTAATTTACCTATTATATACAATTTATGATATAGTTAAAATATGACTTTATCATGTATAAAATCCTTTAAATAAACATGCCCAGGGATAAACAATAATATTGGTTAAAAATATTAACTGTAAAAAATAACTAAAAGGATTTACAAAAACTTGATGAAAGTTTTATACTTTCCTTTCCTCTTATTCTTTGCAAAAATTTACCAAAACGTGCATATTGACATATTTAGTCACTTTGAATTTAAAATAAACATTTTAAAAATAAATAAACTAAACAAATATATATATATATATATATATATATATATATATATATATATATATATATATAAAATAGGATTCCACTTCCGATCTCAATTTCAATCCGATCCTCGCGCTTTATTTGTATTTTTCATGTTAAGAAAAAATAGTTAAATTTTTTATAATATATTATAATATATATAAAAGTCAATATATGTATAGTAATTTGTATTTGAAGTTGAATAAGAATATAAAAGTCATTTATGGTGCACTCCAGTGTTTGTTTATGGATTAAATATATGTAAGGAAATGAATAAAATAGAAAGGAACAAATATAATTATTTTAGTTAAAGCACTTCAAACGTAACCGTTTTTTAATCTCCGGATCCTTCACGCGAACTTGCACTCCCTCTCCCTCTTCGTCTTGACTCTTCAATCTTTGCCTTCTCCCAATTCTCAATCATCACCAACAAAGCACCACACGCATACCATGACCCTTTCTTTAATCGCCACTACCCTCATTCCCACTTAATGCATCCTTTCTGCTGTGTCTCCGTCGTCTCCGACCACTCTTCTCCGATCACCCTCGACATGCCCCCTATCCCTGCCGCACCCAGATCCGACCCCGCTCACCGGCCAGGACAAGCCCTTCACTCTGTCACCAACGGTGGCGAAAGCGGCCGCGCGCACCCCCTGCCGGTTCCGGCCGTGGTGGATGTCAGGATCAAAGACCTTGTGGGGAACGGAATCTCCGGGATTCTGCACAAGTGGGTGAACTATGGCAAAGGATGGAGAACGCGCTGGTTCGTGCTTCAAGACGGTGTCCTCTCCTACTACAAGATTCATGGACCCGACAAGATCATCGTAAACTCCGAAACCGAGAAGGGATCGAAGGTCATTGGCGAGGAATCTGCGCGACTGATCTCTCGTAACCGCAATTCGAATCACGTCGATCGTCGCAGAAAGCCCATTGGCGAAATCCATCTTAAGGTCAGTTTCATCATTTGTTTTTTTTTTTTATTCTCTTCCATTTGTATTTTTCCCCTTTTAATTTCGGTTCAGTTTGAGTTACGACTCTGGGAGAGTACCAGTTACGAAATTGAAAATTCAGAAGTTGTAATTACTGAGCCTCTACATGTATGTATATGAATCTGAACATCCGCTTTATGTGATGAGTTTTTAAGTGATGATCTATGGAATTAGTTATTAATAAAGCTTTAAAATGCACTCCTCACAGATTTGTAGTTTATAATGTGATCCTATTCGGAGTGCTTTCTCTGGAGGATACATGTGGTTTTGTATCAAAAGAAAGTTTTGAATTGTGAGTTTGGAATGAAGACATATGTGGCTGCTATTGCTGGCATAGAGATTGTAAACCCTTTGGCCGTTTTGAAACATTGCTTATTAATTTATAAGATGGGATGTCAGTTTATATATAGAAACTTCAATGTGGTGGGTGGCGTGACGGTTTTCTTTCTCTTGGGGTTGTGAGTGGCGGATTGTGTTTGTTATGTTCATCTCGGTGTTTTTGTGTAGGTTTCGACTATTCGTGAGAGCAGGTCCGATGACAAGCGATTCTCTGTCTTCACTGGGACTAAGAGACTCCATTTGAGGGCAGAGACTTCTGATGATCGGGTGGCGTGGATGGAGGCCTTGCAGACAGTGAAAGATATGTTTCCCCGGATATCAAACAGTGATTTAATGGCTCCAGTGGACAATGTGGCTGTTTCGACTGAGAAACTGAGGCTTCGGCTTATGGAGGAAGGAGTGAGTGAGGAAGCCATCCGGGACAGTGAACAGATAATGAAAAATGAGTATGCTGCGCTCCAAAACCAGCTTCTGCTGCTTAAACAAAAACAGGTGGCTCTAATCGACACTTTGCGGCAATTAGAGGTACCTTTAATGAAAAGTAGAAAACTTGAAGCCAATCAAACTGGTTATTCTTGGTGGATTTCTACTACTGCACAGAAAGCTGGTCATTCTTAGTACTCTTAAGATTAGGGGCAAAGAAAGGAGGGGGCCATGTCTTTCTCCTTCTCGTTTAAAAGAAAATAGAGAATTGTGTATTATCTTCCTGTCAAATGTCATATGTGTAATTTCTCTAGTTTTCCCATGCTTTTTCTTCTACTGCTGTACACAATCTACTGCTAAGTCTAATGGTGTGTTCATGAGTTCATTTGTCATAGGTGCTACAGCAATTAATAATATTCAGTGTTCTTCTGTCAAATTCTTTCCTTTTCGTATTGAATTGGTTTGTAATGGACTATTAGTTCCTTATCTCGTATTGAGTCTTTCTTTAACCAGTTAGATGCCTCAAGTAGGGGTTTGGTATGATTGTATAGTGTCTAAGTTATAAATCTTAAATCCGAAAAGGATATAAGTTGTGGTTAGTAGGTCTTGAGGCTCTTTTTATTCTTTGACTTGAAATGAATTTCGATCATATTACTAGCAGAGTTCTGTTAGAAATAAATCATTGGACGGTTGAACTTATATCATACATGCACAGCTGAATGTTCTTTATAAAAAAAAAATTGTATAATTGGAAATGAGACACTAACGAGATATATTTCTGGGCTGTAGAAGTTTTCAACCAGTTAATAGCCCTGCATGCAAGAGCGCAGCAGATTGAGTATTCATAAAATGCTATACCTAAGTTTTACTGTTCTTATATTTTTGTTCATCCAATTAGCCTGTTTACCTTAATGTATAAGCAAAAATTTCCAAAGGTAAATAATAATAGATCGCCATGTTTTCTGCATTAATGTTTTTACAAATGTGCCTTCCTGTGATTGTACTCATCCCCCCTTTTAATTCCAAATTGCAATTTTTATTTTCATTCGGAGAGAGTCAGTGGACATGGTTAACTTTGAAACAGAAATTATTTCAATATTTATTGGTAAGGTTTGTGATCTCTAATACTAGAGTCCATCCATTGAATTACTATATTTCAATAGCTTAAACAAAATATTTTTCTTCGGACTGTGGAGAGTTTCCGTTTGATCTTTAGTTTTAATTGCTTCTTTTTACTTGTTGATATATTGATTACGGTTAGCATTTTGTTCTCCATGTGAAGTAAAAAAATTTCTCTGTACTTCATTATTGTAGACAGAAAAGGTTGATCTGGAGAATACTGTGGTTGACGAAAGCCAAAGACAGGTTAATGATCAAGAGGTTTCCTCTGGATTAGGGCAGGAAAAATCTAGTGGTAAGTGCTTGAATGTTGACCCTTTCATTTAATTAAGATCTTTTCATTGCGTGGTTTTTGGTTGTGCATTTTGTTGAAAATAGAAGTACTTAAATGAATGCTATTATCTTTGATACCCTGTTTTATTATGAATTATTTCCATTTTCTTTTGCATTTAAACTTTTTGATCCAGAAGAAAGTGGAACTGAGTCGGAGGATGACAATGAGAGAAATGATGCAGCTGAGGAAGAAACAGATGATGAAGATACTGCCTTTTTTGACACTCGGGATTTTCTGTCATCGTCGAATTCTTTTAAAAGTAATGCTTCTGATATTAGAGTCTCCTCTTTCTCTTCTGACGATGAAGGACTCTATGCTGTTGAATCAGAGGAGGATATAGATCCTTCCATTAAATCTGTTGGATTCAACTATCCTTACGTTAAGCGACGAAAGAAATTACCTGATCCTGTTGAAAAGGAGAAAGGTGTCAGTCTTTGGTCAATGATTAAGGATAATATTGGGAAGGATCTAACAAAAGTTTGCCTTCCTGTTTATTTTAATGAGCCTCTCTCCTCTTTGCAAAAATGCTGTGAAGAAATGGAATACTCATATCTTCTAGACCGAGCATATGAATGGGGAAGAAGGGTAAGTCTAAATATGGCATCCCAAGTCATGTTGCCCGGTTTTTAACTTTGCTGTTAGTTCTTCAATTTGTATTTCTCGGTGCAATGCTCTAAGTCTTTTAGTTCGTTGATGATGTTATGCAGGGTAATAGCCTCATGAGAATTCTCAATGTTGCTGCTTTTGCTGTATCTGCCTATGCTTCGACTGAAGGAAGAATCTGTAAACCATTTAACCCATTACTAGGGGAAACATATGAGGCTGACTTTCCGGATAAAGGCTTTCGATTTTTCTCAGAGAAGGTCCAAGCTAATGCTTGACATGGATATTATCGAATAGTTGATCTTTTTCTTGATTATTTTATCATATATATATATATATATATATTTGTCTGTATGTATGTATTTTATCATGCAATGCTGCACAAAGAAGGTGAAAAGCATCAAATTAGCATTTTGGTATAAAAATGTTGGGAATGTAAAGGCTAGCAAGTGCTTAGTGCTAGACTTACCTATAAACCTATCATTGAAAGGCCACCTGTGAGAATTACAAGGGGTGTGTGTTTGTGTGTGTGAAATGTGACTGTTTTGATCTGAACTTATTGTTTGTTTAAATCCTACATATCAGTATTCATTAATGATGATTATTTGAAGTCCTTAGAACTTCCTGCTTCTGGATTAAAAGGAAAAAAAGTTTCCAAAGCACGGTTTGAAGGAAAAACTCGAGTATAATCTTAAAACTACTGCTTTCTTAATTTGATGAATGACAATTGATGTGATTGAGTGCTTAAATTATGTATAACTTGATGAAAGGCAGTACAATTTGAAACAAAGGATATGATTATGCCTTTTTAATATATCTGTTTCCATTTTGAAATTATTATATTTCTTCTTTCTCTCAGGTCAGTCATCACCCAATGATAGTTGCATGTCACTGTGAGGGTACAGGTTGGAAATTTTGGGGAGATAGCAACTTAAAGAGTAAATTTTGGGGTCGGTCAATTCAGCTTGATCCTGTTGGCATTTTGACTTTGGAATTTGATGATGGTGAAGTATTCCAGTGGAGTAAGGTATTTTTAACTACTTCCACACTACCATGCATCCAATGGCCTCAAAGAAAATGCTGTGTGCAGATTTGGTTCTAAACTGATATGGAACTTTTCGTTCAGGTTACTACATCAATATACAATCTCATATTGGGAAAGCTGTATTGTGATCATTACGGTACAATGCGGATACAGGGAAATCAAGATTACTCATGTAAACTGAAATTCAAGGAACAGTCTATAATTGATCGAAACCCTCACCAGGTGCCCAATATCTGTTTCACGGAGTCCATCTTGATTGTCTTTACTTTATGATTGGCATTAAATTTGTTCTAATATAGTACTTGACATGTGAACTTCTCTCAGGTTCATGGTATTGTTCAGGACAGAAATGGGAAAATATTGTCTACTTTGCTCGGAAAATGGGATGACAGCATGTATTATATAAATGGAGACTATAGTGGGAAGGGAAAAGGTTATGAATCAATGTCAGATGCCCATTTAATATGGAAGCGGAGCAAGCCACCCAAGTTCCCCACTAGATATAGCTTCACTCGGTTTGCCATCACATTAAATGAACTCACCCCTGGATTAAAGGTCCCTTTTTTAACTCATACTTTCTCTTGTATAGCCAGTTTATCTTCCTATTCTTTTTCTTTATAGTATAAAAATAGTCCGTATTTTCCAACTCGGTAACCCCATTATGAGTGTTGCGTTCAGTAAGGACATGTTGTGATCATTTATATATCATGAAAGAGCTATGAAGTATGAAATAATTGAAATTTAACATTAAAGGACCGAAGTATCCATATTATTATTTTGCATATTATGAGTACTTGTACTCATCTATTATCACTTATTTGTGCATACATAGGATAAGCTGCCACCAACTGATTCCAGGTTAAGACCTGACCAAAGGCATTTGGAAAATGGCGAGTATGAGATGGCAAATTCAGAAAAATTGCGACTTGAACAGCGTCAACGTCAGGTAATTATGTCATTCTACTTTGTGGTGTTTCCTTTGTTGGCTTCACAGGGAGTACATTGAATAGATATGTTTTAGAGTGGGAACATGATATGGAGTGTTATATATTTTGGTTTAGAACAAAATTGAAACGGGATTAAAACATGAGTGGACTTATATCATATTAACTTCTTTAAAAGTTACAATTTTTAACCTTTGCAAGCTAATCTTAATATATATGTTAAGTAGATCTTAGTTGTGATAAGGGTGAAAATAGAATACAAAATAGAACCGAACTTATCTGTCAAATTTCATCTGATGTTGGTTGGTCAACTGTCAAATGCTACCAAGGGTGAGAGTAGATTATTTAAGGTACGATTAGACAACTTTCTGCATAAGAACTTAGAAGAAAAAAAAACAAGGTTTCTTAAGTTAAAATTAGATTATACATATTTAAAAATAAGAATTTAGAAAAATTAAGATAACTTTCACAAATTAGCTTATGCATAAATTATTTTTATTTATAGGAAAATTAGTATAAATTTTTTTTCAATAAATCCCTTACAAAGAATTTCATCCAAAGATACCTTAGTACTTCACTTGCTTGTTAGAATGCCTTAAATCTGACTATTCATCAAATACAACTACTTGTGGAAAAAAGCCTTAATAGTGATAGCTATTGCTCATAAAGTAGCACTAACTGTTTTACTTTTTAATAGAAACATTTTTTACCGAGTTGCTCTGAATGTGCGATCACTTATCTGGCCTAGTATCATTTTGTGCAAGTTGATCTTTTCCCTATTTTGATCGTGCAACCTCTCTCAGTGCTATGGTATTAACACTTTTTGTTTTCACGATAACTAAATGAGATGTGTAAAGGATGAGCTCTATGGTATGTTTCGATGACTTCTTTATTTTTCAATCTGGCTTTTAGATGAAAAAAATATGAAGAAAAAAGTGAAATTAACTTCTTCCTAAGTTAAAATTTATTTTTGCATAATCTACCTACTCGTACAACATTTCCATATATTTTCTTCAAAACTTCTTCTTGTAACTTGTTTATAAATTAATTTTAAATTGTGAAAAAGTTAATTTTATTTTTTCCGAAAAGTTCATGGAGAAGTTTGTCCAAACAGACAAGGTTATAAAATTTTCAATCCTTGACTTTGTGGGAGAGGAGATTGTTAAAATAAATGTAGTGGATTTGCAGTTATATATTTGAATTTCCAAAGTAAGCGAGAAGTAGAGTTTGAAAAATAAATTGGTAACCAATGATTAAGAAAATTGATATTTGTTTGAATGGGATTCAGGCTCGGAAAATGCAAGAGAGCGGTTGGGAACCACGGTGGTTTTGTAAGGATAAAGAGAGCGGTTCCTACCGCTACTTGGGAGGGTATTGGGAGGCTCGAGAACAAGGAAATTGGAACTCATGTCCTGACATTTTTGGTCAAATTCCTTCTGATCATCATCTCTTAGACGAAGGTTAATGATTTATTCACTGTAGTTTATCAATATTTTACCTTCTATTCTTTTAACTGATGAAATTCATCATAGTCAATCATTTTAAAATATGAGCAGGTAATAATGTAATTGTTTTTCAATTTCTAGCCTCAGTCATTTTATATCCTCATGATTGTTATTGTTAATATTAGTATTAGGACTACGTTATGAAAAAGAAAAGGTTAGGTTCACATACTTTTCTTTTTCTATCAGCAAATTATATTATATATTTATAATCGAAGTATTTAGGATGCTTCTTCTCATATATTACATATGCATAATATACAAAGTCACACATTCTTGAAAAATCTGTTCCTGCCCATTTTCCACCCAAACTAGATTAAGTTTTATAATATATCATGTCTATGGGAATTTTAGTTCATACAAATATCTTTGGTAAACAACTCTTCTCAGTTTGCATATTTTTGGAACTCATTTTTTGACTTTTAAATTGTGTAATCCAGAAGTCAAAATTGAATTGTGTAATCTAGAAACCACTTTTTCTATTAAAAGAACTTCTAAATTGCATAATCCAAGTACTCTCAAATTTTGGAAGTCAGTTTTTATTTTTCGATTACACAGTCTGAAAGTCATTGAATTGTGTAATCTAAAAATCATCCTTTTAGAAAAAAAAAATGAAATTATAGAATTCAGAAGTATCTTTTACTTCTAAATCGCCCAATTCAAAAACTTATATCAAAAGTTATTTTTGATTTCCGAAAGTTTTCACCAATAAAAGTGCGAGAAGAAACTTATGGGTGTGTAAGAAGAAGAAAGTACCCTAATTTTAGCATAACAATGGCCCAGAAGGCCCCAAATTAAATTCGGGTTGACTTTTAATTTGTGCTTTACAAATAAATTTGGATGGTATAAATTAGAAAAAGAGTAATATTTTATGTTTCTTTTTGTCTTGACAGTTTTATTACAGAAGACTAAACAACTAGTCCCAAAATTTCAATCTGGTAATGAACTTTTGGAAATGGGAATAAGAATTATATCTGACTATTTACTTTCACCATATGTAGAAATTGAATAAAAGTTCAATTTTAACAAGAAATAATGTCAATCCACTAATCATATCACAGCTAAATTTTATCTATTTGACTCACTTTTACTATGGGGAACCGGTCTCTATATTTGGGCTTGCGACTAAATCAAGATACATAATCATAAAGATCAAACGGAGAATTTCCTTTTTGCACCACCGTGCTTTTCTTCTTTATCTCTCCACAAATGGTTTAAAGTTACTTTCGAATTTTGCAATTTAGAAATCTTTTTGATTTGAATAATCTACCTAAAAACATACATTATATTATATAATCTAGTATAGTAATTTGTTTGGAAGCTTTTTTCTTGAAAAAATGAATATAGACTGTGCCCTAGAATATATTTTTAGATTTATACAATTCAAAATTTTTTTTTATTTTTTTATAAAATAAGAGATTTTGGATTACGAAATCCAAAAAATACTTTCAAATTGGATAAGTAGAGGTTATCTTTTGCATAGAAAAAGACCTTTTAATTGTGTAACATAGAAGTATCTTCTGAATTACATAACCTGAAGGAGATTGCTAAAGTAGAATTCAAATGTTTTACCACAATGGCAGGGGAGTGGCAGCAGCAGGAAGGGATGACAATAAGAGAAACAGTTTGGTCTTTTAGACACCCACATGACTGCAGCAACAAACTATAGGGGTACAAAAATGAAACAGGTCAATGATGCCGTAAATTAGGCAGCTTCTTCCTGCACCTCCAAAACTTTTGTCTTGCACCCTCAAAATATTTTTCTCATTTTATCTCTTCTAGACCCTACATTCTTAAAGTTAAAATTGACTTTCGAATTGTGCAATTTAAAAGTCAGAAATAATTTTTTGATTATGCAATTTGGAAGCCAAATAACTTTTGGATTGTATAATTTAAAAACTATTGTTTTGAAGAAGAGAAATATTGAATTGTACAGTTTGAAAGTAATTTTAACTTGCAGATTATATAATCCAAAAGATAAAATGACTCCCTAATTATAGAATCTAAAATTTATTTTTTACTTGGGATTAGGGTGCAGGAAGAATTTTTGAATGCATAAGATTATACAGTTTTACTAAAATGAAAGGAGTTGTTGTTGTCTCCCTAGTTCCTTTCGAAAGCAGAGGAAGGATCCTTGGTTTCCACTCCCTTCCTTGTACCGTATGATGGATGTTTATGTCACAAACTCCTGTCTTACTCATCTTCTACTCTCTCTTTTTCATTCATAATGAACTTTCATTTTCTTTCTCCCCAAATCTTTCAAAAGAAACATCATGTTTTGTGCACATGCAACACTATGTCGAGCTATTATTTGTCCTAGTCTATGCGTCAGACAAGGCGCCACAGCTATCTGTTTTCATAATGTTTGTTTGGTTTGTGTTGGCAACAATTACCCATTTTGAAGGGAACAAAGACTACTCACTCTGTATTCTGTTCTTTTCATATCCTTCAATAACGCTTCTCACTATTTTGACTTTTCTTCTGCTCCTCATCCACCAATACTAAGTCTTCCCTATTCAAATTAATACCCACTACAATGCCCTAAGCTACATCCATCATGCTTCCTTTTAGTAGGACTTATAATAACTATACATTCTTACATTAATAACTTATCCTAAGTCTGTGTACTTTATAGCAATATAGCTACTATGCATTATGCATTTGCAATGTCTAATTCTATACAACGTCACATATCACACTATAAATGTTTAAATCTCATATTAGATAGAGACGAAAATAGTTGAAGAAAAATATCTATAAATGTTAAAAAGTGAACTTTAAATCTAATTCAACGTCACAAAATCAGCTTATAAAATGAGATTTGCACTCACTTATATACTATGAAATTGCTTTATTTCTAGTCGATGTGGGACTTCCAACAATAAAATCAATGTTTTAAGGTTTTATGTTAGAATTGGTGTAAACACTACAAAAAAATATTTCTTTAGTAACCAATTTTAATGACAAAAAATTGTTAGTCATTATAGTGAGCAATTTTGATACCAATTCACAAAGTAAAGAATTATTGGCTACTCAAATAATCACTATTATGAATAAAAAAATATAATTAGTTTTTAAAATTAGTTACCATGGTTTTGGCTACCAAAAAAAATTGATCACTAAAAATTAGCTATCTAGATTTTAGCTACCAAATTGACTTAGTTTATAAATTTATCTCTAATTAATTACTAACCAATTTAGTGACTATTTTAATAATTAATAATTTTTTTTATTTTTTAAATTGAGTACTATAGTGACTAAACTTTTGATCACTAAACTTTGTTAATGATGAAACATTTTCTTGTAGTAAAATCTTTTACCTATATTGTATTTATTTAGTGAATTCTTCTAAATGCCCCTAGATTATAAAATGATAGAATGACCTAAAGTAATGAGTGAAGATTTTAAGCAAATGAAAATGCAGACTTTATATTACAAAGTGCCGTCTACACATTTGACCACCTTTTCAATTTCTATTTATAGTATGGTGCAAGTTGAAATAAATAACAGCTAAGTACATAAGTTGAGAAGTTGAGCAGCACAAAATACATTAGGTAAAAAACAGAAGAATCTAACCACAATCAACAGGACTATGTTGTCTCATATCCTCAGTCCCATTTTAAAGCAGGAGTTGGTGTAGTCTTTTTGTCACTTGTTTTCTGTAACATCAATCTCTTCAAAGATCGCATATGAAACTGAATGTAAGAATGACCATAAAATAATTATCAAACTAAAGTATACGTTCAACAGATTATGTGGCTGACGAAGCAAGACAAACCATAAGATCATAAAAATAGAAAAAGTTGAGCAATTTAGTGCAAGAGTTTTAATTAAAAGTTACTCATATAATAACAATAGCTAACAGATCAGCTAATAAATTAGCTTTTGATTACTTTTGTAGCTGAAGTAATCAATGACATGATGAGGTAGTTGGTTATTCTAGAGATATCAATAAATCTGTTTTTTATACATATAATTGATTGTATCTTTAGGCAATAAATAACCAATTATTCTGTTCAGTAGCAGTAAGTTTATTACTCTACTCTTTCTTTTATTTAACTTTAATGTGATCAGAAATACTAGTATTATGCTATGTTATGGTATATGAATTGTGGTACATATATGAGTGAAGGATTGATAGAGAAGAATGGTAAGTGGTGTTAATATGGTGAAGTAGAAAAGAAGAAGTGACGTGATGCATGGAGAAGAAGAAATAAAATAGAGAGGCATAGAGACAAAGAGACACAACCATGGGTAGTTAAGTGCATTTATTATGGAAGTGGCTATACTCTTCTATTTTGGTCTTTTCATAATATGTTGGTGTTGGCTTCATTCAAGTGGACATATTGGTTCTTCTTTCTATTCAGCCTTTTCTACTTGAGAGTTTTTTATTTTTTATTTTTTTATCAATAATAACAAATATGAATTAAAAATGGAGTAATAGGATTGTTCTAACCCTTGTAAAAAAGAAAAAGAAAATAATGAGCAATCATCTTATGAACACCAACTCTACAAGACTAAGCTAAAACGTACGATTAGAGCTGTCAAAAAGGGTAATCCGGCCCGACCTGGCTCGACCCACTACGGGTTGATGATTTAGTGAGTCAATCCAACCTGGTTCACCTTTTAGCGAGCCAAAAGAATTCGAACTCGCCCCGTTTCACCACGGGTTGACAGGTTAAACAGATTGGCTCACGGGTTCACTCAATTAAAAACAAATACATTTTTTTATATCTTTTAATCAAAACTAAATTGTAATTCTAATTAAAATCTAAATAAACTTAAATACAATCCAAATACAAACCAAAATAAAAAAATACAAATTATTTATGTGTTGGATAAAAAAACAACCTAACAGACCCAAATGTAAAGCCCAACTTAATAAAAAATAAATAAAAAACACTTGTGTAATCCTTTTATCTGCGGGTTGGTGAGCCAACCCGGCTCACCACGAGTTCAACCTGATGAGCCAGGTTGAGCCGGGTTAAAAATCAACCCGTTTGAAATTTGTAAAAATATTTCAACCCAACCCGACCCGAACTCGTGGTGAGCCGGGTTGACTCGCGGGTTCCAATCCATTTTGACAACTCCACGTACGATGATAATAGAAAATACCCTTATCACATCCTACTTGAGAGTATCTGATAATTGCTATAATTCTTGTTTTGTATCATTTTTTTTTTCTTCCAATTGAGTCTCTCCCTGTTTAAAAGTGTTGTTTCCGGTGATTGTATATCGTATTGGAGAGAATTATAAAAAACTTGAAAAATATGTATATCGTATCCGATTTGCTTTCTTATCTTATTAGAATCATACAATCATATTAAAGGAATTAATTGTTTGCTTGATTTAAAATGATTTAGCTTTCTGGTTAAAGTTAAGAATATGAAAATCTAATAGATATTGATAGTTGTTTGAGGTTAGAACTTGTATATATTTTTTTATTATTACGAAGTTAAATTGGTCTATATGAATGACTTGTTTTAGAATATTAATATTCAGATTTTGAAGTATAAGTTATTTTTTAGTTACGAAATTGGTAAAATTAAGAATGAGTTAATAGAATCTGTTTGTTTTAAACGTGAGTCTTGAATAAACAATGAAGTCTAGAAACAATTTTTTTTTTTATTATTATTATATATCGTAATTGTTTAGTTGATTTTAATGTCTTGGGATACTTGTTTTGGTTACTACAAAAATTTTAGTTCATTGTTATTTTTTCTTGTAAGGAATCGTCGTCAAGAAAAAAAAAAATGTGAGACACGTCTCCTTTTGTTTTTTAAGTATAATTTTCATTTTAAGTGGAGAATTCCAATTCAAAAAAAGAAATCATAAGAGAACAAAGCTCTCTTTTTTGGCATGATTTATGCTTATGTTTGAGTTTATATGTTTCATGGACTGTGATAATTATATGTGTGGGTATCGTAGTTCTTTTATGAATATTGTTGCCCTTTAAGAAACAAAAACCTTAGATAGATATCTATCTTTAAAGCATTGAATATTAAACATAACTAGTTAGTATTAAGTGAAAAAAAATTATCGTAATAGAGATAAATATAAATATATATTAAGAATTAAATAGAAAATTGTAATTGTTTAAAAGATAAAAATGTAAAGGAAAATCTCATGAAAATGAAAATCTAGATTAGATAGAAAAAGTTGAGGATGAAGAAACAGTAGTGTGTGATAAAAAGTGGAAGAACTTATCCACAGCAGTTAAGCACTACCGACTCTCATACGCAATCCTTTCTTTCCAGATTTCGGGCAGTGGGGGATTTCCACCAACTCACACTTCCATCATTCTTCAAACCCTAAATATTCCCCACTCTCTCCTCTTATCAAACTTTTCCACATATACATTTTTCTTATAACATTTTCATACAATCATGTCAATAAAGTATGAAGATAAACATTTAAGTTTTTTATAATTTTTAAGAAAAATGATAGTTTAATAAAAAAGAATTTGACAAATTTTCACAAACGACCTCTTTAGATAAAAAAAAGGTACTATTTTATTATTTGGTTAAAAAATAAAAATTTAATCTATTTAATTATATTTATGAAAATGTCAAGTTTATAAAAATAGTTTGTCAAAAACTAATTTTCTTTTATTTAAACAAAAATTAACACACCACATTTAAAAGTTAAGCCACTGATGTTTACATATGCAACCAATGCTCACTGATATACTCTTACAAGCATTTATTTTTTATTAGACAATTAAAAATATTATTATTATTATTTTCTATTTTTCCTCCGGTTTAAAGTGGAAAATAATATTAAATTAATATAAATATTCTCGCAATATTCCATATTATTTTTGTAGTATATATATATATAAAATATTACATCACAATAAATATAATTATAAGTTTAATATGAAATCTCATTAAATATGATAAATATGATAATTAATATACATACACAAAAATAATAAATTAAATGAAGGATAATCTATATATGAATAATAAATTTCATTCAATTTAAGTGTCAAAGATATATATCAAATTATGTAAAAAAGACACTTATCAACTCTACCAACAAAGTCAGTTTCTAGAGAATGCTTTTAAACAATTTCACATTGGTTGGCTCAAAACTAATATCAAATTTCAAGGTATTGCTCACAATACTAAATTATATATGTACAAAATATCAAAACACAAATGTAATATTTTGACATTGAATTAACATAATTTTTCTCCCGAAAATTGGTATTTAAGTGTAAAAGATTATCCTCCGAACTAAGTATAGGCAACCTTTTAACATTCCACTTAGTTTTTGTATTTTGTTTCTAATCACTATGTACACACAATTAGCATTGATCACTAAGGTCTTTGAAAGGGTTGTAATGTGGTTTGACTATCAAGAAAAGCAAGTTTTTTTAGGATAATCAAAGCTCATGGGCAAAGGAGATTAAGACAATAAGCACATGCCATGTTTGGCATATTTCCTCTCTATCTTGTAGGTGTATCAAATTTTTCACCCAGTCTTTTTTATTGCACTAATCTATTTTCAATTGAACATTTCATTATTTTTCATTATTTTGTTCTTTTCTTGCACTTGGTTGATAAACCCTTGGCCCCTTTTTTTTTTCCATAACAACTCCTTCTTTTTCTTTAGACAACACACACATTTTGTTCACATTTTTTAGGCTGTGTGTGTGTTCGTCTCTACCTTCCAAGTGTATCAACTTTTTCACTCAGTCTTTTTTATTGCACTTATCTATTTTCAATTGAACATTTCATTATTTTTCATTATTTTGTTATTTTCTTGCACTTGGTTGATAACACCTTGGTCCTTTTTTTTTTCATAACAAATCCCTCTTTTTCTTTAGACAACACACATATTTTGTTCTATCTTCCTCATCGGTAAGGAGTGTGTGTGTGTGTATGTGTGTGCGTGTGCGTGTGAAGGATAATTCAGTTTGTGTTGGGATAGTTGTTTGACTCTAGGCTAAAAATATTCAACGAGGAACTTGCATTGATCCTTTCCGTGCTTCTCATGCTTAATGTATAAATCAAACACCTAACACAAAACCAGTAAAATTACTAAGTAAAGATGCCTCACTCATCTCACATTTAGTGTTTGACTCTCTCTTCTCGTTAGGTGTATTCACTCATTTTGTCAATTTCCAAACTGTGAATTTTGTTTGTAATGCAACTAAACTTTCAAGCACTAAGACTAACCACTTTTCTTGATTTTGCAACTCCCTATAGCTTCAAGAGAAAAGTTTTTTCTAGTTTATGCTTTTAATTCTTGTTCCAAACAAAGATCTAAAAGAATATAACATGCAATCCCCAAATATCAGCTACTTCTTAAAATATTCACTCAAAAGTCTATGCATATTCATATCTCTATAAATAAAAGCAAAAACATAAATTAAAAACTAAAATTGAAGGCAAAAATTAAAATGTTCAAACATTTAAAAAGAACTCTATTTTTGGAGGAATCTTTCTCTCCATCAAGTTCTTCCACTTACTAGCTCTTAGAGCGAATCATTTTGTTAAAGAAATCTTCATCTTAAAATTCAGAAGCTTTATAATCCTCTTCCTCTTGTACAACTTCTAATCTTTCATCTGTTTGCCCACTCTTGTACAATTTCAATTCTTTGATGTGTTTGACTAACTTTAGTATTGGCCTCTGATACAATTATAGTTCCTTGATCTGCTTGGCCAGTTTTAGTACTGGCCTCTTGTATAATTTCAAATCTTTATTTTGTTTGACCAAGTGTTGTGGTGGATCTATTTCAGTAGTTGCCATTGAAACATGTTATCACATATCCAATATGACCTCACCAGTAAGGTCTTCCATGGCTTGAGATGGAGAGGGTGTCCTTTCTATAGATGTGTCTTCAGATGATATTTGTAGCATAGGGCTTGATTGCCTTTTATGTCTTAGAGGTGCGACATCCTCCCTTTTTTTAGAAAGTGGAATCTCATGATTGTGTTTCTTTGGTGCCTAATAGGAGCAACCATAATTTTAAATATTGACATTACATAAGTGATTTCACAATTCATTTCAATCACTGTCATATGCACTTTGAAGTTCTAAACAAAAAAGATAATGCAAATACAAAGTAGTATTCAATTTTCGTAGTTGTAATGTTCACTATCCTAAACACTAGGATTTCCAACAATGTAGGAGATCAATGGTGCAACTACAATATTGCAATATTTCTTAATAAATGGGCATAATGCATGCTAGTGAATCATCCCAATCACATTTTATTTAAAATTAAGACAGAACATATAATTCATTTAATGTTGGATGAACTAATAATAAGAGTGAGCATGCATGAACAAATATTTCCTTTTTTTTTTTATTTCTACCAAAAACATATTTGAAGTCCCCTTACTATATAGGAAATGCATTATTTGATCAATGAAACATCATCAACCTACATGCATTTCAAATATGAACAAAGTTTGTGAACGGGGAACAACCGCACCTGTTTGAATGAACCATAAGCTTTAGTGTGTCAAATATAAATTTCAGGTTAAAAGATACTTACTTGATGATACCAATGTTGAATTAGTGTAGAAGAACTTGGAAACAATGAACAATTGAAGCTTGTAGTTGGAGACAAAACAAACAAAAGGACTCCTTCTATGTCAGGGTCGTTGGGACCGTCCAGGTCGTCAGTCCCGTCGGGGTCGTCGGGGTCGTTGGGCCTGTTCGGGTTGTCGGGCATGTCTGGGTGGTCGGACCCGTCCGGGTCGTCAGCCTTGTCCGTGTCATTGGGCTGGTCCGTGTTGTCAGGCTTGTTTTGGTCGTTGAGCCCGTCCAGGTTGTCAGGCATGTTCGTGTTGTTGGGCTCGTCCTTGTCATCGAGCCCGTTCTGGTCATTGGGCTCGTCCTGGTCGTCGAGCCCGTCCAGGTCGTCGGGATCATCCGGGTCGTCAGGCTCGTTTGAGTCGTCGGGTTCGTCCTAGTCGTCGAGGTCGTCCGGGTCATCGAGCCCGTGTAGGTCGTCCGGGTCATCGGGCATTCTGGGTCGTCGTGCTCGTTCGGGTCGTCGGACTTGTCCGTGTCATCGGTCTCGTCCGTAGCATCGGGCTAGTATGTGTTGTCGGTCTCGTCTTGGTCGTCGGGCCCGTTCGTGTCGTCAGGCTCATCCGTGTCTTCATGTCCGTCATGGTCGTCGAACCCATCCTGGTCATCGAGCTCGTCCTTGTCATCGGGCTCATCCTGGTTATCGGGCCCGTTCGGGTCGTCGAACCCGTCCAGGTCGTCGGACCCGTCCGGGTCGCTCGACTTGATCTTTGACTCTAGCTTAATGTAGTATTATTTTGGGGGGCTAAACCACCTTAGCCCTAGCCCTAACCCACTAGAGAGGGGGCTTTGGGGGTTGGGGCTTTACTTTGGCCCCTCATGTGGGGGCCCCCTAAAATGGGGCTTTATAAAGAGTGGGCTAGGGCTGGCCCATGGGCTAGGGGCCAAATTGACACCTTTAAAGAGGAGTGTTTTCTTTTCACTGTGTTTGAAAACATTTCACATAACTAGAAGTCAAATCCCTTGCAAATCATCCTCTTAGCACCACAATAGGTGCTTATGTTGCATAGAGATATCGCGTAGCAACATAATGTTGACACTAAACACTAAGACCCTTAAGATCTTTGAATATATTTCGCAAGTTGGCGTCCAACAATCCTTTGGTGATGCTCAGCGCCAACGTAGAAATTTGCAAATTGTTATGCATATGCAGTTTTATGGAAGTTTTATTCACGTCAGTTTTATGTCCTTTCTGTTTAGAGGATTGATGAATTTATTATCTCCTTTATTTATTTGATCCAACATCTTTCTTGTTGAAGAAAACCTTCCCTTTTATATGATTCTTTGTCTTTCTCATGATTCTCCTTTTCAACTATTCTATATCCTGATGAAAAATCAAATTTTCTGTAGAGAAATTTCCTCTCAAAAACAAAAAATACAAAATTCTAAACAAGAAAAATTGTAACTCTTGAACTTACTTCTTGTTTGAGATTTGAGTGAGAGCAAAATAGAAAAAGGAAAGTTAGAATTTACAAAAATACAAAAAGAAACTTTACAAATATACAAATTTGATCTTTACAATATATCACTACAACAAAAATCACTTAGGCAATCGTGAAAAAACTACGACCTAAAGCGAAAAAACTGTTGCCTAAACTTTAGGCAATGAATTGAAAAAAAAATTGAGTCATTGTCTATGTGGTCATTGGCTATACTATAGACAACAATTTTTTTCACTTAGGCTACAAAATTTAAAACCAATGCCTAAAATATGACAATAGGAAATAATGAAAAAATGGTTGCCTATAATAACAATAGGCAACACTTTTACCGTTAGTATGATAAAACAATTTTTTAAGTGTTGCTTATTCTTTTAAACATACTAATTAAAATAAATGTAATAATGTCTTATTTATATTTATTTGGAAGAAACACGACAAGGTAATGATTCATATCCTGAATACAGAAGATGTTTTGATGAACCAATTTCCATAAATAGAAATGTGACTGTTGACAATAGATGGATGGTTCCTTATACCCCTTGGTTACTCTTAAAATACGACTGTCATATAAATGTTGAGGTCTGCAGCAGCATCAAAAGTATTAAATATTTGTATAAGTATGTTTACAAAGGGCAAGATCGAGTAGCAATGGAGATTCATAAAGGACTTATTATAGATGAAGTCCAACAATATCTCGATGCTAGATGAATTTGTGCTCTTGAGGCTTTACGAAAAATCTTCAGATTTACAATCTATCGAATGAATCCAGCTGTTGAAAGATTGCAAATTCATTTACCAAATCAACAGCAAATGCAATTTTATAAGCAACAAAAACATCAATGACGTGATGAATGATGATAACAACTCCAAAATCATGCTCACACAATTTTTTGCCCTTAATCAAAGAGATCCCCAATCTAGAACATTTTTGTATCGAGAAATTCCAAAGCATTATTGTTGGAATAATAGACACAAGGAATGGTACCTAAGAAACTCAAACAAGAAAGTTATCGGTCGAATTTATATTGTATCTCCTCCTGAAGGAGATAAGTTTTTCTTGCGGGTTTTTCTTTCTCACATAAGAGGACCAACCAGTTGGGAGTATCTATTATCACCAAATGAAACATTTGTCACACATTTAAAAAGGCGGCTGAGAAATGGGGATTCTTAGAAAGTGACAATAGTATTCATGAATGCTTAGTTGAAGCATCAACTTTACAAATGTCATATGCTTTACAAAGACTATTTGTGACCATATTATTTTTTTATAAACCAACTGATGTTATAAGCCTTTGGAATTAGTTCCACACCTTTACGCTAGAAGATTATACTTCAACCAACACTTTTGTCAATGAGAACTTGATTCCTATGTTATTGAGGGATTTAAATGACATTTTAATTCAGCATGGTAAAATAATCAAAGATTTTGATTTTCCACCTTTATCTTATGATGCTTTGGAAACTATTTCAGTACTAAGAATTATACAAGAATTATCAATACAGATACCTAATGAAGATGTTCACAATGTACACAGATTGAATTATGACCAACTCATTGCCTTCAAGACCATTTTAGATATAATCAACCGTAGTCAAAGTTAGGTCTTTTTTGTGGATGGTGTAACATCCCTAGGGAATATTACTTAAAAATAAATAATAAAAGAAAATAATTATATTAGTAGTCGTCTCGATAAAAATCCCAACGCGGGAATATTTAATTTCATGAAAACGCGCGCCAAAACTTATATCATAATTAGTCAATGGTTACAAGTTCCCATTATTCGTGTGCATAATAAAAACTTAAAATAATACATGTAGGAGAAAAT
>Ga0209589_1002058_pt1 | contig 34382 bp, 18 predicted proteins | sample CowpeawhiteBW_FD_187525 | JGI IMG/M metagenome (GOLD analysis project Ga0209589, IMG submission 187525) | Root nodule microbial communities of legume samples collected from California USA - Cow pea white BW (SPAdes) (version 2) | ecosystem: Host-associated > Plants > Roots > Nodule | place: USA...
GTTTCAGAACGTGAGGGACTTAAATAGCGCATCTTTTGAATGAGGGACGAAAACCAAAAATGGTCGATACTTGAGGGACCAAAAACATAATTAACCCTATTTTTAAAAAAAAAATATACATATATGAATGTTAAACAAGTAAATGCCTATAGTTCTGGAAAGTAAATGTTAGCAACGCAAATTGTGTACCAGTGTAAACATTCAACTCCAAATGCGTGCGTTTGCAACTTGCATGTTGACTTGTGGAAGGGGATTCAGGAAGTTCGTTTAGTTACTATAAAATTCTAAATCTTCGAATTTTACCATTTTCATATACTAGAGTAACCAGAGGTAGCAGACAATCAGCGAGAAGAGAGTTTAAAAGCCATTTCATGTTTAGGTACAAAGTCTATATCTTATTTCACCATACGTGATTCTGAATTATGACAAAGTATTTCAATGTCAAATCGAAATGCTAAACTACTTTCCATTTATTAAAAAAAGACCCACAGTTTACTAAAATTTATTAGTTAAAAAATTGTGCACCAAACGTAAAAAAATTTCAAATTTGGTGCAACTCAGAAAAGTTGAGCTAGTTCCAAAATGATCGAAACTTGTATCCATAGGATTAAAAAATTTAACTCCTGCGCAGAGCTGAATGTGTCTCTATTAAAACTATCTAACTGGGTGTCTTCGTAAAACTCGGGTTCACAATCTTTTTCCTTCCAGTCTTCTTGCCCACATACTTTCATCAGCTGACTCGCAGATTGGGAATCCAGCTATGGCACACCATCTTAAATTCAACAACCCAATTGCAAGTTCATCTTCAGAATCTTCAAATAACTTGAGTATCTGTGACTCAGCAGCCAAATCTTCAGACAGAATGAATTCATTTACAAACTTTTTCTTCTCCCCAAGTATGTTGCCATCTTCAGACATCATACGCAAACTTAATACCTGCAAGGCTTCAATTGCTGTATTGTGAAAACCAGAATTTACATATGCAGAGAACACATAGCCGCATGTTCTTGGATCGGGGGGAACTTTCTCTCGGTGCATACGCTCCACAACGAACTCAATTACATCAATTCTTCCCTAATTCATGGACGAAATTAAATGACATTAGGGCACATTCTAATTCATCAAAAGGATAAAACACACATCTGACTTTTAATCAGGATAGAAATTTTCTTTTCCTGAGCAAGCTAAGTGTGCAGAAATGAACCTGAGTTATAATTATTATTGAAAGGATTGTTTGTAATTGTGAGTTGTGGACACACATGGGTATTCTTATTTAGAATGAAAAAGAGATACAGTCATAAGAAACAAAATCAATAACTAATAATGAGAAATATTGGCCAAGAAACTTTCCTTTTTGATGCAATCAAATCACTCCATATTATCTTTAACTCATCTCCTCAAGTTGAGGCATAGATATCATGAGTCAAGCATGTTACAAATGTCATCAACACAAGACATAAACAAAAATGCTTGAAGGATACTGTGGTTACTGGAGAACACAAATGCCTGGAGGGCACGACGGCTGCAGGATAGCAAAAATGTTTGGATGGCTGTTGGAGGGTGCGGTTACTGCCGAAGAGATAAAATGCTGAGAACATGGTGGCTTCCATTTGGGTAAAAACTGCTTCGAGAGCAAAAATGCTCTGCTGAGATGGTTTGCTAAAGAGCAAAACTACTAGGAGGGCACGACAATAACTAGAGAGCAAAAGTGCTTGGTGGGCATGGCTGCTGCACGAGAGAAAAAATGCTTAAGGACATGGTGGTTGTCGAAGAGCAAAACTGCTTGGAGGGTGTGGTGGCTGCTAGAGAAGAAAAATGCTTTCAGGGTGTGGTGACTGCTGAAGATCAAAAAATGGTCAGATGGCACAATGACTGCTGAGAACCGAAGTGCTTAGCAGGTGCAACATCTATCAAAGAGAAAATAAAATGCTCGGAGTGTGGCAGCTGTTGGCAGCTGTTGGCAGCTGTGAACAGCAAAAATGCTAGGAGAACATGGCAGAAATCATAAAGAAAAAAATCCTCGGGTGGAGTGAAGGCTGTTGAGCAAAAATGCTCAAAGATCATGATGGCTTACAGGGAGCAAAACTGTTCATCGAAGAGCAAAAATGTTGCGGCGATGTTTACTATGAGAGAAAATTAGAGTGACTAAGTCAGGAATAACGAGTTTAGGGAAAAATTCATGGCCCAACAGCGGACTGGTAATAAAATGGGTCAAGGAGGATGCTGCTCTAATACCATATCAAAAGGATTACTTGTAATTGTGTGTTGTGTACACACGCAAGTATTCTTATTTATAATAATAAAGAAGAGATATAGTAACAAAAAACAAAATCAAGAATCAATAATGACAAATTTTGCTAAGATATTTCTCTATTTGATGTAATACAATCATATCATATTTCCCTATTTAATGTATCAAATAAGATCTCTAATAAGTATTATAGCATAACACTTCAATTTCTTGAGAAACATATTATATTATAGCCATAATTTTGGGAGTGATAAATAAGTGACTCCTATAAACTTTGACTCATCCCTCAACCACCCTTGAATATATTAGGAGTTCCACATGGAATAAGATAAGCTCCTTGGTGTGGTACTTAAGCCTAGAGGTTCTCCTTCCACCTAATTGACTAGTCTTCTGTGTTGGACTCTTCCTGTGTTTGAGTACTAACAATTTGTGATTTCATTGAGAGTTGGACTACAGAAAGGGCTCTACCTGTCTTAGGCTGGATTAAGATACAAAACTGAATACTGAGCGAAGCTGTCTCAATGAGAAAAGGCCACCACCAGGTCAGTATCAATAGAGTGAAGTCACTGTTGACATTGGCCCTTAAAGAGGTGACAATGTTAGGGGTATCACATTGAGTAATAAGCTACTTTATGTGGTACTTAAGCCTAGAGGTTCTCCCACCTAATGGACTAGACCTTTGAGTTGGAATCTCCTCTTGTGCTTAAATCCTAATACAACGGTGACAACTTTTACCTAAATTCAACTAATGGCAATGAAGCATTACACATCCCTTAACCTCAGATTTTGAAACAAATTCCTTTTATTTCACCTTTTATCCCCCTTCTAGATTTTAATATGAAAGGTGAAGTACCTTGTAACAAGCTTGTTTAAGAACTGTATTGAACAGCAGTACATCAGGTTGGATGCCATCCAATTTGACTTGTTTCAAAAGATTCAGGGCTTCATCAAAGTTGTCATCTTCCAACAAAATCTGAAACAAACAAACTCCGTATCAAATTGGGATACACAGTTCCAAAAGTAAATTTACAAGTTGAGTAAGACTGATGTCATGGCAACTCATGAACAAAGAGTAAATATATCAGCACATGCACAATGAATGACACGATACAACCATTATAAGCCAACTTTCACGATGACCATCAGTCAGCTGCATGATTCCAGCAATTTGGACATTTCTCTAGTAAAATAGTGTCCTCTCAAGAAAAAATAAGTAAAATTAGTTATATGATCAAGATGAACCAAAGCTTGACAATCTAGAAGAAATCCATGCTTTCCTTAGGCAGTCACTACGTGTTATTTTTAATCCCAATGCCTTAGCCATTACATATCTGAGCAGTGATTTAGTGCATTTTGTACATTCAAACTCCATCCAGCATAAGATGTTCAATGTCTAATGTTATGAAAAAGACAATGCATACTGCACTGTGAGCATAGAGAATGTAACTTTGGAGCGATCTGCAGAAAGGCTCCTGAAGCACCATTTCAACAAAATGTCATCACTTTATTACGTAAATGCTACTAATTCTGCATGAATTCTGTAAATAACATGAAAATTATGTAGTAGTAGAAACATTTAACACCAGATGCACGCATTTGTCAATTATCACTTGCAGGTTGACTACTTGCTTACTGAAGGGGATTAGGAAATGCATCAAGGCTACTATAATAAAATCATAAATCTGCGCATTTTACTCTTTTCACATTAAATCAAGTACAAAGCAAAATCTTTGACTAAATAATAATAATTTGGGCTGGATTATCAGAGATTAAAATGAAATGAACCTTAATGATAGCGGTATATGTACATATCGCTGGACAAAACCCTTTCCGTATCATCATTGAAATCAGCAAACAAGCAGAACTGTAACTTTGTATGATGGTACAACAGTCAATCATTATATTGTATGTCTCAGAGTCCGGGTCGCAGCCACATAACTTCATCTTCTTGAAAACTGCAATCGCCATGTCACTCTGCATATCATGTTGTGGAAAAACTCATATTCCAGTCAGGCATGCATAATAACTCACTTCACAAAGTAGGTGTCAAAATACAAAGTAATGATGTATAAGTCACTCACTTCTTTGGCTTCAACAAGATAATGTAACACTGTGTTGTACATAGGTGTTCCCAATGAAGGGCTTCGATAAATGAAAAGATTCTCTGCCAGGTGTAAATACTGGATCAGCTCTCTTATCATCCCTTCTTCTCCAAGGGCTTTCAACTGAAAAGACAGAATGGACATGTCCAAGTCATAAGCAATGTAAATCAACAAGATACCAATCATGTCTTACCCTAACAAAAGTGATATTTAGATCTCTTAAACTTTATGGTTTTACTCATAATATCAACAGTATGGTTGGGTCTCTTGTAAGTATACTGTAACCAAAAAAATCATTTTCCTATTAAATGAGATTAGATTCATGGATTGGGCGACACCATTCTTTTCTACTAAAACCACATCTTTTAAAAGGTCATCTGCATCAAGGTCTCAATGATTTCACTAAAATATTTATCCTTTAATTTCCTGCACTTCTGTTTATAAGGCAGCGCCATCTATAATCACATGAATTCTTTTATTTCTTTGGTACAACATTTAACGCAAAAATTCTGTTGTTTTTTCCTCAACAAGTATTCTAGTAATACTAAGTTCAAATATTTCATATCTAGTATTCTAGTATTTTCAGTCCATCATCAGCACTGCGAAGCATGTGACATTTCAGTAAAGGTTTCTTTTGACCTTGAGGGACCCCTTCTAATCACAAATAACACAACATTTCTTCATTTCATTCAGACTAGGTTGAATCCTATGATTTCCAACATCCTTAATTACTAAACAGAACAGGTAAAAAGGATTGACATGGTAATGACACACAAAGGGACTAATAAATCCGCATTCTAGTACAAAACCTATTTATTTTTTACATTAATTGCACCCCAGAAAGTGTTACTGACCACTTAGTTGAACCCCTCCATGTTTTCTGAATCAGGCATACAAGTTATTCATACATTTGAACAGAAGAAACCCCTCCAGAGATTTCATTATTCTTAAATTATGTGAAAAAGGAGACATAAATGAAACTTACTATGTTTTTTATTGAAAGATGACTGTGCTTAATGCCATTTGTGACCATATCTTTTTCTATAGCATTTATTCTTTTAGCAGCATCCACCTGTGACAGTATATCACTGTCTTCATAAGGGGCATTTACAACACCAAATAACGAGAATAGAAGCTCACAAGTCCTGATATTAGGCAAAACTTTTTTCTGCTTCATCTTGGCAAACACTTGCACAGCACGTTCAGGTTGATTCTGCAAATTTTAATAAGATAAACAAAATGTAAATGTAATGTATAAATTCAATTGCTCATCTTAATTGGTCCTCTGCAACCCATTGATGAAATAGATAACTTAATATCAAATTGCCACAAGTGCAAACCAAGCAGTAACAAACCTCATAATAAAAAAAACACACCCAAGAATCTTATTTAACTGTATTAGAAAAACAATTGTATGAATTAAGAAGTTTCCCCATTTCATTTTTATGTACATTTAATAATTGCAGTACTATCATACATCACCTTTTATTTTACAAGCATATTATTCAAAACTATAAATAGGATATGAAAGTACATGTATTGGACTCACTCAGTCAAATATTTTAGGAATTTTCAGACCCTTCCTCTCACTCAACATATAACACCTCAATTAGCTATCTTTCAAAAGTCTTATCAAAGAATATAATAAGACATTATAGTCTTATAGACAATAAAATGGTAAATGAAAATTCTGTTTTGAAATTTCATAATTGAGCTCACCAATTCATCGCACGATGCTAGCAAAGCATTATAAGGATGTGGATATAGACATCCAGAAATCTGATTCAGAAAAGCCTCAGCTAAATCTAACTGTAGTGCTTTGCTGCATGTGATTGAAAGTGTTGCTAAAGTTGAATCATTCGGCTTCAAATTCTTCTGCTGCATTTTTTTCAACTGCATATTAAAAGAAAATAATATAAGGCCAAGAAAATTTTTCAGTAGTTAACTTGAGTATTGGCAAACACGAGACCATATAACTGTCACACTAGATCTCACATCAGATTCCAATTTGACAGGATTTGAGGTTCTATTTGACCTAATCTTAAGTGCTAAAAATTTCTGAACAGAACTCCCACAGATAGTTGCTCAAAGAATAAAAAGTTAAATATATTTTTAGTCTTTAAACTTGGACGTGCAAATGAAATTCATCTCAGTCCAAAACTTTGATACATTTTGGTCACCAAAGTTAGAAAATGAATGAATATAGTCCTCCTACCCCAATTGCGCTAAACTTTTTTTACATGTCAAACAGGTTTTAGGATGACATTTGAATTGTTTACACCATTTTGATACGTTACAACTCAAATATCAGCCTGGAACATCGTTTAACCAACCAAAAAAAATTAATGTCAGTGGGTTAAAACGACTATATCCATTTATTTTAAAAGTTTGGGAACTAAAATGTATCAAAGTTTGAAATATGGACAAATTCCAATTTCGCGTCCAAGTTTAGAGACTAAAAACATATTTAACCCAAAATAAATTAAAAAAAAAAATAACAACAAGTGATTCTAGACATAATTATTGTCACTGAACTCACCACTCCTATGGCATCTCCAAAATTTCCATGAGAAACAGCGGCTTTAATAATACCATTATATGTATGGCAGGATGGCTGCAAACCAAGATTTTCCATCTGAACAGAGAAGCGCCCTTCAAGATGTTAAAATACATTAATATAAACGTTATCAATGGATAAAATTCAAAATTCCCATAAACTTTCATAACTACAAGAAATTTATTTATGCTAAAAAATTGTGAAAGGAGGATGTATAAGGCATGTTAATATTGATATTCATTCGTTATTGAGAATCAACTAACAGAAGCTTTCAATAATTGAAATCTTAGGGGATTTGATGTCTTAAAATTCAATATTTAACATTCTCTATGTAGAGAACCTTTCACCTATGAAGCACAAACTGATAAATACAAAACTTTACGTGTTTGGCAGGTGTTGGAAAGGTTTTACGGTCCATGTTGGAAAGATTTTTGACATTGTGACATTTGAAAGAGGTAAGGTGTCCTTGCTTCATAACCTTTTCGAATCAGAGTCTTGGAGAAAAATATTTTAATCTCTGACCTGTGTTACATGGAGCATTACAGAACATGTACATGCTTAGTGAAATATATACCTGTAACATAAGCTTCCTTGCAAGAATATAATTCTTTTGGTTTGCACACCCATGTATTATGTCATTAAAGGACCACCTCAACACCTTCACAAGTAGTGAGTGTTCTTCTCCATTCAGCCCAGACAATTCAGCACTCGTACAAGAGTCCAATTTTTTTATCTCCTTCAAGTCTGATAGAGTCAAGTCTAGCCCCTTATTTGAAGGCACAGGGATGTCCATTCTAGTAGAATACAACTTCCCATAAACTGTTTTAGCAATAGAAAAGTTTCCCCTGACGGCTAATGACACCATTTGTTGTAGTGTTTTATAAGCAGATTCTAAATCTCCTAACCTTGTAAATGACCAAATGAATTTACGCAGAGCAATGATACTCATGCTATAGTTTTTCATATACTCCTGCCAAACAAGATGGGCTGCTGGCAAGTCTTTCAGCAAAACTGCAAGCTGAGAAACAGGGTAAGTTCAGTGACAGTTGTCCTATGAAAAACAGAGAAAACATTCAAACACAGAAAACATGTTTAATAAAATACAGAGCAATAAAATAAACAGTGTGCTGTCACTTGATTCAAAACCATTTATGATGTCATAAAAGTTAGCAATAGATAGGCCGATTTTTCTTTAAGTTTTAATAGAAACTATATCAGAATCCCTGAGAGAAAAGCTCTTCTGTCAGAAATGCATACAAAGGGTTCCCAGAACTTTGTGTAGGCCGAAACACTCCCACAACAATCTAAATCTCCCTCTCAACCTTATTTGTAGGCAACATGCATGTTTCTCTAATTATATCAATCGCACACTAACTAGATATGGTATTACATATCATTACGCTACCCCCTAAAAATTCACCTTGTCGTCAAGGTAAAACATAGTAGCTGAAAACACCATCTCATTGGGGTTCCAACTGATTCAAGCATGACAATCAAGCCAACCTCACCCTGCACAAGTGAATGACCCCATGCTCCTTTGACATTCTGTTTTCTGCAGTATTTATGTTTATGAGACAGAGAATCATTTTGTAGTTATAATGAGAAAATCTTAGTCTAGCAAACTGCACAATGGCATATACTTGCAACTGAGGATTATCAAGACCCTTCACTTTATTGTTCTTTTGTGACTGGTTGATGATACTACCTAACCCAAAAATCCACTTTTATCATTGGTTCAGTCAGGCGCTTCTTCCCTAAGTAATGCGTAGGGTTGAGGAGAGGAGGAAGAGGATAGGGCAGTTTTTGAGTCAGTGAGAGCTGGAGAGGGTCGATGAGTATCAAAAGGAGGTGGAGGAAAGTATCAGAAAACATTAAACAATTTCTAAATACTTAAAACCATAGCAAACAAACTCTTTTTTTTTGCTGTTTACAAAAGTCAGTTAGAAATAGATTTAAAGTTTTTCAGTAAAATATTTTGACCCCCTGTTATCCAAACATGTTTTCTTTTTCAAATTAAGTTCGAAAATAAAAACTACAAACTTACAAACAGCCAAAAAAGATTATATAATAAAGTTGAAATATATAACAATCTGTCAAGATATCTACATTTCCCTGCTCAATGTCAAGAGATGGTTGAATGATAAATGTCAATGGCAGGAGAGAAAAGCATCATCACCTGTCAATTAATAATTATCATTATACTTAGAAAGGAAGAAGGTGAAAGCTTTCCTTCGGTTAAGCAGAAAAGTTAATATGCAAAATTATGCCACAATTGGAATAGGGTTTTGAATTATCTCTAAGCTTTGCATTATCTGTCTGTTCGGTACATTACTATGAAGTAAAAAGAATGTAATAATAATAGCTGAAATTTCACCAAGCGAAACAACATATAGCCATTATTTGGAATTTAAACCAGAGAAGAACAGGTCCTTGTGCAAACTAGCACGTTTTTTAACAAATACTATCAGGAACATTCACTTTAGTCCAGATCAAGTGGTTGACCTTGAATCACGTGCATATAAATGCTTTCAAACTTAATAATCTATCAAATAAAACAACTTTAACAGATAACAGACAATACTATTCTCAAAAAGAGTAATTTTATTTTTTATTCACAACCATAATAGAATGATGATAGATCTTTCTGTTTGCAAACCTTGAGAAGCTCGGTATATGTAACTTCACTCTTCCCTACCATCTTCTTTTCCATTAAGTCCAAACATTTGTTTGCTTGAATTAGACTCTGCATTTTCGTGCAGGATCCTAAGAGACTATTGTAAAGTGGGAGAACTGGATATAGACATTGACTTCCTCCGAGAAAATCCATGATATCAAAGGCCTGGACATAATATAACAGGTAGAAATGAGAAAAAAACAAAAACCCTCGCAGCTAAGATGAAGCTGATTTACTAATAACTGCCTCATATACACCGTTTAACATGCAATTCAATGTCATGATAAAGTATCCATATATCATATGGAATTGTATTTTCAGAAAGGAAGAAAAACCTTTTTTTTTTTAAAGTCCCTGAAATTGTAGTGGGTTAATCCCAAACCAATGCCCGTAGCATAACCCCTTTCCCCAATACTAAACCCAAGAAGGAAAGAAGCATTAATGAACCTATCCCCTTTCCTCAATACAAAGCCCAAGAAGGAAAAGGAGCATAAAGGAAAAATTTAGTCAATTATATTTCATGTATAAAACTAATAGTTTACCTCCTCCAAGTAACCTCCTTTACAAAGGGCCTCCATCATAAGAGATGAACATATATTGTTCATGCTAACACCTTTTGATTCCATGAATCTCCAAATCTCCATTACAAACTGAAAAAAATAAAACAGGGAAGGAATAAATTTGACATTCAAAAAAGGTTCTACCATTACTCATGGTCAGAGACGTTCAAGGAAAGTGTGCATAGTCATGCAAATACAAAAGTTGAGATAATTTCCTATGCTTCCAACTCACACACGAGAACATAAATATGTTATTAGCCAATTTCCTATGTCATGGACTTTCAGAACTGGTGCAGTTAGAAGCTAATAATACATAGATAAGAATCGGTATTGGATCAATTTGTCAGACTGCCAAGGATATATATATATATATATACTACAAGTCGAGTAAAAATCATATCTGGTATCATACATTTGTAAAGCCAAGCTTAAAGCAAACTTTAACATGTTGATTTTGCAAACAGAGAAAAGGCTGGAGGGGATTAAAAAAAATGAAATTTGAATATTAGGAATCCAGAAATAAAAAATTGGTTATTTGGGAAATACATACCAATGGATCAGGAGAGCGTGCACAGTACTTAAAAATATGAAGAAAATCGTCTGCTGTTAATAAGTGGGTTCTGGAACCAAAACCCAAAAGTAAGTCTGAAGCCTTCTTTCTCTCACCCGAGCAGAGTGCCTTAAGCACTTGCATCTGCATAGATGGTTCTGTTGCAAATCCAACAAATTCAGGACCTGCATTTTGTTATATACTATGATACCACGTGTTAGGCGAATGAAAATTATCGATTGACAAATTCTTAGATATACAAGTGCAACATTTATGAAAATATCTATATAAAGTGATTGAGCTGCGATTGAGCTGCTATATTAGCAGAAAAGGTATGCATCTTAAATAAATGAAGAGACTCATGAAATGAAGAATGCATACCTGTTTTGGAGGTGCGATTTTGAGAGAAGTGAATTTGAGCCTCCTACAATATAGTAAGCGGAAAGAAGCATTTGGTTAGGTTAGGATAGGAAGAGAAAAAGTAAAATTAGCGGAAAAAGACATACATGGTGTTGATGCCACTTAGATTTACAAAGTGAAATTGAGCGCAGAAAAACCCTTGCTCTGAATATATGCATATGCGTATGCATGCTTTGCTTTAGCTTTCACTTGTTAAGCACCAGGGTGAGGAAAATCCCGCTGCTTCATAATATCACACTGCTCTGCGTTGCTCTGGTTTTTTTTTTATCTCCACTTCTTAGCGGGTTTTCTTCCTGCACCCCATTATTGCTAACGACATCTCATGCTAATACAGAAAGCCTAAGATACCCTCTTCATTACATCACGTCATCGTTATCATTACTGTCACTTCATTTCTTCACAGAAGAGAATAGAAAGTTCATTCTAAAAAAAATAAAAAAAGTTATTTTGTATATTTTAAAATATTTGTTCTGGAAAACTTATTTTTAAATATATTTTATATATATTTCAAAAATTTTATTGAAAATTCTGTTTTGGAAAAAATTATTTCAGAATGCATTTTGCATTCCAGAAAACTTGTTTCAGACATTTTTTTTTTCTGAAAAATTTATTCTTGAAATCATGTTTAGAAAATTCTACAAAGTTTGTTTTTTAAGATTTTCAGAATAGCTAATTTAAATATCACTTTTATAAAATGTAAAATAACCATTTTAAAATTATGGGAATGCATGTAAAAATTATGGGAGTGTAAGAGAGTTTCTTTTAACACTTCCTTTCCATGGGTTCTGGATCTTCAGACATACTATGTATAGTAGAGAGTTTCTTTTAACACATTTTTCTTCTTTTTTTTCTTCCACATGTATTAGTAAACCAGTATAACTAATTAAGAATTCAACATGAATAATCATGTTTAATTTTTTTTATTTATTATAAAAATATTTTCATTTTCTTTTAGGTCTGATTAAAATCTTGACCAATTTTGATGGTTTCATCCAACACTTTATCTGTTAATTTTCCGTAATTTATTAATATACAGTTATATTTTATAAATTAAATAAACCATCATTTTACTTAATAATTAAGTTATAGAAACTCGTTTATATGCCTATTCCAATGGTTGACTTTATTTGGAAAATTTTGATTTAAAACTTAATTCTAATTGTAATGGATTCATTAACAACATTTAAGTGTTTTACAAAATTAATTCACAACTAGATTGCTTTACGTCAATTGGAGGTATCAACACATTTATCGTATGAAAATAACTGAAATACGTGCAAAAAAGAAAAATGTTTTCAAATCATTGATACAAATTGGTGAACATTAATACATTTTCTATACATTATTGGACTTTATTTTGCTTCAACAGATTAATATGGGAAACGTTTGTTGTGCAACCATCTTATTATAAATTTCACGTGGAAACAAATTAAAATATACTATTCGAGTGAGATTTCTAATTGTCTATTTTAAGTTAATAATACAATTAAAAATATACACGGACATAATAATGCACATGCCCTGATTGTGATTTTTTTTATTCAACATTAGGTATCAAATTTCCTCCTTTATTTGGAGAAAATATTGATTAATAATTTTCAATCTATGAATGAGAGAATACGATTGACTGTTTCCTGTACTTAATATATTAACTCATATATAAGCTAAGTTATCGAAACTTTAAAAACAAATATTTCAATTTACAAAATTTCGTGATTTATTGCTATCAATTCCAATATAAAATTTATGAATTCACCTCCATTGTTAACGAAAATCAAAGTTTCTTCTCCAGCTGGTATTTTATTAAAAGACGTTGCGATGAAGAGCAACCTCTATGACTAAGTTTCTTGTAATCACATTTAAAAAAAGCTACCACTAAATTGTGAAACTTGACTTCTCTTGAAACAACAAACCTTCTTCCATGACTTAGCAAACCATAATGTACATGACGGAGGTGAATTGTATGTATTTTGGGAAAGTATGGTGGTGTTGGCATGCTTAACGGTAACGAACCAAAATCTTTTCAGAGGAAGTAGCCATAGAGTTCCAAGTAACAAATGCAGAAATTCCAGGGATTGGTGGCATCGGTGGTGGGTCCAGTGAGAACAACCCGGAAATACCTGAAAGGAAGCAGAGCGTTGGGGCCAACTATCGGCCAAGAGGCAAACTGACCCGGTTTACATACGCTCCGATCATTTTCATGGACCCTCAAATTCGTCCAGCTCTTTCCCTCCTGTGAGCCCTGAAATTTTTACACACCATAACTCGTTAATATTTCCCTTTAACGTATAAAAATATTAGGACAGAAACCCTCCACAGTTCAAGGGACTGTTTACCTGAATGTTCCAACATCTGGGGAAGGCCTTGGAACCGTCCTGCCTTAGGGTATAGTAGTTGCACATAAGCTGCATCCATCCATTTTATTCAGAATGTGCATTACATCTAACAGAATGTGCATTACATCTAAGAAGTAAGGATCCATTCAAATTGATAAATGAGGTTGGAGAGCTGCAGTAAAATCTTTAAGCATCCACTACTCGAAGCGCATGACCAAATGGGAGTACTATTATTAAATGGTAGTAAACATACATACATACATAATCAACATATTTCATACCTGATGATCTTGGCCAAGATCAACCATCCACCAGGTACAATTCTGCCCATTTTCCAAGCGGGGCCCGGCAAAACATGTTCCCTGCGATGGTCACATGAAGTTAGATACCGTACAATAAAATAAGAGTTCAACAGTCAATTGTAGTTAAAATGCTTAGCATACCTGGTAGGTTCTAGAGACCAAAACCTTGGGATCAGTGTATCTTGAGTGGGGGCTGCTGGCTGTTATGGTAATTTTCCTGGGCTGCCACATACAAGTTTTAGTTAAGGGAATGCATAAACAGTTAATTCGTAAGACCTTAGCATAACAACTCCTAAAGAGAAGATTTAATTACTCATTCAGCTTCTATACCTATACAATCTCAAGGCTTCTATACCTATACAATCTCAAGGTTTTAAAGTCCTTGTACCTAGAAGGCACTTCCTTTGAGTTCCTACAGATAACCTTTTTTAACTGTTTTATCTCTGTACATACGTCTTTTAATCTGCTTTAGTCCCTACAATTTTGGACAATAGGACTTTGTAGGGACGAAAATAAGTAGGTTTTAGGAATGAAAACTAAAAAACGAAGATTGTATATGATATATAGACCATATAAGTTATTAAACCAAATAAAAATGAAGGGAGGAGAGATAAATTAGAAGTATACCTCTGCCAAAAGAGGATTAACCCAAGGGTGTTCACCATAGGATGTGCCAGCAAAATACAGAACTCCGTGGTCATCCCCATCGCAAATATACTGGAGTTCCTTATAACTGGACCGTCTATGTTGGAATCGAACACTATAATGAAAGTAAGCTAACTATTGTTAGACGTGTTCTTCTCTAGGAAAAGAAAAATGAGAGTAATTCATAACGTAAATAGAAAAATCATTAGTCACAACTTAGAAGTTCAAAAACTTATAAAGCAAACAACAACTCCAAATACTCCCAAATTGTTATCCAAGTATCCCATTTCGGATAAGAACGCCAATTTAATTTAGAAATACTTAGAAAACCCCAAGTGTCCAAGAAACTAACGAATACCTTATAATACCATCCTCAAATCATATACTTATATGATATACCCATTTTCAGTTTTCCACGGTCCACTCTTCCAATATTTCCTTTCCCACATCCATTATTATATCCCTACTTCAAACTCACCAGCATGTGCCCTAGAACGGCTATTTGGAGGAGGAAAACAAGGATAGAAAAAGAGGAAGGATAGAGTACGAAGCTTGAGAGAGAGAGAGAGAGAGAGTGTGTCACCCAATAGATTATGTCATCAAATTCTTGTACGGGTCTTGAATAGAAATCCCCCTCTATAATCCAAGTCAACCAATAAGTTTGTTTTAAAAAAAATGAGAATAACCCAGAATTAATGAATCCAAAATCATAATACCTTATTTAATAGGATTACAGATGATTTCTCACAACCAAATAAGGTAGTTATTTTTTAGAGAGGCTACAATCTAGATGTTGAAACGTTACACAACCAAAGTGCACTGCATGACTTAAAAGCCCCAATGAAGAAGCTGAGGCAAACTAAAGCGAAAAACTTACTTCTCTTCATTTTCTAGCCCTGCCAGCCCACAATTAACAAAATTGATTGCCTCATTAACCTGTAACAAATAAAATAACACAATAGTTATTCAAAATAAGATTTACACGAATCACATTACACATACAGCCTGAATTGATTCAGAGACAGCAAACTTACAAGATTTTGGAAAACAGGGATATGCTGACCAATGTTGCTATTCTGCAACTGCACATTAATTACAAAAATAACATTATAGTTAGAACAAGTAAATACTATTTATGTAAGGTATTCATAGGTGCCTCAATGTTACCAACCTTCTCAAGTAAGGAATATTGTAGCAGTGGAAATCTCACGAACGGCAACAAGTCATGGACTAACTGAAGCCTCTCACCAAAAAGGAGTTCGGGTTTCGAATTTACTATTAACTCAGCCACCTCTTCCCACCCAAACAACTCTTTAGAATTCATGCCAAACATTAGAATTGCATTAAGAACTTTCTCTTCAGATGTTACTGTCAGATCCGGATGCTGCAAAATCCAAATATAGGTCAAGAAATTATAAGTTATATGACCTAATACTGCAAAATTATACCTACTGGGACAGACAATTTTGCTGATGAATAAATTATATCTAATCTAGCATTCAGGGGATTAGAAGAGAAATTTATTGTTTCAAATGAGAGAAGTTATATCTACAATTCTCATATAAAACAGCTAAGGCCTCCTCAGAATTTCATACGCAGAAATTCAATAAAATCATGTTTTTAAATTCAATGGCATGTATAGATAAGTAGATCTTCAATCCTTTATTGCTTATGCCACGCTACTAACAAAACTTTTCTGCTTTACATTAAGCCAATGTAGATCCATGATCTTTTGGATATTATGGGCATTACTTGAATTTACCAAAAAATGAGCATCATGACAAGAAACACACCTTAATGATATTGATTAATGTTGTCTCATCTAACAAAACAAAGTCAGTACTTGCACTGGTATAATAGTCAAAGTTCATGGAAATTCTCCTCTGCAATGATTCTTTAATAAGTCGGCACGATGGGATTGATGAAACCACTTGGACAAGTGGACATACAGAGTCCTGCAACAAAGTTCAACGGTTAGCTTCAAAGGCCACGGTATTATTAGTTGCCAAATTTGTCTGCTTCCTCCATTCAATTTGTGTGTAACAGAAAAACTTTGTTGTATGACCTTCACCCAATAGAAGAACTTCATCCCTGCATATAATATGTTGACGAGAAGTATCAATATCTTAGAGTTGATTACTATAAAATGTATCTCTTCTTTTGTTTTCACAACTCCGAAACCGCAACTCTCTTCTCCAAACAGTTAGTTCAAGTGGCATCCACAGGATAAATGATTCTAACTTCCAAATAAGTACTGATTTCCGTTGAGTGAAGATTACCAAACTACCTCTGAGAGACATTCTAAAAGCATTTTGCAGCATTCTTGTTGAAGAAAAGTCACTCCAAATTGATCAGCTAATAAAAGGAGTTGGAGCAACAAAGCACCAGAATCAATAACTTTATCATGCAATTGCCCATCATATAAACAGTCGAGCATAGCCCTGAAAGCTTCTGGTGGCACATCCCTTAAAGTAACCTCCGAGGACACGCTTTCACTCATTCCATTTGTGAACATCTGATAAAATAACGGGATCTTTAACTAATAGCTCAAATTGACAGTTGCAAGAATACATAACCACTAGGTAAAACACAGCATAGTTGTTACTTGCATAAATAGAAATTTATGATGCATAAAGATAAGACAAATACTTGTTTAAATTGCATTGCAAAGACACAAGTAGAACACAGGTCATTGAAGAAATTTACAACAGTATTGAGGTGTACATTAATTAGCCTCACAAAATTAAATTTGTAACAAGGCATGTTGATTCTGAATAACTTGATTTAATGCTAAACATGAAAATCGTTTTATTAACTAGATTGAATTTGTAGTCATTCCTTAGACCTCAGAAAGTCAAGTTGTTACCAGAAGATATACCTCCACTGTAGAAAAAATAATTTAAGAGACTTGTAACTCTTTCAAAGGTTTTGCTGAGTATATAGTTTTTCATTTACAAAATTAACTCTCTTATAATTAAGTTTAACTAAGTTAATACTTCCTCCATAAAAGTAGAAACTTATCTCTAAGCAAATAAATATTAATTCTTTGGATCTTAAAAACCACCCCCAAAGGGAGGAGATGGCAGCTAACATTAAATCTGACAAGATTGTGAAATTGGCTCACCCGAGCAAAGGGGATACTCCATAAGCTGAGAACAATTTTATGTGCTTGTGCAATGAGCCCATAACTCTCAATGTAGATGCTTACGTCACTGAACTGGCCTGTTAATTTCAATTGTCTCAGTTGATGAATGTTGATAGGAAGTGAGGGCAAAGTTGAACAATGAGGTCGGATAGATGGATAGGTTAGCTCCACATTCTTTCCCGTGTCCAACAACTTCTTATCTAGCTTTAAGCGTTCCATAGTCTCTTCACACTGCTTCACCAGTGGCATCACTTCAAACTGTACGCTTAAAGCCCTCAAAGAACAAAGTTGTTCCTGTGGAATCTACATGATACAAAGACGCAATCACCTTGAGAATATAAATATCAATAGGAATTTAACGGGTACAATACAACACATCAAATTAAATTAAAATCACCAGGAAAGAAGTAAGATAACCAGTTCGACAAAGTCACAAACTTACCATGGTGATAAAAAAATAAACATGAATATACACAGAAAACTGATGATCTCAATTTCCAGGTTTAACATCAACAATAACAAATATAAAACTAATAAGGTATTACCTGGGTCCAGCCCACGTAGATGTAGTGAAGCAGTGCATGGAAAAGCGGATACGGTACAGTGGGTATGTTGATGACAAATGAGGAGGAGCACACAGGAAAGTTTCCAGATGCAGCTAAAATTGCCTTATGAGAAGGAACGGGCTTCTGCTCTTCACCAACTATGAATAACACATCAGACAAGTCCCAACTCTCAAGGAAATTTTTGAGCCCCCATTTGTCATAATCCATGTGTTTGTAATTGAAAGAGTCTGCTGCATCAAGCTCATCCTCCACTTGATAATCACCAAAAACAACATGCTTCGAAAGGGGCATATGAGTGTGGGTTAAGGACAAAACATTTACATTTCTATACTTAACATGTTTATCCCAGCTGCTGAGGCCAATATACTGAACATTACAATTGGGACAAGAATCTAACCACTGGAAAACAACATCCTGAAAAGGGTATTTGCCATTGCCTATGCTAATCAAGCCATCGTAGATGCTGATCCAGTAACTCTGAAAGGAGGAGGAGCAACAAAGGCCAACCCCTGCGACATCGACAACAGCTTTTCCATTGACCTCAATTCTGAGTCGGCGATTCCTGTGACTCCCCAATATGATTGTGTAGTGAGGACTGCTATCTCTTTTATAATGGTAACCCTGGCTTCCCACATTCTCCCGGAAAACCAGGGTAACATCATTGCAGGCGAATGCTTCAAAGGCCACACAACCTCGACCTGCTTCCCGGAATTTCAAATCCTCTCTCCAGGCGCACTCAAATGGCGGCACGGTCAGAAACTTGGCCGACATGTTTATTCTTCGACACCGAACACTATCAACCAATATGCAATATTGTATGTTTAAAAATAGGGAATGGATGAGTAATGTAACTTTGGAGTATGAGAAGGAATGAGAACAGTTAAATACAATTTATAACAGATAGATATGTAAAACAAACATCACTATCTGAATAAAAGATAAATTGCCAGAAACAGGCTACTAGAAGCTTTCAGACTTGACCCCAAACAAATAATAAAGGCAGAAGAAACAAGGAAAATAGAAATAGCAGGAGTTGTTGGGTGGATGAATGGATCTCATTCTCAATCCTACGCCACATCCTTATCCAAACAAATACAAACTAAAAGCATGAAATATCTATGCTGACTAAGATCCTCGTAAGGAAAATGAACAAAAATGATTTCGGAAACATCACTGATTGTCATGTTGTGCGTATCTTTGCCTGATTGGACATGAGTAGGACCATCCTCGTCAGCTAATTGCTCGGTCTCAGCCTCGCCATTCATATTTCACATCAAAACTTTAATTATTAATTTGTTAAAACAAAAATTACCTTCCGTACTGCTAAATCGCCATGGACTTTTGTTATGGTGCCATGGCACCGTTGCGCGCGTAATCACCCTGCCTCTGCCTGTGGCTGTGGCTGTGCGTTGTGGATCATTTCCTAACCTCACACCCAAACCTATCCCCAACTGTTACCTCTTCACCTAGTATGTCCTGTCAGATCTCGATCATTTCATCTTTTCATAAATTAATTATCAACGCATTTTTCTTACCTATTAATTACTATTAATTACAAAGTGAAAACATATTTGTTAAGGCATGTGTTATTTTATTTAAATAATAAATAATAAAAATAAATGTAAATAATTCTTGTAATTTATTTTATACATAATTCTTTTATTAAAAATATTTATTTCATTTTTTAAATATGAATATATATATATATATATAAAGTTAAATTTAAAAAAATGTTTAAAAGATAAAACTAATAAAATAATTATTTTAATTTAAAAAACCATTATTTATTAAAAGGTAAAAATGAAAAATATGTTTATAAATTATATTGAAATAAATTTTAACTAAAATAAAATCATAAAATCTTTATAAATAAACATTATACTTTAGACTAGTGTAGAAAAACATTTTTTCCAACTGTAAATATTTGTTTTGTAAAATCTTTTTCCAATTCCTAGATTGTCTACCTTCATTATTAGAGTGTCTCTGCCAGAATACCAGTGGTGGATAGTCTTAATTTAGTGTTTAATGTGTTGGCATGTATTGAATCTAATGCATCTAGTATAACTTTAGTGAAGCTAGCACTATTCACAAGTCTTTTTTACGTTTAAGTGTGTTTCACGAAAGTTAGTTAAGATAGTTATGTTACTTTATTTAGGAATATGTAACGACAATTGTAATAATTAATAAAGAGTTGTAAGTTTAATGTATTTTGAGTTGCAAAAAGTTCGAGAATCTTTAAGTTGTAATCTTTGGTTCATAAATAAAAGTTCATTACTACTTCAATTGAATTGTATTCTTTTTTTTTTTTTGTTTCTTTTTTCATTAATCTTCTATGATCATTTGTAGTGTCTTTCATTATTGTCATATTTGTGTTTGTGTTGGTAGCCAAGTAATCAATTTGTTAAGTATTTTTCTTCAATTGATCAGTGTAATGCATATATAATTTAATCATCATGACATCTTTGAAGTATATGATTAAGAAATTCACTGGTATAAATAATTTTGAATTATGACAATCGAATATGAGTGATTTATTAGAACCAGATGATACAACAAACTCCAAAAGTTCTAAGTAATTTTGATAATAATAAATATTATTAAGTGATGTAAGTGAATGTTATTAATTGTTTAACATGTTTAGTTTTGTAAATAAAAGTATTTTAAGATAATAAACTTAAGATATGAAGTGTTATCACAGGAGTAATTGACAAATATCTCGTTTATCATTTACGGTATATCATTTTATAGTGTTGTTTAAGTGTTAAATGCTTTTTGCTAAATTGAAAATTATATTTGATGCGAGAATAAGATAAATAAGGTTCAACGACTTATTTATCTTTATGTTAATCCTTTCAATGTCTCATTAACCAAATTTAGGAAACAAATAATTATATGATTATGTTTAATTTGATGTTAATGTTATATTTGTATAATTTACTTGAAAAGTTTCTTTTATCATATACATTCTTAATGTTAGAGAAGAACATCAAATCATTATAAAACAAATATTCTTTAATCTCAAGATGAAAGATAAAAATCAAAATATCAAATGATCAAAATTTTGTGAGAAAGTTATGATACTCATTTAATGCATACTTTGACTTTACTCGTCTAGTCAACCTTCCATTTGAATCATCTAATGAAAGTACTCTTCTAGTAAGGATATTCGACATTTTGTAAAAATGGATATAACTTGTAAAAATGCATATTACATGAGTTGTCTATTGTATATCTATTATCGTCTTTAATCTAGCTCACCCATTATTTATTTAATCCTTGTTCAAATATATTGTTTAATCATTCTTAATTAAACTGAGTAATTGTATTAATGACTTGATTTTCTTGTTTCATTATAAATTTTATTATCATCAAAACATATATATTGTCAAGCTCTTCCAATAGGATTTTTCAACATCTAATACTAACACCATGACTTGAAAAATTGAAGAAGAACAAGTAAAAAAAAACACTTTGGAATATAGAGTATTAGATATTTCTTTTTATTTGTATTGCATATAACTTATATAGGATTATTTTCCTTTTGTAAAAATTATAATTATAAAAAGGATTACACTTAGTCTCGTATAAGTCAAGCCCAAGTAAGACACTCGATTAATCAAAGAACATATATCAACTCTTCATACAACTACAATCACCCACCAAGTGTCAAATGTTATAAACATTTCAAAATAGCAAAGATTGTCCAATGTTAAACTCTTTTCTAGACGTTGAGAATTTTAAATTACTTTTAATCCAACATTGTTTTGGATCATGAGATGCGAGGGGTTTATACATCTCTAAATAAAACCCTTGCAACAAATTTAGAAGGATAAGATTACAACAAGATTATAGACAAAGCTCAAAAATTTGTCCAAGACGAAATTTGTGATATAGTCTATATATAACTCGAAGCATTATTCTCATTAAATATTGAAAATATAGTTTCTAAATAAAATTACACTAAATAAATGTTATAAAGTACATAATGTTGCTTTAAATTTTGTAAATAATGCGCTAGATAGGAGAAGCATCATTCATTTTATTTTTAACGAGAAAATATGATTTATTAGTTTTTTAAGTAATAATAGTCGATGAATTATATTAATTTGAAGAAAAAATGATACATAGTTATTTAAAATATTTATTTGTGTCTTCATTATTACCGTGTTAACATGTACATGTACTTATTTTTTTATTGATTTTAATTAATAATTTTACATTTTTTGTATAATTAATAATTTTAAATATATCTATTATAAAACGAAATTTAAATTTTCAAGTTGCTTTAATTTTTATTATTATATATGGTAGTTACTTTATTAAATATATAACTTTTCAGGTTTAGAGTTAATGATATGTCATAAATTAAACATTTACAAGTCATTATTATTATTATTATTATTTGATTTTAAGTTTATTTAGAGATTTTAAATCTCATATGTATACTTATGATATGTTTAGTGTAATTATTTCCTATAACATATTAATAACAAATTAGTATCTATCAATATTAATCCTTGTAATGCGGAGACAATTAGATAGGAAAAGAGGATAAGTAGGTGAACTGAAAAGAGGGAAAAGCGGTAGCCGTATAAAATTGTGCCCATAGACTCGTAAAATGTTATTAACATTTTTTATTTTATGATTAATCCATCTTATGCGGAGAGATTAATGATGATAAGTATCGGAGCTAGAAACAAGGGAAAATAAAATAAAATTGAGTCGTACCTATAAGCCATGGCCAGTGTGACACACACATGCTCCTCCTTTACCAAATTCCACTCATCTCCATCATCTCTGTCTCTATCTCCCTCTGATCCTGTTTCCTCTCCGGAGCCATGGATCCCTACAAGGTTTGCTTTTCTTTCATTTTACATTCTATTCTGATACTCAAATTTCAACTTTTTTCTTTTCCTTTTTTTCCATGTAGAATTGCCCATCAAGCGCCTTCAATTCTCCCTTCTGGACCACTAATTCTGGTGCCCCCATCTGGAACAATAACTCCTCGCTCACGGTTGGATCAAGAGGTACATATTGCTTTCATCCAATTGTATTGTATTGAATTGAATTGAATAAATAAATGATCCGAAATTGTTTGCGAAGGTCCAATTCTTCTGGAGGATTATCATCTGGTGGAGAAGCTTGCAAACTTCGACAGGGAAAGGATCCCGGAGCGAGTGGTCCATGCCAGAGGAGCCAGCGCAAAGGGTTTCTTTGAAGTCACGCATGACGTCTCTCACCTCACCTGTGCTGACTTCCTTCGCGCCCCTGGAGTTCAGACTCCGCTCATCGTTCGCTTCTCCACCGTCATCCACGAGCGTGGCAGCCCTGAAACCCTGAGGGATCCCAGAGGATTTGCCGTCAAATTTTACACCAGGGAGGGTAACTTCGACCTCGTCGGAAACAACTTCCCCGTGTTTTTCGTCCGTGATGGCCTCAAGTTCCCCGACATGGTCCATGCCCTGAAACCCAATCCCAAGTCCCACATCCAGGAGAATTGGAGGATCCTCGATTTCTTCTCCTACGTTCCCGAAAGCCTTCACATGTTCTCCTTCTTATTCGACGACGTAGGTATCCCCCAGGATTACAGGCACATGGATGGTTTTGGTGTCAACACATACACCCTCATTAGCAAAACCGGCAAGGCTCACTATGTCAAATTCCATTGGAAAGCCACCTGTGGTGAAAAATGTCTCTTGGATGAGGAGGCCATCAGAGTTGGAGGATCCAACCATAGTCATGCCACCCAAGACCTTTACGATTCAATTGCTGCTGGAAACTATCCTGAGTGGAAACTTTATATCCAAACAATGGATCCTGAACACGAGGACAGATTTGATTTTGACCCACTTGATGTAACTAAGATCTGGCCTGAGGATGTTTTGCCCCTCCAGCCTGTTGGTCGCATGGTCTTGAATAAGAACATAGACAACTTCTTTGCCGAGAACGAACAACTTGCATTTTGCCCTGCCATTGTTGTACCTGGCATTTACTACTCCGATGACAAATTGCTTCAGACTCGGATATTCTCCTATGCCGATAGCCAGAGACACAGACTTGGTCCCAATTATCTGCAGATCCCTGCCAATGCACCCAAGTGTGCCCATCACAACAATCACCATGAAGGTTTCATGAATTTCATGCACAGGGATGAAGAGGTAAATTATTCCACCGTGATACTTCAACTTATTCTTTTCTTGTTTGCATTTCCCTCCATAACGATTGATCTCTACTGGTTCATAGGTCAATTACTTCCCTTCAAGGTTTGATCCTGTTCGGCATGCAGAAAGGATTCCCATTCCTCCTCGAATCCTAGATGGGAAGCGTGAAAAGGTTAGTTTTCCTTGGGTATAAAGGTTAAGATTGTGTTTATTTGTATTACATAGCTTATTCCTAGAAGAGCTTACTAATTAATTACGTTTCTATTCAACAGATTATAAGATTTAGAAAAGTGATTACTAAGCTATGTAAATATGAGTAAATGTGTTGACATCTTACTTTTTCCAGTGTATGATTGAGAAGGAGAACAACTTTAAGCAACCTGGAGAGAGATACCGATCCTGGGCCCCTGACAGGTTCGTTTCATAAATTACTGGTATGATCAATGAGGTAATTTTGGCTTGTCTACTGACTGGGCTTTCTTTTCTATTTTCTGACTTCAGGCAAGAAAGATTTCTACGCCGATGGGTTGATGCTTTGTCTGAACCACGTGTGACCCATGAAATTCGCAGCATCTGGATATCATACTGGTCTCAGGTGAGTTATTCGTACACCCTTATTGCCACTGTAAACAATGTGCCTAATTTCTTCCTTATTGGCACATTTCATGGGACCACGATATATATGGTGTGGCCCCTTGAACTGAAATTAGCGTAAATCCGCATTTGGGGTGCTCACGTGATATTTCATGGATGGATTGTTGCGCAGGCTGATCGTTCTCTCGGACAAAAGATAGCATCTCACCTGAATTTGAAGCCAAGCATCTAAGATTGGTGGTGACGACCCGAGCTTCTGAGAGTTGCAGATGCAGGAGCAATTGAGAAGTTTGTGGCACTGTAGTAGTTTCAAAGGACTGGTTATTACAGTATTATATTGTATATTGCTTGTTTCGCGAACTCCACTTCTTGACTTGTTTCAACGTAATAATACAAGTCCATTGTGATACGGTGAAGATCTGCACGACCCACTGTTTCACAGGACTTTTTCGCCAGCTTCTAATTTTTTTCTCTTCATCGTACATTTCATTATCATTAATTTTGATATTTTAAAATATTAAAAAATATTTAAAATATCAGTATAATTTTAATACTCAAGACAAAAAAAAAGAAGAGGAAAACACAAAAAAAACAAGTATAAAGGTTAAACTATCTGAAAAACTTGTATGACTTTTTAGTAAACAATTTTTTTTTATACAAGCTTATATTTCTAATTTCTATCTTTTATATATGTGCGTATTTCTTCTTTCACGGCCATAAATATATTTAACTTTTATATATATACATATATATAATATTATTGTCGATGTCCGTTCGATTTTGATTTCAAACTTACCGATTAGGTGTATAGCAAGAGCAATATTTTGTATATTATTCTGGCAAAAAGTTGAATAATTTTACCGAAGACAAAAATTATAAGAATCTTTCTGACTTAACATACAATAAAGAGCACACTGAAGCCAGAAAATCATCCCCTGATCCTGAGGGTTAATCTCTCATTTATAGACAAAACAAAACAATTACAAATATGATAACCGACTGACCCAAAAATATCTCAAATAAAAAATATCTTAATAAAATATCAATTAGGCCCAAATTTCTAGGTTCATAAGCTTTCATGAATCGGGTCGGACCTTGGACGACCAAGAAGATACATATATAATTAGAATATAATAATAATACAATTTATTTACTGAGTGTTATTTAAATCTAACATTAATTAATTTAAGGGTTAAGTATGTTTTTAGTCCCTGAACTTTAGTCAAAATTTGGAATTCATCTTTGGTCGAAACTTCGATAAATTTTGGTCCCTAAACTTTAAAAATGAATGACTGTAGTCCTTTTAACCCAATTTTGTTGACTTTTTTCAACATGTTGAATGTGTTTCATGTTAATATTGGAGTTGTTAACGTCGTTTGACACATTATCGGCTCAATATTTACTGAGAAATGCGTTCGAAACCTAAAAAAAAATTAACAAAAATTGGAGATATATGTACCGCATGAATAGAGAGGAACAAATTCCAATTTAGGGACTCTTAATTTAATTACTCGAATGGAGATATATGTACCGCATGAATAGAGAGGGGTGAAATGAAATGCTGTATCAATTTTAAAAGGAAAAAAGTTTAACAAACACAAAAAAATGAATTCAATTTTTTATTTTTCACTTCTTCCTGTATAATGAGAGATCTTAGAAGAAACTTGTAAATAATCGATTAAAAATCAAAACGTAACTTATTATTCTTATAATATTATAAGTATATATATGATAAAGGTATGTAAATGATTAAATAAATATATTTTATATTATATTATAATAAAATGAAAATATTAAAATATTGAGTTATATTAAAATAAAAATATTAAAATTTATTTTAATATTATTTTTAAAATTTATTTTTTATTTTAAATGATTTAAAAAATATTTTACAATTTACTTTTTAAATATATTAATATATAAAAAAATGTAATGATACATTAATAGAATCATCTACAATCTTTTCACTTATTTCCACTCTCTTTCCCTTTATTCAAACAATTTCATTTTTATTGTCGTTCGTTTAATTTTCTTCTCTATTTTCACTCCCTGACGTTCTTTTATCAAATGTTTCAGAAAAGGGATTTAGAAGTGTATAGGAATGAAACTTCTTCTAGTTTAAATAAAATTTTAATGAAAAATAACACGTTACTTAATAAACTATTTAATATAGTAATAAACTTAAAACAACATATTGTTCTTTAAGTTTATCCTGGAGGGTTCCCGGGTTTTGATAAATCCAATGCTATCAGCTGCAGTGTGTTTCTTCCGCTTACTAATGCTGGCAATATCATGAATGGAACCTGACCAAGCTTAGAATAATTGTTCCTTAGAAATAGTGTATGAGGTTAAACCCAAAGAGTTGTTAGAAGAAACAATATCTGAATCAATGTGATTTGAGGATCCAAAGGAAAGCCAATTTGTCCATCTTCATGTCGGGGAGGCAACTTTTCACTCTTGTTTAAGGATTAAATGTCCTTCTCTGTTACATGCAATCAAAATCATCAATAATCTACATTATTTTCATACTTTCCAATCATAATTATATGCATTTTCAACTATCAATTATATAATTGTTGACTTTGTAAAATCTTTAATTGAAATTCTTGTTAATACAAAAATGTTTTCAACTATTGACTTTACTTCTTTTATAAAGTTAAAACCAGTTCCTTATTATTTTTTGCTTGTGAATCATTCTAAAAAATATTCTTAAGAGTTCATGACGTGAAGTTGAATGGTATATATATTAATGTCATTATCAAAAGAAAAAGATCAAATTAAGTTAAAATACAAGCTGTATATTGAAACAAAATTTAAGTATCTTTATATATCTCTCTCTATATGAAATAAAAACATCACCATCAATTAAAAATGAAGAAAAAAATTATAATAAGAAACAAGTTAAGAAAAAAACACTCTAGATATAGTAAAAACATAAACTATCAACCCAAAAAACATGATATACCAATTTATATGATAACTTTAGTAAAAAAATCAGTAAACTTATACATAATAATTTTTATTGAATAACAATAAACTTTTTACAATTTATTCCATTATATTCCCCTACATATCAAAGAAAGAATAATTTATTCCATTATATAAAAAATGGTTGAAGAAACAAGCAATTGATTAGATATATGTTGTATTAAACTTGACATTTACAAATTGTAAATTGATCGGTATAAAACTTTGATATCAACAACTACATAAAATATAATTGAAGAAATATAAAATAAGAGTAGAAAGAAAACAAATTGACCATGTTATTGGTCTTCTGTGCTTGGAAATTATTTAGTTTAAAATCATATGGACAAAAAATAGTTCTTTTAATTTTGGAACATATATTTTTTCATAAATTCTGAAATGATTTTGGTAAAATTCATTTTTTATTTGAGTTCCTATATGATACCTTTTATTTATACTTTTAATTCCTATAATATATATATATATATATATATATATATATATATATAGTTACTTCATTTTGTGAATTTAGAGTGAAGTGTTAGAAAGTAAAAGCAAAGTATTGGAAGCAAGAAAAAAAGATTGAGAGGGAGTAATTAATATAAAATAAGAAAGGTAATAAAAATATATAGAAAAAAAATAAAAAAAGAAGAAGATGATGAATATATTACAGGGATGAAAAGATGGTGAATTCTAGTGTGGGTCTGTTTGGGTATCGGATATCGAGAGTGATTGGCGTGGTGGGCTGCGTGAACGGTGCCTGGTGACTTCAGAGACACTTTCGGAGGCCAGGTACTCCAACGCAACAACAATGTCACTTATGGAGGGACGGAGATTGGGTTGCTCCTGGAGGCACATTGCAGTTATAGCAACTGCATTCTGCAAACAACGTAAGGGGTAGTTTCCTTCCAGAAGAGGGTCAACAATCTGATTAACCTTTCTCCGGTCGCTCAAATATGGGCGAGCCTGGATCAAGAAATTTAAGAATAATGGATGAAGAAACATAAACATATATATATATATATATATATATATATATATATATATATATATATATATATATATATATATATGTACGAGAATGAATTAATGTTAATGTTATTTATTATTTACCCATGCAACCAGGCTTTGCTCCCGTTGTTTCCTAGTGACATCCATGGCCTTGCGTCCGGTGATCAACTCGAGCAAGACGACGCCAAAGCAGTAGATATCAGATTTAAGAGTTAATTTGCCACTCATGGCATACTCGGGGGCGCAGTACCCGTATGTTCCCATCACTCTGGTGGAAACATGGGTATTGTCTCCAACGGGTCCTAGCTTCGCAAGCCCAAAGTCAGAGAGTTTTGGGTGCAAATTGCTGTCTAGCAAGATGTTGGCAGATTTCAGGTCCCGATAGATAACCGGAGGATTCGCTACACAGTGTAGATACTGGAGGCCCCGCGCAGCGCCCAAGCCAATCATGAGTCGAGTTCTCCAGCTCAGTGCTTTCTTCTCCGAGATATGTTGCTCGAGGCTTCCCATGGGCATGTATTCGTAAACCAAAAGCCTCTGATCCCCATGGGTGCAGTAGCCATGCAATTTGACAAGATTGGAATGGTGGAGGAGGCTGAGCATAAGAACCTCCGTCACAAATTCCCGATTACCCTGATGAGTTTCACCATCTAGACGTAATTGTTTTATGGCCACAAGCTGCCCTGTAGAGAGACGACCCTTGTACACCTTTCCGAAACCCCCTTCCCCGATCAAGTTCTCTTTGTTAAAACCCCTCGACGCCGCTGCAAGCTCGCGAAAACTGTAACTCGTTGCAGACGATCTCTTCGACTTCGTCTTTGAGTTTGACCGTAAACTGCTCTCAAGGCCCACATCCTTCCGACGAGTTCCAGAACAAAAGCAGCTCATCCCTCTCTCCCTTAAATCACATCAATCTCTCTTTCTCTCTCTCTATATCTCTGTATAATCTAACCTAACACAAACCATTCTCTTTCATTCTTTAATCATAATATACAAAACTCTCTATCTATGTCTGCCCCTTCACGCCAATTTTCGAACACTAATTTTAGCGCATGCCAACTGCAACACGCTAACTATATCCAAATTAACGCCTATATAACCATTTCCTCCTTTCTTTAGCCCAATCACACCGCCTCTTTCTTTCTCTTTCTATATATATATATATATATATATATATATATATATATATATATATATATATATATATATATATATATATATATATATTTCTCTTTCTATATATAATAATAAATATGGAGTTTTCTTCAAGCCGATTAAATTTTTCATATAATGTAATGTTTTATCAATACTTTTATTTGAACGAACGAAGTAATTTTCAAAATATAATGAAATATCCTATAAAATTTTTATACCTTGATTATTATTGTATCAAAAGGTTGACATATATAATTATTAATTAATATAGGTATGTAATTTAGATATCAATTAATATATTACTAAACAAAGTAGCTTTGAAGGACTTATTACATAACGTTTGTTTTTCGTTATTAAAAAGTATTATCTGATTTTAAAAACAATATATCTAGAAGACATGTGTATTGTATTAGTTGTTCGGGCCAACTTGATTCTTATAAGACGGTCTTACCTAAAATTTGTGGATATAGGAATTAGACCTAAATTTGTCTTGCAACTTGTTAATATTTTATTAATATTTTGTGTATAAGAGAAATATTTGAGTCAATTGGTTATTATTTTTGTAATTACTTTACTTATAAGTTAAAGGTTAACTCTTAGAGTTCTTAGATTTAAAAAAAACTATTTTGTCACCTTAGTGTTTAAATGATTCATTTTTTATTTAGATAAGACCACTCAGATTTTTGCCATAAGAACATGTTTGTTAACCTATAGTCTTTAGAACTGTATAAAATATAATACCTCCTTCTTGGTTTTTAAAATAAAATAAGGCAAAAATACTTTTAACACATTTTAACTTTTTATTCAATTCGTTGTTACTCATCCATTCTAAAAACTAAAAAAATTAGCAAACATAACGCCTGAATAAAAAAATTTCTCTATAGATATAGTACAAAAACTATAAAAAAAATGAAAAAAAAATATTCAACTTTGGAGTAAGGAGGAGCAGAAGGGTGTGGATTAAGAGCAGAGGATGAAAAATAAATAAGATTAAAATGGTGATCCAAAAGGGAAAAATACAAGTTGGAGGAAGCATTTACTTGATAAACTGTCATGGTTTCAGAGAAACAGGATAGAGAGAGTGAAGAGAAAAGAGACATAAAATAAGCTGCTGTCTTTTGCGGATGTAACATACTTCAGTACTGAATTCGTGAAGGAACATCCAAGCCCTTTATATGAAGACGTAAACTTAGAAAATGACAAAATGACACAGAGAAAAGCAGTAGAACAATTATGATACAAACATTGTAAGTGAATGGATGACTACAGGGTGAAGAAAAGGATAATCCGTATATCCAAGAACAGGGTGAGGCGTGTAAAAGGTGGTGGCGTCGGGTTCGTTTAACTCAGCATCCACTTCAAATCTTGCGGGGAGATCTGGATTGGCCAAAAAGAGGCGTCCATAAGCGACCAAATCGGCGGCGGCGCTAGATATAGCCTGGTTTCCCTCACTCCTATCGTAACCACCAGCCACAATAAAAGTCCCCTTGAAGGCCTTCCTCATTGGTGTTAGGGACCATTTGGTGTCAAACTTTTCGAATTGTGTTACCATCCTGGGCTCAATCAAGTGAAGATACAGAATCCCCACTTCATTCAATGACTCAGCCATGTATTGCCCCAATGCCTGAGGGTTAGAGTCTCCACAATCGTTATAATCAGCGAATGGCGACAGCCTAATCCCAACCTTATCAGCTCCGATCTCATCAGCCACTGCCTTCACCACTTGCAGTGGGAAGCGGCAACGATTTTCTAAGCTTCCTCCGTATTCGTCATCTCTGTCGTTCACCTTGTCCTTTAGAAACTGGTCCAGTAAGTACCCGTTCGCCCCGTGTATCTCCACTCCATCAAAACCTGTACGTATGTCAACAACATCAAAATACAAAACACAAGATGGTTATTTTTTATAAAATGACGATGTTGAGAGTCGAATATCACTATCAAACGTATACTTGCCCGCTTCAATGGCATTTTTAGCAGCAACGACGAAGTCATTGACAAGTTTGGGGACTTCATCGGTTCTCACCCGGCGAGGAGTTGCGTATCTATCAGCTGTTGCTTTATCATTTGTAATATCCTTACGAAGTCGCTTCTCTGTACTTGATATCGGGGCTTCGCCATCTGGTTGGTATTCTACAGTTGTATACAAATAAATTCATAATCAGCGTCAGTTGTTTTCATTATCAAATCATAAACTTAACTTTTAGTATATACCAGAGTTAGAGACTCTTCCGGCGTGCCAAAGTTGACAAAAGAAAATAGCTCCCTTTTCATGAACAGCGCTCACAATGGGTTTCCAAGCTTCCACTTGTTCTCTTGTCCAAATTCCAGGTGTGTTAGGGTACCTTTGGTTTGGTCAAATCCAATCCAGCCACGCATATATGCATGGGTTAGAAGAACAACTACGTACCGTACATTACTAGATAGAGTACGTGTGGTCCATATACGACGATATGAAACATGGGAAAAAAAAATAGTGAAGAGTATGTACCCCTGTGCTGTAGGAGACACCCCGGAGGCCTCCCCAATCAAGAAGCCACCCTTAGTTGCTCTCTGAGAATAATATACAGCAGCATGCGGCTGAGCGACGAAGTTGTAAGACCTCGATCGTGTTAATGGTGCCAACACTATCCTAAACAGGATGATAAAAAATCATGATTAGCAAGCATATGTACACACGTCGATAGAGAAAAGAAAGAGAAAGGGTACCGGTGGGATAGATTAAAATTCCCCATCTTGTATGGAGTGAGCAGGGGTATAACCTCTCCTTCATCAACTCTTTTGCTTTCTTCTTTCCTGCTCATGTCCATAGTTCTCCCACTTACAACCAGATGATTTCAAAATTTGTATGATTTTGAATACCATGTTATATATATATAAGAGTTAAGTCATTTATATATCAATATGCTACCTGTGGAAATAAAAAAAAAAAAGGAATCCGTGGAAAAAAGTCCAACAACTATGTGATTAATTGCACCAAAGTCAATGACTTTAAGGACTAAAAGAAGGTGATTGAAAGAGATTATTACATGAATTATCCCATTGAAGTAATGTTCCTAGTTGATTGGTATTTTGCACACCATTTATAGAAACAATAAGTGATTCAATAGTCGAATAATTAGCCTTATCCATCTTCTCAATGTTAACAATATGATTAGAAAAGATGAGAAAATATGTTTTGGAGGTTAATGTTGCGTTGGAAGACATTTTTTTTCCTAAAAGGCTATAGGAAATAAACATCGAGAAAAGGCATCAAAATAGTGAAAGCAAAACTCATAAATAAGTTTGTAAACAAATCTTCTAAAGAGGAAGGGTATACGAACCAAAAGAAATCTAACAGGGGAAGAATGAAAGTGAGCATGAAATAAATGTTTGTAAAAAGAAATTATTAGAGACAATGAATCTACAAAAATTTACAGGATTTACTTATTTGTTATTTTTTTTTTCAATTTAAATATCTACTGCTTATGTTTTTTCATATAATCTTGTGCCAAATTATATACATTTGTTAGTAGACTTTTAAATTAGGATTATAAATTAAAAAATAGGTTTTCAAAGTTAGTGCCGAAGATTTAAAATTGTATTAAAAGGACATTTATACCAAATTCATGGGTTTTTTTTCCCTTCTAGGCAAATGAGTTTGGGTTATTACGGAAGTAGGCAGTTTTTTAAAAAATTACAGAAGTAGGCAAAACGTTTTGGGGTGCACGTTTTCGTATGAAGAAATCGTGTAGCCCCCATACGTTGTTCGGTCAGAATTTGTCAACGAGCGAAATCGTGTAGGGGGTGGACGATCTTCAAAGGAAATCGTGTGGGGGGTGAACGATCTTCAAAGGAAATCGTTGGGGGGCTGCACGTTTTTAGATGAAATCGTGCGGGGGGATACGTTTTTCATCCAGTAATCGATTACCGTATGCTGTAATCGATTACTGCATGTGTTGCTGTTTTCTGGGTGTAATGTAATCGATTACAGACGAAGTGTAATCAATTACATGGTTAATGCATTTTGTTCGAGTGAATTGTAATCGATTACAATAGCATTGTAATCGATTACAGTTCAAATTTAAAAAAAAAAGGTGATTAAATTATAATTGGATACAGAGGCGAGCATAATAATTTGTTCTGATTTTATAAAGTTTTTTTGTCCATAAAAGAATAAAGTATTTCAACTTGTAGTTGATGAAGGCATAAGAAATATTAATGTTCATATAAAATTGTCTTAGTTTTGACATTGTAGAAAGAAGAAGAAAACATTGAAAATTAAATTAATTGAAATAAAAAATGTACAAATTATTGGTGAAATGGACATTGTCCCCTATGATGACCCTCAGTGCGACAATAAGAGCATTTTTTTGGCTTATCCGTAACGGGTTGATCCATTTCGTTATG